>ERZ808040.1156-NODE-1156-length-18874-cov-8.784168_pt1 | contig 18874 bp, 13 predicted proteins | sample MGYA00380191_ERZ808040 | MGnify/ENA primary metagenome ERZ808040 (study PRJEB31490, sample SAMN06133395) | mouse gut metagenome | isolation source: J6 | host: mice | place: China: Chengdu | collected 2015-05 ...
ATAACGCAGATGGAAGAATATGGGAATTATATTTCTGTTGCTTTATTGCCGCTCCTAGCCATATTGCAACCGCACAGGTGGAAATTTTTGATAAGAGGAAAAGCAACTGGTTATACAGGAGGATGTGTTCCCTTAGACGATACAGTGGTTATATCTATAGAAAATTGGAAAGGTATTATTAATTTTGACGAGGTAAAAGAAACAGCAATTTTTGCTCCAGGTACAACTATTGGAGAAATAAATGAATTTGCAGAAAAATATAATTTGTTTTTTCCACCAGATCCTATATCCAAAAACCATTGCAGTTTAGGTGGTGCTATTTCAGAAAATAGTTCAGGTCCACGTTGTTTAAGATTTGGACCATTACATTGTTTTATTGAAGAGTTTCAGTTCTATTCTGCAAACGGATTGGAACATATAATAAAAAAAGGATGTAATGATGATATATCTGATTTTTTTTATTCAATCGTTGGAAGTGAAGGAACTTTGGGAGCTATTGGATGGATAAAAGTAAGGCTTGTTAAGAAACCCAAAGAAATTCTTTTATTTAGCATGGAATTTAATACATCAAAAATAATTAATACGTTATTGGAAAAATGCTTTATATCTGGAATCCCTTTTTCTGCGATGGAAATGATTACACCTTCATATCATACAAATAAGGGGCGTGTTGGTCAGTATTATTTGTTACTTGAGTATTTTTCATATTCTGATCGTGATAAAGTAGAGTTTTATAAAAAACTAAAAGAATATACAAGAGGATTACCTGTAAAAATTTCAATGCCAACTGGCACAATATATGATGTGCGTGGAAAGGCATATCAGACAAATAGAAAATTAATTAATGATTTAATACAAAAAAGACCAATTTCATTGCTGGTAGATGGGGTTGTTCCTAGAACTTCTTTGGAAAATTTGGTTGAGGAAATTTATAAAATATCTGAAGAAAATAAAATTCCAATGCTTGATACATTTCATTTCAGTGATGGAAATGTTCATCCTACGTTCTTTGTAGAGAATAATTCGAACGGAATAAAAGAAAAAAAGAAAATATTAGAACTTGTTATGGAGAAATGTGTAGAATTAGGTGGCTCATTGGCTGCTGAACATGGAATTGGATTAGAAAAGATAGAGTATATAACAAAAAAACATAGTTCTTATGAATTAGAAAGATTTTACCAAATAAAAGATTTGTTTGATCCAGCACACTTGATAAATTGTGGAAAAATATTGCCAAAAAGTATGCCAAAAAGTAGGGCAGTAAATCGCAAATTTGATACCAAAGAGAAAATTGAAATAGATAAAATCAATATGACAGTTGTAGTAGATGCAGATATTACTCTTTTTCAATTGGAACAGAAGTGTAAAAATATAGGATTAAATATTGGTTATTTGACATTCGGAATTGATGAAAATATTACTATAATAGATGAAATTAGAAAGCAAAATACTAATTTATTGGTAAAAAGACATGGTGAACTAATTGATTCTATTTTAGGGATAATGTTTGAAGAAGATAATAAGATACAAATTTATGGAGATAGGTTGGTTAAAAATGTTTCGGGCTATAATATTTGGCGATCTAAACAGGTACTGAAACAAAATGTAAAGAAGATTTGTCTTAGAGTCTTTAATGATACAGGAAACAAGTATTATGTACTAAAAACAGTATATATTTGTGACAAATTATTATTAAAAATAAATGCTGTTTCGTTTGATTTTACTCCTGTTATATTATATAAAGGCGAAAATGAATTCGAAGTAATATTTGCTTCATGCTATGAGGAAAATGAATTGAGGGAAAAAGGTATTGATAATATTACGAGAATAAGCAGCGAAATGATAAAAAAGCTTCAAGTATATAATCGCAAAAATATAGAGAATTTTCAATATGGATGTATGAAACCCATGACTATATATAATTATCAGAAAGGAGAAATATATGAATTTAGAAATTGACGATTTACTAAAATGTTTAAATTGTGGTTCTTGTGTCATTGAATGTCCTCAATATCAAAAATATAGAATTGAAACGAAATCTCCTCGAGGTAAGATTAGAGTCCTAAAATACTATTATGATAATAATATAAATATAGATTTAGACGAATTTTTAGATTGTAAGGGCTGTGATAAGTGTAAGGATGTATGTCCAGCGGGAATTGATTTTAATTTATATTTTGATTTAGATGTTTTAAAGGAGCTATTTAATGATAGAAGAAATTAATTTGTTGGCTAAATTAATAGAGATCCCAAGCCAAATAGGAGTTAATAACGAAAAAGATATATCACTTTTTTTGGTAGAGTTATTAAGAAAAAATGGATTTAGTGTCGAAATATACGAATTTGCTAAAGATCGCCCCAACATAATTGCTAAATACAAATTTAGAAATAGCGGACCCACAGTAATATTTAATGGTCATATGGATACTGTGCCATATTACAATGAACAGAATAGTTGGGAAACGGATCCTTGTAAAGCAATTATAAAAAATGATAAGGTATACGGAAGAGGTTCATGTGATATGAAAGGGGGGATTGCGTGTGCTTTGACGGCGATTTTTAGATGTATAAAAGAAAATACGGGATGTGGCTCGATAATTGTTAATTTCGTAAGTGATGAAGAAAATACTAGTCTTTTTGGAACAATTCCTTTATGTAATAATAATTTAATAGCTGGTGATTTTGCGATTATAATGGAACCGACAGAATGTGTTGTGTGTCCACAACAATTAGGAAATATGTTCTTTGTAACACGGATAAATGGGATAGGTGGACATACTGGTATTCCAAATGGGAAAATTAATCCATTTGATATAGCTATTGATTATATAGATGTGCTGAAAAAATGGGCAGACGAAAAGAAAGAACATGAAGATGATTTACAACCTTTTATAAATATTGGGCATTTTGAAGGGGGAACTTGCAGTGGAACAATTCCAAATTATTGTTTAATATTTTGGGGGACTAGAGTTTTGCCAAGTGACACGTTTGATTGCTATTTGGACGAGATCAATATACTAACAGATGACTTTAAAAAAGGTTTAACAAGTCCTTGTGGGATCGAGACTGTTTTGTTTGAAGGTGGAGGAACTGATAGTTTTTCTTGTTCGTCGAAATTTATTGATGTATTAGTGGGTATATCGGGAAAGGAAAAAGGTATTTTTCCAGCTTCATGTGATGCCGGCTTTATTAATAAAATATTAGGAATAGATTCTGTAGTTTACGGACCGGGAAGTATAAATCAGGCTCATTCTCAAAATGAATATGTGAGCATATCTGAAATGCAAGAATGTACAAAAGTATTATATGAATTTTTAAAAAACTTATGTAAATATAACACCACTTTACAAGTTTTTTAATAATATTGCGCAAGACTTTCTGTTGTATAATAAGGATCCTTAAAGAAATAACTTGATATCTTGCTTGCCTTTTTCTCCGATAGCGCCAGGCAAAAATGAGTTATATAGCCCACTATGTGCCTAATTTTTGTCTAGCATTCTCGAAGAAAAATTCTGCGCAATCTTGTCATGTTATTTCTTTAAGGCTCCTAAGTTTACAGGAGAATGTAAAACGTTTTTTGTAAATAGTGTTTAGGAAGGTTTTCTGTGATAAACTGAACCACTACCGACTAAAGATTCTCACGGAACCATACGTGAAGGTCTCCCTTCATTCGGCTCTTTATCATTAAAAAATGTTTTGTACAAAAACCTAGCACATGCTCATACCACCTTAATGCCATTTTGCAGATAATCAGCTTTACAGTTTTCTATTGACTCGCCTTACATCGTGAGTATGTTGATCCATGATAGTAAATTCTCCTCTAAAAAATTACTAGTTTTTTGTGTCTTTTAGAGTGTCTCACAAAAATGCTAAACATCCAAGACGAGGAATTTGATACTTACAACGAAAGTCCGCAAAAAGAAGCAAAGAGGGAAAGGCGAAGGAATAATAGGTATATCTATATAGAACAATAGGTTTAATGACGTTATTTGTATATAAATGTAAACAATTAAAAAATAAAAGTTGATATTAGAAAATAAAAGTACATCAAAAAGTGTTATGGGTGCTTATATGTGCAAAAAGTTCTAAAGTTGTGTAATTTGAATGGAGAATTGATATAAAAATGGAAAAAATAAATAGAGTGGAATTGGTTGAAAATTTTTTAGAATTACTTAAATTTTACATTGAAAATAGTGATTTGGTTGAAATGAAAGAGTATGTAACATTTATTGTTGCAGGTAGTTATGCAGATTGGAAGAAAAATCCGATGGGGCGTGTTGCACCAAGCTGGAAATCAGTTCCTGACTTAAATTTATATTTACTTATTAAAGGTACAAATGCAACACATTTGCTTATTGGAAATAAGTTAGCGGAAATCTATAGAAAACTTTTGAAAGATAAAGAAATTAATTTTTTGTTGGATTTACATCCTTTTTACAAAAGTTATGGGAAGATAGATGACAATAAATTTAATTTGCAATTAACATCTAGAGTGATTAATATGAATGACATTGGGTCATATCCAGATTATTGTTGGTATGGTTGGAAGTCTAATTTTATTGAATTATGCCCAAATAATAGTGGGTTTGGTTTGGATGTTGATCAATATATTCCCAAACGCGATATTGTATGGCTAAAATATATGTTCATGGCTTTAAATTCGTATAATAATGTTGTCCATATGATTGTGTTGTCTGGAATTTTCGAAAATAAAGAGTGTGTGTTTGATGAAATATACAGATATTTGAAAGAGGTTGCAAAAGATGGTATAAGTTTAGCATTAAGTGTAAACGAGTATTTTGATTATACCAGAATAAAACAGTGGAAAGATGATTTGGCATCATTTTATGAAATAAATTATGGAAAAGAGGCGAGTGATGTAATTAAAAGAATGGAACATTATGAAAAATGCTATTTTAAATCGAGGCTAGATACGCCAGTACCAACAATCATAAGTGAGTTTGCAGTGTTGTTTGAGGCGGTATATAAATTAGGTTTTTTGAAAAGAAAAGCAGAGTTAGTAAAAATGGGTGAAAAAATAGATATTCCGATTACTCTATGGTACTGATTTTTTATACATATGTGGAGGTTTAGATGAAAGATATAGAAAGACTTAGAGATAATGAAAGAATTTTGAACCATTTAGATATTATGTCAAAAAAAGAACAAGGCAAATATATGCCCATAGGATTGTTAGAGTTTCATCCGTATGATAGATGCCCACTAAGTTGTTTGTTTTGTACCTATCATAGTGAAAAGAGTTCTGTATATAAATATAAAGAACTTGAAAAATTAAAAATTTTTAATCCTCGAGCAATAGTTATTTCCGGTGGAGGAGAACCTGTATTTTATAATGATGGTAAGTATATATTTGATGATTTGGTGAGAGAATTACGTAGGATGTTTCCAATTGCTCAGATGGGGTTAACAACGAATGGACAAGTTTTTCCACCTGGAACTTGGCATAAAGAGTTTGATTGGGTTAGGGTTTCGGTTGATACTGATAACGAAAAAACCTTCAAAATAATAAAAGATGGTGAATTATCAAAATCTATAGACACACTTAGACATTTATTAAAGCTATCAATTAAACATGTGGGGGTAGGTTTTGTATACAGCAGATTTAATGTGAGCGAAATATATGGCTTTCTTAGGATGTTGTACGAAGATGTATATTTGAAGGAAAGTTTAGAAAATAGAGAAAAACTTAATATTCAGTTTAGACCGACCTGTATGATTGAATCGTGCGGATGCCCATCAGAAAATTATAGAATAACTGGACAACTTATGGTTCCAGACAAAAGAGAATGGTGGAAAGAAAGTGTTGAAATTGAAAGAAAAAAAATTCTGGAAGACGATCATGAGTTCATTAGTTTTGTGTTCAACTATAGTAATTTAAATAAATTTACTTTATTTGACTGTAATAATAGTACGCCAACATTTGAAAAATGTTGGACATCGCTTGCAAGAGTAATCGTTAGAGCAAACGGCGACATGTTTCCTTGCGTTATGCGTGCATGCAATGACGCTAAACCATTAGGGAATATATTGGAAACTACTAACATAGACGAAGTATATTATAATCAAATGCTATATCATAATCTAATTAACGGGTATTGTGGAGGGGATAGATCATGCTGTAGAATAGATGGGCAAAAAAATAGCATAGTGGATAATTATGTAAAACATAATGGGTTTCAAAATATATATATGGATGAGAACTCCAATATAAATTATTTCTTTTAAGGTATATAGTTGTTCTAGAGAAGAACAAAATACATTAATTCTGTTTTGCAGTTATTGCAGAATTCTTGATTTTTGTAGGTTTTGGACTTACGTTAGCTTTGCTATGTCCATGAAACATTCATTTTTAACATAGAGGATATAACTTATGCTCAAACAGTCCGTTTGACGTTTTTTATCTAGCGATAGGATTATTTGGTGCCGGAAACGTAATATATTTTGTACAGCTATGATGTTTTCTGCCATTTAAAAGGTTTTGTACCGGTAGTGACAGTCTACATTCTTAGAATTCTTTAAATGATGGCAGAACCTCTAGCGGGTGCGTCCCCTGTCAAAGAATTTACTATCTTTCTATATGGCAAGACTGGCATCACAGACAGGACTCCTGAGGACACAGTTTGGTATTTTTTGTATTCCGCTTGTTTAGAGGAATAATACAATCCCCGTCATAGAGTTTTTTGACCTTATTGTAAATATTTTATACATCATAGCCTTTATCAGCTAGGAAAGTATTTTCTGTTACAGGAAGGAAGATGAGTGTCAGCAAGTATATTAAGTGCAACTGATGAGTCAGGTTGGATGCGGTATGGATACCGAGTTTACAATCCATATCAGATATTGAACTGTTGTTCGACTTGAACTTTCCATAAAGAAAGGATTTGGGATTATTGTGTGAGGTATTGGTGGAAATAGGTGTGGAATCAAGTCCGATAAAAGAAGGCTCAATAATGCCCTTGTCAGCAAGGGAAATAACCTGAAACTTCATAATATCAGAGAGAACGATACAGTTTAAAGTTTTTGAGGAAATGGTAAAAAGTCCAGTACGACGAGAGTAGCAGAGAAATGTTAAAACCGCAGTAATAAGCAATTAGATGGTTGTTATTTAAGTAATCAACAAGTTCTGTAATCATGGAAGGATCTTCACATTTCATAACAATAAAAGAACAAATCATGGCATGATTGGAAAAGCCTTTGCGTCCATTTTTTTGGTATTGCGGGACAGAATATAGATTGAAATTGAGGAAAAGAAAATCAAAAATTTGGCAACAGGTTATGAAGTAAAAAGACGGATGTCCTAGATAATTTTTTGATGGTAGATAGCAATCAGCCTCTTTTATGCTGTGTTTTGTGTGGTAGTTTAATTTCACCATTTGAGGCTGGTTGTTACTATAAATTTGAAGTGATAACAAAAAATAAGGTTAGAGGGCAAAACTGTATAAATACTTACTTTTTTGAGTTTTGCTCATGGCTATAGTTGTTCTAATAAGGAGGTGCCTGAAGTGGACAATATAGTAAGGGTAGGTTTAGTTGGCTTTGGATGGTTTGGTAGGCAACATTATAAAGTGTATGAGCAAATGCATAATGTTCGGGTTGTCGCAATTTGTGATAATGATTTGGATAGCATACATAAAACAAAATCATTACAGGATCAATTTCATAAAGATGTAAATAAAAACGATAGCTTAGACTTTGATAAACTAAATTTATATGACAATTTAGAAGCAATGTTGCAGAGTGAGAATATTGATTTAGTGGATATAACAGCCATTGAAAGTGCACATTATAATCTTGCTAAAATTGCACTAATGAGTGAGAAAAATGTAATTATTGAAAAGCCTATGACAATTAAATATAGTGATGCGAAAGAATTGTTAGAGCTTGCACATAGTAATAATTGTTATTTTTATGTTGGAAATATATTGAGATTCGATCGAAGATATAATTCGCTTAATGAACTATTAGGCAAATATAACAAAGAAGATATAAGACATATGAGTTTAGAGAGAAATTTCCAATCTAAATCTCATTATATATATGGCAGAGTCAATCCAGTATATAGCTCGTGTGTTCATGATATTGATTTGATATTGTGGTTATCAAAACAAAACGTTATATCTGTCCATGCACATGGTATGCATTTTTTGAATAGGGAACATCCAGATGCAGTGGTATGTGTGTTAAAACTTGAAAATGGAGCGATGTCTGTCATACAAAACATTTGGCATATAAATGAAAAATGTCCTTATGGTTTTGAATTTTCAACAAAAATAATACTAGATGGTGGCACATATTGTATTAAAAATGAACCTGATATTATGTGTTGGGCGGATGATGGAGTTGAAAATCCAGAGTTATTTTTTTGGCCAACTATTGAGGGTAAAGTAAGAGGTGCTTTAAGTGAAGAATTGGAACATTATGTTTCATGCGCAGTAAAAAACAAAGAATCAGAGAAATTAAAAATGACAGAAGCTATTGAATCAATTAGGATTGCAAATGCACTTGAGTTATCATTGGCTCAAAAAAGAGAAGTGTTTTTAGAGGAGGTACAATAATTATGAAAGAAATATTAAATATGACTGTAGGACAGACCGCGATTCACCCTGTAATTAAACGTACTATAAATAATAATATACCTGTGCCTACATACTTTACTGAGTATAAAGAAATGCAGTCTAGAATGCTTGAAAAAGCAAAAAGGATTCTAAATACCAAAATGAATGTGTATATAAAGTTAGGTATTGGTAGAGTTGGACTTGAAACCGGATTGTATAATATAATATCCAATGATACAACTGTGTTGACAATTGATAATGGTCAATGGGGACACTTTGGGGGACAACTTGCAGAAAATATGGGAGCGAAAGTTACATTTTTAGTGGGTGAACCAGGAAAGGATATAGATTATAATGAATTTGGTCAGTTACTTGAAAATGGAAATTATGATATTGTAACAATGGTTCATAATGAAACTCAAACAGGTTGTTTATATGATATCAAGAAGGTATCTGACATAATATACGATAAATCACCACAGACACTTCTTTTTGTGGATGCAATATCATCGTTTGGCGGAACGGAGATACGATTTGACGATTGGAAAATAGACGTTATTGTGACAGGTAGTCAAAAGTGTTTAAATGCACCTCAAGGATGTCCATTAGTATGTTATAGTGAAAAAGCTATAGATAGAATGAATTCTATAAAATCAAAAACATTCTATTTTAGTATGGCTCTTGAGAATAACCCGGAATATTTGTTTGTACGTGCGTTAGATGATTTGTTTACTTATATGCTTGAACGAGGATTAAATAATATATATATGGAGCATTATACTGCGGCAAAAGCAGTTAGAGAAGGCTTGAAGGCACTTGGATTAAGTTATATGGCTGAAGAAATAATTGCATCTCCGTCAACGACAAGAATTGTTTTTCCAGAAGCACTACAGAAAAGAATCAATGATGATAGAGTGGAGAAAGGAATAGATCATGATATTGTGACTAAAATCATGAAAGACAAATATGGCGTGTGTATAGCTGAAGATAGAATTGGTACAATGGGATATTATACGAAGAGAGATGATGTAGTAAGAACTATAGCAGCGTTATCTGCAACTTTGAATGACCTAGGGTACTCAAGTAATGTAGATAATGCAATTTATGCTGTTAATAATATATTTGGTATCCAATAATGAAAGTTATCATTAATGTTAATACTTATGCTGGTAACGATAATTATATATTTGATTTTTTAAGAAAAGGTATGTATTTAGTGTCTGCTGATTAAGTCCAAATATATATTTTTTATAGAATTTCTATAGCATATTTGATGATTAGCCCTATATAAGCTCTAAATTTGGAATGACTTTACAATATTTTCTAGTTTTGCGTACAGATACTCCATAAGAAACTGCAAGGAAAATGTGCCAATATAGCAAAAATCCTTGCACTTATTGATATATAAAGCCACTCAAAGCCCTATAAATCAAAGGATTAAGAGTTAATCAGCAGACACTATTTATATGTTAGGATTTTATGTTTTGCGCTATTCTCTTCTGTAGTGGGATTGAAAGGGAAAAAAGTTAAAACCTAATCTCCCGAAATAATTAAACATAGGTTGTTGCTGGTTAATGATTAATTTTAAGCTGTAAACTAAAACAAAGAAATATTAAGAAAATAGGTATAAAATATGCAAATAATCGATGTATTTTCCTTCTAAATAATCAAAAAACATATCATGAGCTAACCACCTCTTTGGTGTTTTTCGGAGAAAGGCGGATTGTAAATAATGAATAAAAAAATAACAAACATTATTTCGGTTTTTAAAGAACAAGTAAAAACACAGCCAGATAATATTATACTAATAGATAAAACATTAAAATTGACATATAAAGAAGTTGATATTATGTCGGATAATCTGGCAACGGAAATATTAAGATTAACTAGAGATAATAAAGCGCGTATATTATTAAATTTGAATCACAATTATAAAATTATTGTCAGTATAATAGCTATATTAAAAACGGGGAATAGCTATATTCCAACTGCAAATGACATATCGGGTGATAGATTAGAGTATATTAAAAAAAGTACAGGTTCAGACTTGATTATTTCCGAAAAATACAAAAGCATAATAGGACAAAATATAATTTTTGATTCTAAATTTAGCTCAAGTAAACTTCAGAATAAGATGGCTGTTAAAAATTATGATCTAAATGATGAAGTATATGTTTTGTTTACTTCAGGAAGTACTGGTAGTCCTAAAGGAGTATCTATTTCATATGGAAATCTAATATATATATTGAATAATATGGAAAATATTTGTCCAACAGGTAATGATTCTACGTATTGCTTTACTACACCTTATACTTTTGACGTATCTACGACTGAAATTTATGGCTGGATAAATGGGGGACGAATTGCAATAGCGAATATAGCATCATATCAAGATTTTAAAAATTTTCCAAATTTTGCGAAAGAGATGAAAGTTACTCATTTTGCTATATCACCATCAGGTTTTGTTAATATGCTTAGAGTGTATAATTCAGAAGAAATAGACAAGCTTGTATGCAATGTAAAATATTTAATGGTTGCTGGGGAGGCTTTCAAAAAGAAGATATTTGATGAGTGGGATAAAAGAAATTGGAAATTTAGATTATTTAATTTATATGGTCCTACAGAAGCAACTGTTTATGCACTATACTATGAATTAGAACATGGTAAAGTCTATAAAAACAATATTCCAATAGGAAATACTTTAGAAGGATGTGGGTATTATATTGATAATCTTAATGAAAATGGACTTGGAGAACTTGTTTTATTTGGAGAAGGAATTGCTAAAAAATATATAAATAATGAATCTGAGAATGCAAAAAAATTTGGCTTTTACAAAGGACAAAAATTGTATAGAACAGGAGATTTAGTAAGTGAAGAAAGTAATATTGTTATATATCATGGAAGAAATGATGACCAGATTCAAATAAATGGTATACGAGTAGAATTAGGAGAAATAGAGTATTATATTAGACAAGATGAGAGAATTTCAGATGTCTGTGTTGCTACATATAATGATATAATTTTGGCACATATAACATTAGTAAATGCCTGCAAAGAAGATTTTTCCATAATAAAAAAAGACTTAAGTAGACATATGCCCAAATATATGGTTCCTAATTATATAAAAGTTGTAAATGAATTGGCTCTTAATACAAATAAAAAAGCTGATAGAAATGTAGTTGTAAATGAGTATTTGGAAGGAATAAAAAACGCTACTTTAAGTAATGGTGATGATAAATCTGTAATAAAATGTTTATGTAAGATGATGACAAATAATCTTGAAGGGACTCTGGTTAATTGTAATGATGACTATTTTGAACTAGGTGCGGATTCATTAGATGTGTTTGCATTGGTAGCGGCTATAGATGAAAAGTTTGGAATAGAATTAAGTATTGATTCAATATATTTGTATAGAACACCGGAAAAATTAGCAAAATATATATCTGAAAAAAAAGAAGAAAAAATGGTTAAAATAGGGCTTTCAGAAAAGGTCCATAAAATTGATTGGAAAGACATAGCTACTTTGACAAAAGAGGTTCAGAGATACTTATATGGCGAACATAAATGTTTAAAAAATCGATATAGGACATTGTATTTGCAACAATTGTATTATTACAATAAATTTGATAGCTTTATAGCATTTGATTTTGATCTAGGTTTACAATACACATTGAAAGAAATAAAAGAAGGGTTAATAAAATTAATAGAAAAAAATCCGATTCTGCATTCTACGATTGTTCCATTTAATGATTATCTTTTGTTTGAGGAATATGAGTTTAATGAATTCGATTATATACCTGAAATATTTATAGATGAATTATATGTAAATGATTTAAAGCAGTTTATTAAATCTAATTACGCAACTGAAATGTTTTATTCAAGGTACAATGCGGGGTTTACTTCTTTATTTGTTATTGTTAGAACAGTTAGTAAATACTTTGTGATATTCATTCTTGATCATTGTGTTGGTGATGGTTCTTGCGAAAATTTGATTAAAAATCAGTTTATAAATATACTTAACAATGTAGAGTATTGTGAAAGTGAAAGTTATAAGACGTACTGTGAACATGTAATTGAAAATATATCGTTAGAGAAGATTGTAAATCATTGGTATTATGAAAATTTGAAAACATGTAAAATTAATAAAAAAATTGTATTTATTGATAGTCTTTCTTCGGAAAGCTGCAAAATAGTTATTAGAAATGTTCCGTTTTCAAATAATTTGAAAGTAACATTATTGGTTTCTTATGTTTTATCAGACGCAGTAAAAAAAATAACTAATTGTAATATAGCTGTTAGAGCATTATTAAATTTACGAGAATTGATAAAATGCCAATATAAAGATACTATAGGTGATGTTCATGTTGGAATATCATTTGTAAATAAGTTAGGTATGAATTTAAGAGATTTTAATCTTCAAGCTGAAAAAACAATAGAATTGTTAACAGAGGAACCATTTCATCCAGATCAAGCAATACAAGATACGTTTCCTAAATATAATAAAGATCAAAAAGAACTTAAAAATGTTATGTTTGATAGTAGAATAATATCGGTGAATTATATGGGATCAAAATCAGATGAAGAATTGGATAAAATAGAGCAAACTATAAATGGAATTCAAGAACAATTGTATAGTATTGAAAAACAAATCTATGTGACAGCTTATAATAGTAAAGGGAGTATCATAATATTTTTAAATAAGAATGTTTATGGTTCAAGATTTATTGATATGGACTTTAAGGAACTAAGTTAATGTAAGATTTATTATAAGTTAGTACATAGTAGATATGTTATTGACCTAAAACAACTGCAAAAAAATAAAAGAAAACCTAGCGAATGGCATAGGAAATAAGCCGGTCCATAACTGGCCTGACGGTTTCTGTGTATAGGAAAAGTTATCATGCCCTCCGGGCAGCGAGTTCAGGATAGTCCTTACGGCGTAGTTCAATCAGCGTCCCCATAATACGTATTCCTTTTGAGGTAACATGGTAACGCCTTGAATGTGGCACCTTTTTGATCAGATCATGCTGGCGCAGTTTTTTTAAGGTGCGGCTCGTCTTGGAATTGAGTTTTTCGGATTCCGTATGGCTGGGAAAATGGCCTTTGCGATATCCTTGTTACGGAACCCACTGATGAGGTATCTGCCATTACTGACCGTTTCCATAATATGCACGACATCGGGAGACCAGACATTAAAGCCGGAGACTTTCTTTCCCTTTATGGTTTTGCCGGAGCAGACTGTCCCGGTCTCTTCCAGTGTCGACCTGACTGGCACGATGTCAGCAAGCGAATCCAGAAATTTCTGGGTGTAGGCTTTTGAGACTTCGGCGTAACGGTACAGGTTGGAGATGGATTTCCCCATGAGTTTCCATTGTTCGGATTCTGTCCCATCGCGATGTCGAACCGTGCCGAATATCTTGAACTCGTGTGGGTCGTTTATGGTTGTTTCTGTCCGCAGGACGCTGCATTTGTCATAAACTTTGATACTGTTGGACTTTAACTTAAACTTCACTCTGCAGCCAATGGGACGGTTTTTGTAATCGGAGACTGCCTCTCCCTGAAACCGCGGGTCCGGTTTACGTCCCATAAAAGTGAATACATCAGTGCAGTTCAGATTATAAAAGGCGTGACCAACCAGAGAGGGATAGATATCCTCTAAAAAGGAACGTTCCTGAAACATGATGTCGGTTGCGAACTCGCACTGATCTATGCACCAGTAATAGCCCTGCCCGAAAGATTTCTGGACAGTATCAAGAAAGGGATTAATGGATCGGGCAAAACCGTCAAGACGACGGCAGAGTTTTTTTGAGTCGAAACTGTCCGCCAGTTCCTGGGCTTTTGCCACATCACTGAGGTGGGTAAAGGAATTGTCATGGTATTTATAAGAAATACCATTCTGGTCAAAGACATGCTTCATCAATTCCCTGCCGTTTATATAGACCTGGATGTTGAAAGGGAACCATGTCTGTATCTTTACAAACATGAAGCCAAACTCTTCATCCAGATAGTAAAGGTAATAATGCAGGCATTTGGTAACGGAGGATTTCAGGAAATGTTTTCCTTCCCCGCCAACGACCTTTGCAGTCCTGCAGGATTCCAGGGTTTTGAGGACACAGATAAGACCGCTGTCCACAGGAGCGGAAAGGAGGAAATCTTTGGCAATGTTTTCTTTCCTGTCCTTTGCAGGGAGATATACAACCGGGCGTCCGAGTTCTTCAGCGCTGCTTTCGATCTGTCTGGTCAGGTTGTCAGTGACATCCTTGAAATATCCAGTGAAATCCCTCAGGGGGATACCCATGGAATAGAGGGAACCAATCCAGGTCTGTTCAGAAAGAAAAGGGCGGAAATAGCCGTTGATGATCATGCGGTCAAAAAAAGAAAACTGCCCCTTGATTTTATCAGCGAATTGGTCTATCATTTTGCACATAGAGTCGAACCTCTTTGTTGGTTTTTAATCTATGTGCATTATAGCACAGTCAACAGAGTTTTGGCTCTATTTTATTTTGGTTGCGGCAGGAGGTCCGCGTTATGAAATTAAGAAGAAATGAACTATTGTTATGTTTAGGAGGATGGACGTCTAAAGTTGGTAATATTGTGTTTGATTATGCAAACAGTGTAAGTATTGTAGGCGTGTTTGCTGATAAACCCTGGGTACTTGCAATATATCAAAGTTCTGAAACAATTATTCAAATCGGTTTTAATTTAATTGGTGGTGCTAACGCTGACAACGGAAATCGAAAGAAAATAATTATAGTTACAGATATCATTAGTGCAATTATTTGTTTTTTACTAAGTGTTTTCATCAATTCGGCTGTGATGGCAGTAGCGATGATTATTGCGAATGCTATTTTATCAGTTGTATTTGCATTCAATTCGCCAACGTATAAATCTATAGTTCGAGAGGTAATAGAAAAAGATAGAATTGGTTTTTTTAATTCTATCCAAAATGGCGGAGGTGAGCTGATTAAAATTACTGCGCCATTTGTTGGAATAGTTCTTGTTAACTATATTGGTGTTAAAGGTGCATTAATATTTGATGCAACAACATTTCTTGTTTCAGCTATTATGGAAATTTTCCTTTTAAGAATTGGTGAATCGAATGAAAAGAAGGAAAAGAAAAATATGGTACACAATATAGCAGAAGGTTTCAAATACTTATGTAAAGAAAAACATATTTTCTATTTAGTTCTTTTATCAGCATTTGTTAATTTCTTTTTGGCTGGATACAATTTACTAATTCCATATACAGATGTAATATATGCAGAGAATGGGTTTTATAGTAAAGTTCTTGCTATTCAAGCTGTTGGAGGTATTATTGGTTCGGCAATTTGTTCTAGGTTTGGAGAAAAATATAGTGCAAATGAAAAAATACAGATTATATTTCTTGCTATTACAGGATTTACATTGGTGTTAGAACCATTGGTTACGCTTTCTGGTATTTATATATTGCGTTTTTTAATTTTTTTGATATTTGGAATTGCTCTTACAATATTTAACATTCAGTTTATGTCTTATGTACAAATTCGAGTTAAATCGGATTATTTAGGGCGAGTATTTAGTATAATTTTTACAGTTGCAGTCTTTTTTATGCCAATTGGATCAGTAGTTTTTTCATTTATTTATGATACAACGACGGATATTAGCTTTGCGATTATTGGTATAGGAATTGTAGTGCTATCTATTATTAGTTTATTCTGGTTTGGAAGTATGAAAAAAAAGTAAAAATTTATATAAAGTAAGATAAAATCGATTTAAAAGTTTATGTCACCGATTTACAAACTTTTAATGTTTTGCTTAATCAAATCGGGTAGAAGATACCCTTTACAGAGTATCAACCCCCACAGATTCCGGACGTGCAGATTTCCCGCATCCGGCCACTGAGCTGTCTGAGGGAGGGGTTCCGATCGAGATCATTTCGCAGATGCTTGGGCATAAAAGTATAGAAGAAGATAAACCATACCTTTCCTATAACAGGGAACAGATAGCGTTCTGTGCGATCGGTTTTGACGAAATACCAGTCACAAACGGGATATATGCAGGAGGTGGCAGGAATGACAATCAATGACTACCTGAAAGATTATCTCAATAAGATGCTGGAATTCCGCGAAGCGGCAGGATACGCTGCAACTACATATAAAGTCACGCTCATGCCGTTTATTGATTTCTGATGCTCCAATTACAAGGATGCCGATGTACTGACATCAGATATGCTGGATGCATGGCTGGCATATAAAGGATATCCCCTGAATACACAGGCAGCATTAATTGCCTGCCTGCGCCAGTACTGTAGATATATAAATTTTCTGGGCCGGGAAGCATACATTCCAGATGAGGATTATACACTGAAACGCATTGTATATGAACCCTATATATTTACAGATACTCAGCTGCAGGCTTTATTTTGTTTGTAGATGGATATAGACCGTCTACAAACAATAAAAAATATAAGCCTGAAATTGTCATCTCTCCCATGTTCAGGATGATGTACTGCTGCGCATGAGACCTTCCGAACCATTACGCCTCAGATGCAGCGATATAAATCTTGAAAGGAGCGTTCCGACAAGGGCTCCACCCGGGTGCTGCCCGACACCGCCATTGAGGAAATCTACCGCCTTAAGGAGGCCTTCCCCAGGCTGAACGCCACCCAGATCCATAAGCACCTTGTGGAATCGTCATTCATCCCTGCCGTGGTCAGCGTCTGCGCCGTCCAGCGCTTCGTGAAGAACCATGACCTGAAATCAGCCCGGAACCCGAACATGCGGGACAGGAAGGCGTTTGAGGAAGATGCCTTTGGCAAGATGTGGCAGGCGGACACATGCTATCTTCCTTATATTACGGAGGACGGCCAGCGCAGGAGGGTCTACTGCATCATGATTATTGATGACCATTCCCGCTTCCTGGTGGGCGGCGGCCTCTTCTATAGCGATAACGCCTATAACTTCCAGAAGGTGCTCAAGGACGCCGTGGCAGCCCATGGGATCCCGGCAAAACTTTATGTCGACAACGGATGCAGCTATTCAAATGAGCAGCTCTCCCTCATCTGCGGCTCCATCGGCACCGTGCTTTTACACACAAAAATCCGTGATGGCGCTTCCAAGGCCAAGATTGAACGCCAGTTCAGGACGCTCAAGGAGACATGGCTCTATACGCTGGACCTGGATTCCATCACCTCGCTGGCGCAGTTTGGCGGGCTGCTCAGGGACTATATGCGTACCTACAATACATCTGTCCATTCCGGCATCGGCACAACGCCCATGGAGCGCTACCAGCAGACCCGTTCCTCCATCCGTATGCCGAAATCCAGGGAATGGCTGGAGGAATGTTTCCTGAACCGTATCACCAGGAAAGTAAATAGGGACTCCACCGTCTCCATCGACAAAGTGTCCTATGACGTCCCCTTGCAGTTCATCTCATCCAAAGTGGAGATCCGCTTCCTGCCGGATGACATGTCCTCCGCCTTTATCCTTTACGAGGGGGAGCATTACCCCATCCGTCCTACGGATAAGAACGAGAACTGCAGGACGAAGCGTAACAACACGCCGTCCATTGATTATTCGAAGATTGGGGGTGAGGGCTGATGTTCCGTTCCTATTATGGGCTTTCCTTCAATCCCTTTGACAAACAGAACGCCAGGGAAAAGGACCGCTTCCTCTCAAAGGACATCTCGGAGATGACGTCCCGGCTGGATTATTTAAAGGATACAAGGGGCATAGGGCTCTTTACCGCGCGCCCCGGCATGGGCAAGTCCTTCGCCCTGCGCTGCTTTGCCAAGGGCCTGAACCCCAACCTCTACCACATGGAGTACATCTGCCTCTCCACCGTCAGCGTCATGGAATTCTACCGCCAGCTCTGCGCTGTCCTGGGGGTGGAGCCAAGGGGCGGCAAGCCAGGCATGTTCCGCGCCGTGCAGGAGCAGATCCTCTATCTGTACAAGGACAAGAAGCAGCCCCTCCTCCTGGCCGTCGACGAGGCGCAGTACCTCTCCACCGGCATCCTGGAGGACATCAAGATGCTCATGAACTATGGCTATGACTCCCTGAACTGCTTCACGCTTATCCTCTGCGGGGAGCCCCACCTGAACAGCACGCTGAAGAAGCCTGTCCATGAGGCCCTGCGCCAGCGCATCACCGTACATTACAACTTTTCCGGACTCTCGGATTCGGAAGTGGCGCAGTACATCCTCCACAAGATCGCCTGTGCCGGAGGGGCCGCCTCCATCATTGCACTGGTCAACAAAAATTGGACACTTAAATTGTATTTTTTGACATACAATCTATAAAGTATTATACAGCTGCATA
>ERZ808040.1158-NODE-1158-length-18865-cov-6.207100_pt1 | contig 18865 bp, 16 predicted proteins | sample MGYA00380191_ERZ808040 | MGnify/ENA primary metagenome ERZ808040 (study PRJEB31490, sample SAMN06133395) | mouse gut metagenome | isolation source: J6 | host: mice | place: China: Chengdu | collected 2015-05 ...
GTTTGAGGCGCAGCGAAGCCGCGCGTCGCGAACAGGCGGAGCGTGACAAAGAAGAAGCGCGGAGCCGCAGTGAGCAGCGCGGATGGAGCGGAGCGAGAACAAAAGCCCAGGGTCCGCGGAGCGGAGCCGGGTTTTGTTTGAGGCGCAGCGAAGCCGCGCGTCGCGAACAGGCGGAGCGTGACAAAGAAGAAGCGCGGAGCCGCAGTGAGCAGTGCGGATGGAGCGGAGCGAGAACAAAAGCCCAGGGTCCGCGGAGCGGAGCGTAAAAATCGCCGGGCGGCTTCCGGCGGATTTCGTGTAAATTCGTGCAATTTGCTCTTGACACCAGCGCGTTAAAGCGTTATACTAGCGTCCGTGAGCTGAAAGGCTCACTGCTTTGCGCCCATGCCGCTTTGGCGGCGCAAAGCAGTAAAGTAAACCGTTTGGAGGAATACAGAATGAAAAAAACCGCGAAATTGACCGCGCTGCTGCTGGCGCTGGTGATGGCTCTGTCCCTGGTCGCCTGCTCCAACCCCGGCGCGGAGAACAGCACCTCCGCCGGCTCCCAGAGCGGGGAGAGCGCCGCCCCCAGTACCGAGCCCAGCGCCGCCCCCGCGGAGAACAGCGCCGAGCCCGCCGGCGACGGCAAATACGTGGTGGGCATCTGCCAGCTGGCCCCCCACGTGGCCCTGGACGCCGCCACCGAGGGCTTCATCGACGCGCTGAATGAGAAGCTCCCCGGCCAGGTGGACATCCAGAACAAGAACGCCGCCGGCGACACCCCCACCTGCGCCACCATCATCAACGGCTTCGTGTCCGACAACGTGGACCTGATCATGGCCAACGCCACCGCACCCCTCCAGGCCGCCGCCTCCGCCACCGGCACCATCCCCGTGCTGGGCACCTCCATCACCGAGTACGGCGTGGCCCTGGGCATTGACAACTTCTCCGGCACCGTGGGCACCAACGTGTCCGGCACCTCCGACCTGGCCCCCCTGGACCAGCAGGCCCAGATGATCAAGGACTGGTATCCCGACGCCAAGACCGTGGGCCTTGTCTACTGCTCCGCCGAGCCCAACAGCCAGTATCAGGTGGACAACGTCCAGAAGTACCTGGAGGACATGGGCTACGCCTGCACCCAGTACCCCTTCTCTGACACCAACGACATGGCCAGCGTGGTGCAGAACGCCGTGGACAACAGCGACGTGCTCTACGTGCCCACCGACAACACCGCCGCCAACAACACCGGCATCATCAACAACATCTGCCAGGGAGTGATCCCCGTGTTCGCCGGCGAGGAGGGCATCTGCGGGGGCTGCGGCATCGCCACCCTGTCCATCAGCTACTACGACATCGGCTACAAGACCGGCGAGATGGCCGCTCAGATTCTCACCGGCGAGGCCGACATCTCCACCATGCCCATTGAGTACGCTCCCCAGTTTGTGAAGAAGTACAACCCCGTCACCTGTGATGCGCTGAACATCACCGTGCCCGATGGCTACGAGGCCATCGGCGTCCAGTAACCAGCCCGGCGCAAACCGGCGGGAAGGGCCAGACCCTTTCCCGCCGCTTTCGCGCACAGCGGGCCGAAATCAGGGAGGAATATCCACTATGACAGGCTTTTTCAGTGCACTGCCGGGGGCGGTGTCCCAGGGGCTCATCTGGGGCGTGATGGCCATCGGCGTATACATCACCTATAAGATACTGGACATTGCGGACCTGACGGTGGACGGATCGTTCTGCACCGGGGGCGCGGTGTTTGTCATGCTGTTCTCCAACGGGGTCAACGTGTGGCTGGCCCTGCTGGCCGCCCTGCTGGCGGGTATGCTGGCCGGGCTGGCGACGGGGCTGCTCCACACCGTGTGCGGCATCCCCGCCATTCTGGCGGGCATCCTCACCCAGCTGGGGCTGTATTCGGTGAATATGGCCATCATGGACATGAAGGCGTCCGTAGCCCTGCCCATCACCCAGACGGACACCCTGGATAAGCTGCTGGTGTCCCTGCGGTTTGTCCAGGGGCCCAAGGCGGGATATCCCGTCTGGCGGCACCCCATTGTGGTGGTGGGGCTGTTCACCGCCGCCCTCATCGCCATTTTGTACTGGTACTTCGGCACCGAGCTGGGGGCGTCCCTCCGGGCCACCGGCTCCAACTCTAACATGGCCCGGGCCCAGGGCATCGACACCGACCGCGCCAAGGTGCTGGGCCTCATTCTGTCCAACGGACTGGTGGCCCTGTCCGGGGCGCTGCTGTGCCAGTACAACGGGGCCAACGACATCAACGTGGGCCGCGGCGCCATCGTCATCGGCCTGGCCGCCGTCATCATCGGCGAAGTGCTCTTTGCCAAGGTGTTCATCAACTTTGCCCTCAAGCTGCTGGCGGTGTCCATCGGCGCCATCATCTACTACGTGGTCATCACGGCGGTGCTCAAGCTGGGCAATCTCAACGCCAACTACCTGAAGCTGCTCACCGCCCTGGTGGTGGCCGTGTTCCTCACCATACCCTATTGGCAGGGAAAATACTTCTCCAAGCCAGTCAAACCCGCGGAAAAGGAGGAGAGCACCCATGCTTGACGTGCAGAACATCCGCAAGACCTTCAATCCGGGCACCGTCAATGAAAAGACCGCCCTGCGGGGGGTGTCCCTCACCCTGAACGACGGGGATTTCGTCACCGTCATCGGCGGAAACGGGGCGGGCAAATCCACCCTGCTCAACGCGGTGGCGGGAGTGTGGCCGGTGGACTCCGGCTCCATCTCCATCGGCGGGGTGGATGTGACCAGGCTCCCGGAGCACAAGCGGGCCAAATACATCGGCCGGGTGTTTCAGGACCCCATGATGGGCACCGCCGCCACCATGCAGATTGAGGAGAATATGGCCCTGGCCGCCCGGCGGGGGAGGGGCCGCACCCTGCGCCCCGGCATCACCCGGGACGAGCGGGACCGCTACCGGGAGATGCTGAAGATTCTGGACCTGGGCCTGGAGGACCGGCTCACCTCCAAGGTGGGGCTGCTGTCCGGAGGGCAGCGTCAGGCGCTGACCCTGCTGATGGCGACCCTGCAAAAGCCGGACCTGCTGCTGCTGGACGAGCACACCGCCGCCCTGGACCCCAAGACTGCCGCCAAGGTGCTGGACGCCACCGAGCGGATCGTCCAGAAGGACCATTTGACGACCCTGATGATCACCCACAACATGAGGGACGCCATCGTCCACGGCAACCGGCTCATCATGATGTACGAGGGAAACATCGCCCTGGACATATCCGGGGAGGACAAGAAGAAGCTCACCGTGGAGGACCTGCTGGCCCGGTTCGGCCAGGCCACCGGGTCGGACGAGGCGGACGACAAGCTTTTGCTGAGCTGAACAGAGGGACGGCGGCGTGCGGGCAACCGCACGCCGCCCCGGTTTTTGGACGCCGGTTGTTGGAAAGCCGGTTGAAATCAACCGGGCGGGATGCTATAATGTTCCGGAAATCTGTGGGAGGACTGATAGAACATGACGAGACGGCTTTTTCTTCTGTTGATATCCGCCTACCTGCTGTCCCTGCTGACCGCCTGCGGCGGAGGCCGGCAGGCTTCCGGCGGGGAACAGCCCACGCCGGAAACCATTTCGCTGACTGTGTGGGGGGCGGAGGAGGACGAGGCGCTGCTGAAGGAGATATTCGCGTCGTTTCAGACGCATTACGCCGGGCAGGCCGACTTTGACATTACATATCAGCCCCAGAGCGAGTCAAACTGCAAGGATGTCCTGCTGGGCGACCTGGAGGGAGGGGCGGATGTGTTTGCCTTTGCCGACGATCAGGTGGCCGCGCTGGCCGCGGCGGGCGGGCTGGACCCCCTGCCGGATGAGGCCGCGGTTCGAAACGCCTCCCTTCCCGCCGCGGCGGAGGCGGCCAGCGTCGGGGGAACGCTTTACGCCTATCCGCTCACGGCGGACAACGGATATTTCCTCTATTACAACAAGGCCTATTTCACCCGGGAGGATGTCGCAAGCATGGACCGGCTGCTGGAGGCCGCCGCCCGGGCCGGCAGGCTGGTCACCATGGACTGGTCCTCCGCGTGGTATGTCTACTCCTTTTTCGGCAATACCGGGCTGGAGGTGGGCCTGAATGAGGACGGCCTGACCAACTACTGTACCTGGAATGACGCGAACGGCCCCATCCGCGGAGTGGACGTGGCCCAGGCCATGCTGGATATTTCCGCCAGCCCCTCCTTTCTCAGCTGCACAGACCCGGAATTCCTGGCCGGGGCCCGGGATGGGTCGGTCATCGCCGGCGTCAGCGGCGTGTGGAACGCGGTGGCGCTGAAGGAGGCCTGGGGGGACGACCTGGGGGCGGCCAAGCTGCCGACCTATACCTGCGCCGGACAGCAGGTGCAGATGGCGTCCTTCTCCGGCTGCAAGCTCATCGGCGTAAACGCCTATTCCGAGCATGTGGAGTGGGCGCGGCGGCTGGCGGAGTGGATTACCAGCGAGGAAAACCAGCGCCTGCGCTTTGAGATGCGGGGCCAGGGGCCGGCCAACGCCAGCGCGGCCAATTCCGCGCAGGTGCAGTCGTCCCCGGCGATTGCGGCCCTGCTGGAGCAGTCCAACTATTCGCAGCTCCAACGGGTGGGAGGAAAGTTCTGGGACCCTGTGTCCGAGTTCTCCCTGAATATGGCGGAGGGGAACCCCTCCGGCGGCTCTCTTCAAGCCCAGCTGGACCGGCTGGCTGAAGGTGTGGCCGAGCGCTAGGCAGACAGTACATCAACGGGAGGCGGTCACATGAAACGCAGGCTGACCTTACAGCAGCGCCTGGTCCTGCCCATCATTCTGCTGGGCCTGATCACCCTGCTGTCCAACATTCTGGCGGTATTCAGCATCAACAACGTCCACGCCAATGCGGGGAGCATTGTGGACAGAAGCATGGCCAGCGAGGAAAAGCTGGAGGACATCCGGCGGTCCGTCATGGGCATTCACCGGCTGGCGCTGTCCCACATCGTGGCGGCGGACCACGCCACCATGATCCGGCTGGTGCAGGAGATCAAGGCGGAGGAGGCGGCGCTGGACGAGAAGCTGGACGCATACGGAGGCTTCGTCTCTCAGGCGGATCAGGGGACGTACCAGTCGCTGCTGAGCGCCTACGGCGAATTCAAGCACGCCCTGGTCGATCTGGTGTGCGCCAGCGCGGACAGCAAAACGCAGGAGGCCTACGCCACCGCCAACGGAGACGTGGCCCGCTGGAGCGGGGCGGCGGAGGCGGACATGGACGCGCTGTCCGATTCGGTGAGCGCCCAGGCGAAGGCGGCGCGGGGGAGGCTGACGCTGGTCTACATCGTCTCGCTGGTCACCAGCGCCGTCACCCTGGCGGCGGGGGTTTTGCTGGTGGCGGCAGGGTTCCGGATCGTTCGGAGGTATGTCCTCACCCCCATCCGGGATGTGATGGGCGCTCTTCAGGACAGCTCGGAACGCATCAGCGGCGTGGTGGGTGAGGTCCGCCAGCGGACGCAGACCTCCAACGGCAGCGTCCGGAGCCTCTCCGAACTGACGGAACGGCTCTCCGCCGCGCTGGAGGAGATCGCGGGCAGCGCCTCCGCCATTACCGCCAGCGCCGGCGGCACCCGGGGGGACACCCAGAGCATGGCGGAGGAATGCTCCGCCATCACGGCCTATTCCGCCGGCATGCGGGAGCGGGCGGAGGAGATGGAGCGCTCCGCCCACCAGGAGACGGAGCGGGTCCGGGGCAAGACGGCGGATATTCTGGTCATGCTGGATCAGGCCATAGAGAAGAGCCGGAGCGTGGAGCGGATCGAGGCGCTGACCAAGGACATCCTCAGCATCTCCGACTCCACCAATCTCATAGCCATCAACGCCTCCATAGAGGCCGCCCGGGCCGGGGCGGCGGGGGCCGGATTTTCCGTAGTGGCCCAGGAGGTCCACCAGCTGGCCAACTCCTGCGCCGAGACCGCCAGCCATATTCAGGAGGTCAGCGGGATGGTGGTGGGCGCGGTGGACTATCTGGCCGGCAGCGCCCGGGAGCTGGCCGACTACCTGAGCCGGGCGGTTCTGGACCAGCTGGAGCGTTCCGTCCGGGCCGGACGGCAATACCGGGAGGATGCGGATTACATCGGCCGCGCCATGGAGGAGTTCAACGACAGGGCGGAGCGGCTGAAAACCGCCATGGATCAGATTGCCGCCTCCATTGCCAGCATTTCGGGCTCCATCGACGGCGCCGCCTCCGGCATCACCGGAGCCGCGGGCAGCACCCGGGTTCTGGTGGACGATATGGCGGGGATCACGGCGCGGATGGACACCAACCAGGAGATTGTGGGGGAGCTGCAGAGGCAGATGGATGTGTTCGCCAACCTGTAGAAATGGATCATGGAGCGTCCGGATGCCGTCCGGCCGTTCAAAAAAGGGCCTGTGGAATCGCTCCACAGGCCCTTTTTGCGCTGCCCTCCGGAAAGGGCTCAGCGTGTCTAGAAGGTATTCAGCAGCGCTTGGACCTGCTCCTTTTGGGCCAGTCCGTCGGAAAACGCGGTGGCCGAACCGGTGGCCGCCCCCAGGCGGTGGGCCATGGCGTAGTCCCGGTGCTCCAGCCAGCCCGCCAGGAAGCCGGCCACCATGGAGTCGCCCGCCCCCACGGAGTTGACGACCTTGCCTTTGGGCACGCCCAGGCGGTGGACCGCCCCCGTCTCGTCCAGCAGCAGGGAGCCGTCCCCGGCCATGGACACCAGCACGTTCCGCGCCCCCCGCTCCTGGAGCTGCCGGGCGCAGTCCTGAATCTCCCGGTCCGTGGTCAGGACCCGGCCGAAGATCTCTCCCAGCTCGCTGGTGTTGGGTTTGATGAGGAAGGGGCGGTAGGGCAGGACCGCGCACAGCAGGTCCCGGGTGGCGTCCACCACCGTGAGGATGCCGCGGCCCTCCAGCCGGGCCAGAATACGCTGGTACACGTCGTCGGGCAGGGAGGCGGGGATGGAGCCGGCCAGCACCAGCACATCGCTGGAGCGGAGGGCGTCCAGCCGCTGAAACAGCTCCTCCAGGGCGGCGGCGGGGATGGCGGGGCCCATACCGTTGATCTCGGTCTCCTGGCCGGCCTTGATTTTTACATTGATGCGGGTGAGTCCCTCGGGGAGCCAGATGAAATCAGTGGCGATGCCCGCCCTGCGCAGTCCCTGGTCCAGGGCCTGGCCGGTGAAGCCCGCCAGAAACCCCAGCGCCACATTGTCCACGCCCAGGTTCCGCAGCACGACGGACACGTTGATGCCCTTGCCGCCCCACTGCACTTCGTCGCTTTCGGTTCGGTTGGTCTCGCCCGCGCGGAAACTGCCCATGCGGACCACGTAGTCCAGGGCCGGGTTAAAGGTAACGGTGTAAACCATGGGTTCAAACCTCCTTGATGTCGGTATACTCCTGATATCTGCTGTCGGGCAGCCGGTCGGTGATGATCTGCGCCCCGTCCAGGGGGAGGAAGGAGGCGGCGGTGATGGCCCCGAATTTGCTGGCGTCGGCCAGCACCCAGGTCTGACGGGCATGGGCGGCGGCGGCCGCCTTTACCATGGCCTCCTCCGGGTCCGGGGTGGTGAAGCCGGGTCCGGCGGCAATGCCGTTCACGCCCAGAAACGCCTTGGTAAAGTTGTACCGCTTCAGCCCCTCCAGGGCCTCGCCGCCGATGATGGCCAGGGTGCCCGGCTTCAGCACGCCCCCCAGCACATAGGCCCGCAGGCCCCGCCGGGGCAGCCGCTGGGCGCACTCCACGCTGTTGGTGACGAAGGTGGCCTTCGGGGCCCGGATATGGTCCGCCATGTGCATGACGGTGGAGCCCGCGTCCAGGTACACCACGTCGCTGTCGGTGATGAGCCCGGCGGCGTACCGGGCGATGCGGAGCTTTTCCGGGGTGTGGAGCTGGCGCTTGGTGTCCATATCCAGCTCTCCGGCCTGGAACTCGTCTCGGACGGGCAGCGCCCCGCCGTGGACCTTGTTCAGCTTGCCCCGCCGGGCCAGCTCGTTCAGATCCCGGCGGATGGTGGCCTCGGACGCGCCGGTCACCCGGCACAGGTGGGCCACGCTCACCGATTGCTCCTGATTCAGCTCGGCCAGAATGGCCTCCATCCGTAATTCCGCCAGCATTGCAAAGGCTCCTCTCGTTTTTTTCTATGATACCATCAAAAACGAGCAGGGTCAAGCGAAATCGTTCACTCTTCCTCCGGATAGACCACGCCCCACTCCCGGCGGAGGCCGGTCATCAGCTCCATCACGTCCACGGTGTAGGGCAGCAGCATGTCGCACGCGCCCTGGACGGCCGCCTCCATATCCTCCAGCTCGTATACCAGCGCGTCGGCGGTGCGGCCCGCCTGGATGGTCTCCCGCGCCCCGGTGGCGGCGTCCACAAGGACCGCCTCCTGGGCCCGGGGGTACTCCATGATCTCAATGTAGCCCTTTTCGCAGGAGATCACCGCCCGCTTGGGCTGCTTGGAGTGGAGGGAGAGGATGACGGACACCAGCTGGCCCTCCCGGTTCATCATGGAGAGGACGGCGCTCTCATCCACCCCGGTGGGGGCCTTCCGGACGAAGGATTTCACCTGGTCCGGGTTGGAGTCCAAAAAGAGCCGGGCCAGGGACAGGGCGTACACTCCGATGTCCAGCAGGGCGCCTCCCGCCAGACTGCGGTTGAAGAAGCGGTTGTTCATATCGTAGTCCTTGAAGCTGCCGAAGTTGAGCTGGATCAGGTTCACCCGGCCCAGTTCGCCGGACGCCACCCGCTCCCGCAGCACCCGGTACAGCGGCATGTGGTAGATGGTCATGGCCTCCGCCAGCACCACATGGTGCTCCCGCGCCAGCCTGACCGCCCGGTCCAGCTCCTCGCGGTTGAGGGTGATGGACTTTTCACACAGGACGTGCTTGCCGTGGGTGAGGGCCTGCTCCAGATAGGCCATGTGGGTATTGTGGGGGGTGGTGAGGTAGATGGCGTCGATGTCCGGGTCGGTGAACATGTCGTGGAAGTCGGCATACACCTTTTTTACTCCGTACTGTTCCGCAAAGGCCGCCGCCTTCTCATAGGTGCGGTTGCCCACCCCGTCCAGGGTGCGGCCCATGGCCCGGAGGGCCTGAGCCATCTGATTGGCGATGACGCCCACCCCCAGAACGGCCCAGCGCAGCTGTTTCTGTTCCTGCATGGTGAAAACCTGCCTTTCCTGATTTGTCCCAGTATATCACACGTTTTTCTTTTTGAGCAAGCCCAGCAGCAGCATGCCCACCAGGGAGCCGATGGCGATGGCGGCGGCATATCCCAGGGGGTTGTGCATGACGGGGAAGACGAACAGGCCGCCGTGGGGGGCCGGAGAGGCGCAGCCGAAGGCCATGGACAGGGCCCCCGCCGCGGCGGAGCCCGCCACGCAGGAGGGGATGACGTGCAGGGGGTCGGAGGCGGCGAAGGGGATGGCCCCCTCGGTGATGAAGGACAGGCCCATAATGAAGTTCACCGGGCCGGATTTGCGCTCCGCAGCGGTGAAGCGGTCCTGAAAGAAGATGGTGGCCAGGGCGATGGCGATGGGGGGAACCATGCCGCCCGCCATGACGGCGGCCATCACCGGGGAGAAGCCGCCCTCCGCCATGGCGATGGAGGCGGTGCCGAACACATAGGCCGCCTTGTTGATGGGGCCGCCCATATCGGTGGCCTGCATCCCGGCCACCAGCGCCCCCAGCAGAATGGCGGAGGCGCCGCCCATGGAGTTCAGCGCGTCGATGAGGGCGCTGTTGATCATGCCCACCACGGGGTTGACCAGGCACATGAACGCGCCGATGAACAGCAGGCCCACCACGGGATAGATGAGGATGGGCTTGAGCCCTTCCAGCGACTGGGGCAGCTTGTCGCAGACTTTACGCAGCAGCTTCATGAACCAGCCGCCCACAAATCCGGCCAGCAGTCCGCCCAGGAAGCCGGCGGGGACGATGGGGACGGTGGGGTCGGCGAAGTAGGCGAAGGTGGCGCCGGTGGCCGCCAGGGAGCCGCCCACGAAGCCCACCATGAGCCCTGGCCGGTCGGCGATGGACTGGGCGATGAACGCCGCCAGAACGGGCACCATAAAGCCGAAGGCAATGCTGCCGGCCTTGTTGAAGAAGGCGGGGAGGACCCAGGAGGAGCCGAAGGCCGCCGTACCCGCCGCTCCGCCGTCCAGGAGGAAGGAGAGGGCCATGACGATGCCGCCGCCGATGACGAAGGGCAGCATGTGGGACACGCCGTTCATCAGGTGCTTGTAGAGCCGGCGGCCCAGGCGCTCGCTGTCCGCGTCCTCCTCCACGGCTCCGCCGCCCTGGTGGTGGTAGACGGGGGCTTGACCGTTTATGATTGTTTCAATCAGCTGCTGGGGCCTGTTGATGCCGTCGGACACCGGGGTGCGCAGCAGGGGCTTGCCGTCAAACCGCGCCAGGTCCACATTTTTGTCGGCGGCAATGATGATGCCGTCGCAGGCGGCGATCTCCTCCCGGGTCAGGATGTTCTTCGCCCCGCCGGAGCCCTGGGTCTCCGCCTTCACGCCGATGTTCATCTCCCGGCCCTTTTTCTCCAGGGCCTCGGCGGCCATGTAGGTGTGGGCGATGCCGGTGGGACAGGCGGTGACCGCCAGCACCCGCAGGGAGCCGTCCGGCTTCTTCTCCTCCGCCGGGGCCTCCTCGGGGAACTTCACCCGCTCCTGGGCGTCGATCAGAGCCATAAAGTCCTCCGCGCTGTGGGCTTCCAGCAGCTTTTGACAGAAATCCTCGTCCATGAGCATGACCATCAGGTGGGAGAGCATCTCCATATGGACTTCCCCGCCGCCCTCCGGGGCCGCGATCATGAAGAACAGGGTGGAGGGCTCCCCGTCCTCCGCGCCGTAGTCCACGCCGCCGGGGACGGTTATGGCGGCCAGACCCGCCCGCCTGACGGCGGCGCACCGGGCATGAGGGACGGCCACGCCGTTTTCCACGGCGGTGGAGTCCATCTCCTCCCGAATCAGAATCTCCCGTTTGTACGCGGCCTTGTCGGTGATATTGCCTGCCCGTTCCTGAAGGTCCGTCAGCAAATCAATGGCGGCGGCCTTGTCTGCGGGAGCGGCGCGGAGTTGGATGCCGGCGGGGCTGAGCATATCGGTAATGCGCATGGTAGGTACTCCCTTCTGATTATATTTGATTGATCGTGATTGATCTTGCTGGGTATATGGTAGCACAGGGATCAGTCAAAGTCAATCTATTTCAATCAAAATCACTCACAAATATGAGGGACGCTTTTTGGAGCTTTTTCACAAACGAGGGAGGAGAGGGGCCGGCCGCCGGACGGGGCGTGGAAAAAGGCTCAGAAAAATGGACCCGCCATGTCCCCAATCCGGCAGAGCCCGACATAACAAATGTTAGAAGGCGGCGGTTCGGCAAAGCGAAGAGATCCGGCCAGTCCGCGGGAGGTGAGAGCGTGAGGCGCTGTGAGCCGTGGAAGGAAGCGGTGGAAAAACTGTATAAGGAGATGTATCCGGCGCTTCGCGCATATGCCCTGCGGGTGATGGAGGACGCGGCGCTGGCGGAAGAGGCGATTCAGGACGCGTTCTGCATCGCCTGCGCCCGGCGGGATCAGTTTCTGTCCAGCCCCAACCCGCAGGGCTGGATCATGCTCACCCTGAAGCATGTGATGCAGAACATGCTCCGCACCCAGGCAAAGCTGAAAACGCTGCTGTCGCTGGAGGCGGGGGAGGGGGAGCCCGCGGGCCCCCAGGAGCTGATCAGTGTGGACCTGCTGTTCAGCGATCTGTCCGGGAGCGAGGACTTCCGGCTGCTCAAGCGGATAGCCCTGGACCGGTGTACCATGCTGGAGCTGGCGGAGGAGCTGGGCATTTCCGTGGAGGCCTGCAAAAAGCGGGTGCAGCGGGCCAGGAAACGGCTGCAAAAAAAGTTGAAAGCCTGAGAGGAAGGGGGGATTGTGTGTCAAGTGGTATGAATGACGGCGGCAGGGAGTTTGCCGATATGGAACGGATGAGCACCGGCCATCTGGAGGAGCTGCTTTTGAAGGACTTCCGCGCCGGCGCGGAGGGGGGCGACATGGACAGCCTGTACCAGGCGGCCCGGGTGCTGGCGGACCGCGACCCCTGCCCGGACGCCGCCGCCGACCGGGCCTGGGAGAGCTTTCAGGCAAATTACCTCCCTTTTGCCCGAAAGGGCCGCTCTCTGTATGAGGACGGCGCCACGCCGTCCTCGGACGCCGCCACAAGGCGGCGTCATCCCTCTTTTCGACTGGCGCTGGCCGGAGCCGCCGCCGTTGCCGTGCTGATGTCGGTGACCGCGGTGGGAACCGGCGGCGGCTATGACGCCCAGGAGCTCCGGGCCCGGTGGACGGACGAGAAGCTGTCCATGACGCCGGGGCAGGTTGTCCCCATAGAGCGGGACAGCCTCCGCATGCCGGAGGAGCTGGAGGAGGACGCCGGACTGAGGGAGACGCTGCTGTCCTGCGGCCTGCCGGTTCCGGCGGCGCCCCGCTGGATGCCGGAGGGATTTGAACAGGACAGCCTCGTGGTGGACGGCGAATCCATGATAGAATCCGCAATGTTCTCAGCGCTTTATTCCCGGGGGGATAAAAAGCTGTGCATATTTCTGCTGGCCTATTTTGAGGAGAGCGGCGGCTCCTCCACGTACCAGAAGGACGCCGGCGACCCGGTTCCCTATGAGGCGGGGGGTGTGACCCACCTTCTCTTTACCAACGCGGGGCGGGCCAGCGCCGTCTGGATCAACGGCCCGGTAGAGGGGGCCATCTCGGGCGACATCTCCATGGAGGACCTGATGAAAATGATCGACTCCATCTATGAGGAAGATTGAGCGGGGCGGACCCGAAGAAAATTCCGGTTTCACGGCCGGATGGGAGAGGGAGGCTGTTCGGATGGAACAGGAGAAACGGAAAAAACAGGAGAACGTGGCGGCGGGCATTGCCGGCGCGCTGATCGGCTCCCTGGCGGGGGTGGTGTGCACCCTGGTCATCGGCCAGCTGGGCTATGTGGCGTCCATCTCCGGCCTGGTGATGGCGGTGGGGGCGCTGAAGGGCTATGAGGCGCTGGGGGGACGGCTGAGCAAAAAAGGGGCGGTGATCTCCTCCATGCTCATTCTGGGGATGACCTGGCTGGCCCACCGGCTCAGCTGGGCCATCGCCCTGGCCGGGGAGCTGGAGGCCAATGTGTTCGAGTGCTTCCGGGCCATTCCCGCTCTGCTGGAGGCGGGGGTGCTGGAGGGCCCCGCCTACTGGGGGGATCTGGTGATGCTTTACCTGTTCACCCTGCTGGGGGCGGTGCCCACCATTCTGGGCGGCCTGCGCAGCGCCGACCTGCCCGACCTGCCCCAGGGGGCGGCGTCCGCCGCTCAGGACGGAGAGGGGCAGGAGGCGGTGTTCTACCCCGGAAGCGTGGCCTGGATGCGGCCTCTGCGGCTGTCCGCGTCGCTGGCCATGTTTGTGGGGCTGATTCCGGCGGTGGCGCTGCTGTTTGCCGGCGCCTCGGGGGGCACTCCGCTGGTCCTCACCCTGGCGGCGCTGGGATGCATTGCCGCGTCCGTGGTGATGATGTGCCTGGTTCTGCCCGACATCCAGCTGTGCAAGCAGGCCATGACGCTGATGGTGCGCAGCGGCGGGACGGTGTGGAAGGTGACCCTGCCCATGCTGAACGGAGCGGATACATACCGGTTCACCACAAAGACGGGGGCGTTCCGGGCCATCCGCTGGGAGACGCTGGACGAGGCCGAGCGGGAGCAGCTCAAGGTGTCCGTCCGGCGGGCGGCCGCCCTGCTGTCCAGCGGGCAGGTGATGCCGGGCAGCGCCCTGAGCATGGCGGTGCTGCCGCTGACCGGCCTGCGCATCGACAAGGAGACCCCGTGGGCCTGGAAGGGCGTCTACTCCGCCGGGGGCGGCGGGGAGAAGAAGATCTCCATCCCCAAGGCATACCGTGGGTTCGCCCCCGCTCCGGGGCTGGAGCCCGCCCAGGAGCCTGTCCCCGCCCGCTGGGGGCTGGTGGCGCTGGCGGCCGCCCTGGCGGCGGTGCTGGGGCTGGCGGGGGCCGTGCTGGGCGGGGGCCTGGACGGCGGCTTTGCCCACGGAGCGCCGGACCCCACCGCCTCCCCCTCCGCCGTTCAGACGGCGGCGCCCGCCCCGTCCGCCGGGGTGGAGATAGACCCGCAGTCCCTGTTTCATGTGGGGAGCGAGCTGGGGTATGAGCTCACCGCCGTGGGCTACATCAAGGCCCCGGAGGGGATGTTCGGGGAGGACAGCTATGTGGACGCCCACGTCCCCTACAGCGGGGAGCCCGCCTATCTGGAGGAGGGCGGCGCCATCCGCTCCGCCGCCCACGGCATGGAGGTGACGGTGAAAATAGCGCAGACCGAGGGAAACGCCGCCGATGTGGTGGAGCTGGCCTATGAGCTGATGGCGTCCGCCGGTACGGACTTCTACGAGGACGGCGTGTATGAGACGCACTACTTTGACGAGTATGACATCGCCGTCAAGCAGGTGACCTACTTCGAGGAGGACCGCACCAAGGTCCGGATCGCGGTGCTGTACGCCGATTACAAGCAGGACGGGTATTATCTCTCCGCGGCCATCGTCTACCAGCCGGAGCTGATGGATGAGGACTACCCGGCGCTGCTGGCGGAGCTCAGCGACGCTTACGCCCTGTCCCTGCCGGAGATTGATCCCATGGACCAGACCTGACCAGTTGAAAGGAGAAAACAGAGATGGATTATTTTTTGGAGCGCGTCAGCCGGGCAGGGCTGATTCTGCTGGTGATCGGCGCGGTGCTTGTGGGGGTCTCGCTGCGGGACACCGTCACCTCGTTCCAGGAGCCCAAGACCTTTGAGGAGGTGCTGGAACAGGGGGCGGCCCCCGGCGACCACGTGGCGGGCCGGGTGCCCTATCTGCTGGACATATTCGCCGACATGCAGACCTGGACGGAGAACACCAAAACCCACGCGGTTTCCGGCAAACGGACCACCTTCCGGTACTATGTCCTGCCTGCGGGGGAGGGATATATGGGGCTGGCCGTCTCCGCCAAAAACTTCGACGCGGCCAACACACTGGTGGACCAGACCTATGCCTGCCTGCTGGAGGGCGGCGGGGCTCCCACAGCGGAGCTCACGGCGGACGCCCGGGTGGCGGTGATGAAGAAGGAGCTTGTGGAGCTGTTCCGGCAGGACCTGCGGGAGTACTACGGCTACACCGACCAGGATCTTGAAGCGCTGGGCACGCCGCTGATGGTGGAGCCCCGGGCGTTCCACACCGTGCGGATCTTCTGCGGCCTGGGGGCGGCGGTATTTCTGGCGGGGGCGCTGGTGCTGATCCTCCACTGGCGGAAGGTGGACCGCCGCATCCGGGAGGCGGTCCGGGCCGCCCAGGGGCCTGAGCTGGATTAAAACCTCAAGCCGCCGCCCATCCGCTGGTTCCGAAGGCACGGGGACCGGCGTTGGCCGCGGATATAAAGGACGCCCGGCTGTTCCGAGGGAACAGCCGGGCGTTTTTGTGTGCGCAGAGCCCCGCGGCGCGGCGGTCCTGAGCCAAACCGGGTTTGCCTGAAGCGGGAGCGATGACCCCGCCGGACAGGTCAACGGGGCGCGGCCTCGCCACATGCGGCGGCCCGGTGCAGAAACTTCAGGAACTGGGCACGGCCCGCGGGAGTGCGGGCATACACGCCGCAGTGCTCCAGCACCTGGGCGAACACCTTGCCCGTCTCCGCCTTCACGATGTCCAGGGCGTTGTCCGCCGTGATGGCGTAGTCCCTGGCGAAGCCCTCCGCCCAGTCCGCGTGCTTGGCGGTGCGCTCATCGGCCCGCAGGTCCGCGCCGTGGGCCAGGCCCTCCGCCACCGCCGCCAGCTCCTCCTTGAGCCGGGCCGGGAGCACCGCCAGCCCCATCACTTCGATGAGTCCGATGTTCTCCTTTTTGATGTGGTGCAGCTCGGCGTGGGGGTGATAGACGCCCAGGGGGTGCTCCGCCGTGGTGATGTTGTTGCGCAGCACCAGGTCCAGCTCAAACCTGTCCCCCCGTTTCCGGGCGATGGGGGTGATGGTGTTGTGGGGCTCACCGTCGGTTTCGGCGTAGATGAACGCCTCCTCGTCGGTGTACCCCCGCCAGACGGTCAGAATCCGGTCCGCCAGCTCCACCAGCCGGTCCGGGTTTTGGCAGGCGATGCGCACCACCGACATGGGCCACTTCACGATGCCCGCCTCCACGTCCTCAAAGCCGGGGAAGGTGAAGGGGGTCTCCACCGGGGCTTTCGCCATGGCGAACTCGTACCGCCCGCCCTGGAAGTGGTCGTGGGCCAGGATGGAGCCGCCTACAATGGGCAGGTCGGCGTTGGAGCCCACAAAGTAGTGGGGGAACTGGCCCACGAAGTCCAGCAGCTTGCCGAAGCAGGCCCGGTCGATCTTCATGGGCACGTGCCGGCTGTTCAGGCAGATGCAGTGCTCATTGTAGTAGACATAGGGAGAATACTGCAAAAACCAGGGCGACCCGTTGATGGTGATGGGCACAATGCGGTGGTTCTGCCGGGCGGGGTGGTTGACCCGGCCGGCGTAGCCCTCGTTTTCGGCGCACAGCTGGCACCGGGGATAGGCGGAGGCAGGCAGGTTTTTGGCCGCCGCGATGGCCTTGGGGTCCTTCTCCGGCTTGGACAGGTTGATGGTCACGTCCAGCTCGCCGTAGGGCGTGGGGGCCTTCCACTGGATGTCCTTGGCGATGCGGTCCCGGCGGATGTAGTTGGTGTCCTGGCTGAATTTGTAGTACCAGTCGGTGGCCTCCCGGGGATCTTCGGCCCGGAGGGACTGGAATTTCTCAATTACCTGGGCGGGGCGGGGGGTGAGCCGCCCCATCAGCTCGGTGTCGAACAGGTCCCGGTAGACCACGGAGTTCTCGGTGAGTACGCCCCGGGCATAGGCGTCGTCCAGCAGCTCGTCCAGCACTGGGGCCAGCTCCACCGGCCCCCAGTCCTGTCCGGGGTCGGCATAGCTGTCGATCTTCAGCGCGTCCAGAATGGTATTCACGGCCCAATCCTTTTCACAGGGCTGGACCAGACCAGTCTGCAATGCGTATGCAACCAGTTTGGAAACAGCATCATCAATCATGGCAAAAGCATCCCCTCAATTAATGTGATGTAGGGGCCGATGTCCCCATCGGCCCGCGAATAACGGGGCAGAGCGACATAGGGGCCGATGTCCCCATCGGCCCGCAAATAACGGGGCAGAGCGTCATAGGGGCCGATGTCCCCATCGGCCCGCGAATAACGGGGCAGAGCGTCATAGGGGCCGATGGGGACATCGGCCCCTACAGAGATATTCATTCCGCGACGACACAGCCGCCCTGGGGACGGATATGCAGGATATGGCACTTGCCCGCGCCCAGGAGGGCCTCCATGCCCGCCTGGAAGGCGTCCAGCGCTTCGTTTGGCACGAAGGCCTGGATGGTGCCCGCGAAGCCGCCGCCGTGGACCCGGACCGCTCCGGCGCCGTCCAGCAGCTCTTCCGCGACGGCCAGACACAGGGGAATGGCCTGCTGGCGGGGGTCGGAGATGGACCAGGTGTTCTGCAGGCGGAGGTCGGAGGACCGGCCCGAGGCGTTCACCAGGGCCAGGAAGCGCTGGAAATCTCCGGCCTTCAGGGCCTGGGCCTCCTGGACCGCCCGCTGGTCGTCGGCGTAAAAGTGCATGGAGCGCAGCACCGCCCGGTCGCCGCACTCCTGCCGCAGGGCGGGAATGGCGGCGCGGAACTGGGCCGGGGGGACGTCCCGGAGCACTTTTTTTCCAAAATGCGCCGCTACAGCCCCCATCTCCCGGGTGATGTCGGCGTAGTCGTCCGTCAGGTCGCCGTGGCTGGAGCAGGTGTCCACAATGCACAGGGCGTGGCCCGACCGGCTGAAGTCGTAGTCCACCCGCTCCACCACCGGGTCGGAGGGGGTCTGGAAGTCGATGGCCACGCAGGCGCCCACCGACGAGCCCATCTGATCCATCAGGCCGCAGGGCTTGCCGAAGTAGACGTTTTCGGCGTACTGGCCGATTTTGGCGATGGAGATGGGGTCCAGTTTGTCCCCGCAGCAGAAGTGATTGAAGATATTGCCCAGCAGCGTCTCATAGGCGGCGGAGGAGGACAGGCCGGAGCCGGACAGCACTGTGGAATTGGCGCAGGCGTCGAAACCGGACAGTGTGAAGCCCATCTCCCTGATTTTGGCGGCCACGCCCCGCACCAGGGCGGCGGAGGTGTTTTGTTCCGCCTCTCTGGGGGCCAGGTCGTCCAGGGATACCTCCAGGGCGGGGTAGCCCTCCGACTGGATGCGGATCACGTTCCGCCCGTTGGGTGCGGCGCAGGCCAGCATGTCCAGATCCACGCTGCCGCACAGCACATGTCCATGCTGGTGGTCGGTGTGGTTGCCGCCGATCTCGGTGCGGCCGGGGCCGCTGAACAGGGCCGCTCCCCGGGCGTCCGCCCCATACCGGGCGGCGAAGGCCTCCACCGTGCGGACGGCCCGGTCCCGGGCCTGGTCCAGCCGCCGGGCGCTGCCGTCCAGGGCGTAGAGGGCGGCCAGCGCCTGGTCATGGCCGCCGTTTTTCAGGGCGGCCGCAAGCTGGGTACAGTCAGACATCGCTCTCACCTCATTTTTGCATTCGGGACTTCTGCCGTCCCTGATTTCACACAGCACCACTTTACCACAGCGGGCAGTTTTTGGCAAGGACGGCTTGGAAAAAACACGCAAAAACGACAGCGGAGCCCCATTGGGCCCCGCCGCCGTTTACTTTTTGTGAAATGGGGAATGCTGTGTCTGTTACTTCAGGCCGTTCTCGTAGGCCTCGATCATCTTTTTGACCATCTGGCCGCCCACGGAGCCCGCCTGACGGCTGGTCAGGTCGCCGTTGTAGCCCTGCTTCAGGTTGACGCC
>ERZ808040.1159-NODE-1159-length-18863-cov-9.978548_pt1 | contig 18863 bp, 18 predicted proteins | sample MGYA00380191_ERZ808040 | MGnify/ENA primary metagenome ERZ808040 (study PRJEB31490, sample SAMN06133395) | mouse gut metagenome | isolation source: J6 | host: mice | place: China: Chengdu | collected 2015-05 ...
GTATCGTTCGATACTTTTCTGAAAATCTTCTTTTGGAATCTTTTCAGGGTTGCATTACTGTTTATTTGTCAAGGTGCCCTGAGGCCGGTCCGCTGAACCTGACCTCCTGGTAAATCCCTTCGGGATTCACTGCAGTTTCGCCTCGCGAAACCATTTCAGAATGCTTCGCATTCTTCTGTGTGTCATCCTGCTTTCAAGTATTTCCCGCAGGCGACTTTTGTATAATAGCAGAAGAATAATTGGATGTCAACGGGTTTTTAGGAATTTTTTTGAAATTTTTTTTGAAACCCTTTTTTTGAGGAAATCAAAGCACATAAATTCCGAAATGAGCCAGCGCCTTGTATGAAAAATATGCAAGCAGGACAGCTTCTGCTGCGCCCATTACCGCACCCAATACTTTGTTAATACCACTTACTATAGAAATACTTCCGACCGCCAGCAGCGGTGCAAAGACCAGACGGCACAGTTTGAAAAGGATGCCAAGCAGAACCAGCGCAATAATACATGCCGTCAGAATGTGCGTGGATTTGCTCAGAGCGCTGGTAACTGCAAGAAAAATCAACGCCACACACGCCAGAGAAATCACGCCCGACAGAAGGTTGACAATTTCCTGCATCATGCCGCAGGCATACCCTTCCCGCATTCTCCATATAAATAGCAAAAGCACAACCGCCAAAAAGGCAGACATAACCAATTCCTGTTTCATCGCAATTTTAACCTGATTTATCTCCACTGGAAGCTGTTCAATATTTCACAGCCCTGATGCAAAATCCTTTTCGGGCGATCTGTCACCACGGGATTTTACACATCCATCATGTTCTCACGGTCCCGGCAGTACACGCTTCGACCTGTATCTGGCAGTTATCTCAACTCTATCGTATCAATGGAATCCGGCGTTACCACCATATAGGTGTATGACGCGCTCTGGGGTATCAGCATCAACGCCGTCTTGTTAAATTTTCCGGCGTATTTCTCTGCCCCTTTGCTGTTATAAATCTGACAGTCCGATTCATTATAAATGATTATCTGATCCTCATGGAACAAAACATCCCTGCATTCTATATCATAATCAATGGAGCATACAAAATTACCCGACTTGTGGTACACGTCGAGCCGGTATCTGCTGCCGCTCTCCCTGCTGTTAAAGACAAGCCCCACATACTCGCTGCCGTAATAAACACCGCGCACTTCTTCGTCCAGCAGTTTCTCCGCTATGCTGACAGGCTTCTGCGCACCGCCGAAAAACATAATCCGGTCGTCGGACACAGCAAAGAGGGAGCGGTTATCAAGAAAGCGTGCAAACGGCACCACCGTATCTATGTAATCATAGCCGCTCACATAATTGTCCGTATTGTTCTGTCCCACTGCGCCAAAGTTATAAAAAGCCACGCTGGACTTCATATGTCCGCTGTCCACATACAGATACGAAACACACACAAGCTCTCCGCTTGGTGAAATAGATACCTCCGCCGGATAGCCGCTTTCCTTCATCGTCGTCCGGAAGCGTACCAGTTCCTTCCCCTTCGCATCATACAGACAAATTAAAGTGACATTTGTGTCATCCAGTACCGCCGCAACCACACCGCCCGCAGACACGCAAAAGTCGCGTACCGGCCGGTTGGTCGTGATATTACCCAGCACGGATTCCGTGTTCATCACGTAAATCTGCCTGCCGTTATAATCTCCGACCGCCACCACGTTCTGATTGATATCCACCATGGGATTCTGCATTTCAAAGGTCTGATTCCACACCGCATTGCCCTTGGTGTCCATGCAGCTTATTCCGTCCTTACTATAGGTAAGAAGATGTGACGCAAAGGGCATCATCTGCGCATCGGACGGAATCCTGATCTCCACGTTGGAAAGCTCCACGCTCTCCGTATAAACCTTGTTCTGCCATTGTATAAAAGCTACCGCGCCTAAAGCGGCAAGCAGCATCAGTACGAGAGTCACTCTGTAAAACACGGTAAATTTATGGCTCTTGATCTTTTCCCGATAGCTGATTCTGGGCGGCTTCTGTTCCTTATCCCGCTTCTCTTTTTTTCTGAAATATTCTCTGATATTTGCCATCTGCCGTATCCTTAAATTCCGGTTGCCGCATTCCGGATCATTTGTCAGCAAGCTGCCTCTTCTCCGTCCTGCGGCTTCGCACCGCTCATTGCCAACGCGTACATTATACCACAGCCTTACTTACTTTTCTACGGCAGGATTATTCTTTGCCCTGAGCGGATTTTATCGGGATCCGAAATCTGGTTCAGTTCACAAATTTTTTCTACGCGGGAGTTATTCCCATAAATTTTCTGGCTGATTGTATAAAGCGTGTCCCCCTGTTCCACCTCGTAATATCTGGTTATGCTTCTGGAAAGCGCTTCCTCATTTTCCTCTTCGCTCTGTTCCTCCGGCTCTTTCTCCTCTTCCTTCTCATCCCCGGCTACATCAGAAGAGACCTGCTCCTTCTGCTGTGTGTCGTCTGCGTCTTCTGCCTTGTCCGATCCGGATTCCTGCCCGAAACTCTGATCGCCCGTTTCACCGGAATTGCCCTGTACGGATTTCAAGACCCCCTCTGTCTGTCCCTCCTCACCTGCGGGCGGTTTCTCTCCGGGATCCGTATCTTGCGCGCTCTCTTTCTCCGGCTCTCCGGAATCTCCATCTTCCATCCGCTCTTCCGCTCTCCCATCGGCCTCCGGCTCTTTTGTCGCCCCGTCACCCTGCTGTGCCTTTCCGGGCGCACCGGTCTCTCTCTCAATCAGAATCTCCTTATCCCCTGCCGACTCCCTCGCCAGATCCTCCGCGCCATCGGCGTCCGCATCCTGAACTGTCTCTCCCGCCTCCTGATTTTCTATGGCAAAGAAAACCTCCTTCGCCGACCGGTTCAGTTCTTCCATCTTATCATAACTATCGGTAGAAGTTATGACTATCGCCACAAGCACCACCAGAATCAGACATAGCTGCACGGACATAGCCCCATGCGCCGTGCGTTTTTTCTCTTCCTTCGGAAACAGCGCCGGAACAGACAGCCTCTCCTGTTCATCGCTTTTTTCCGCCATCCGTTTCTTTCCCGCACTGCCTGTCCATTCCAAGAGGTAATTCTGCATCGCCTCATTATTATCATAAAAAATCTGAAAACCGGTTGTCCTGCATTCGCCGTCCGGTTCACGCACGAGAAAAACCGGTCCTGCCTGCGTAAGGCGGCACACCAGTTCGGGAATCGGCTCATATGCCGCAAATGCCGGGATCTCTTTATCGCGCCCCGCTCCGTAAACATACAGCTTCCTGCCGTTCTCCTGACGGGATCCGTAGAAATAAATCTCGGACAGTTCCAGCGAGTCCGCCTCACGTCTTAAATAGGACAGGACATATTCTTCCACATAAATATGATACTTTTTCTTTCTCTCTTCTCTCCCAACAACTGCCGACCCGGATTCCATCTTTTCCCCCTGCGCCTGTTATTTGTCTTCTTTTGTGGCGAGTATACCATATCTTCCCCGCGAAAGATGGCGTAAAGCGCGGCAACTGACAGGATAGCTTGCATGTATGCATAAATTCGCTCTCCGCCGCATATAAACAGGCCGGAATCGCTCAATATATAAGCACAAATGCCGCCACGTATGCTACATGACGGCATTTAATCTTCTGTTTTTTATCTGTTTTTATTTCAGCCAATATCAAATCCGGAATGCACACCCGATTTTAAACAAACTGGTAAATCGTCTCCGCTTCATAATCCTTTCCCGGTCCGAACACAGCCTGCGGGAAATTGGAATGGTGGATGTTGTCGGGGAAATAATGGGTTTCCAGACAGAATCCCGTGCGGGGCACGTATCGTACACCGCCCTTTCCGCTCTGCTCTGCGATACAGTTTCCGGCGTAGAACTGCATACCCGGCAGATTGGTAAACACTTTCATTCTGCGTCCGCTCTCCGCGTCATCGGCTTCCGCGGCCTCCCGCATAGTACCATCGGCTCCGTCGATCACAAAGTTATGGTCATAACCCTGCACCAGTTTAAGCTGTTCGTAATCCGCACCGATCTCCGCACCGATCTGCTTCCTTTCTGTAAAGTCCAAAGGCGTACCTGCCACCGGCGCAATCTCTCCTGTGGGGATCGCTCCCGGAAGCACCGGCGTAAAATTAGCGGCATGCAGGCGCAGAAATTGTCCCTCTATACTGCCGGAGTCGTGCCCCGCCAGATTAAAGTAGGTATGATTCGTCAGATTGAGCAGCGTTTCCATATCGGAAGTCGCATGATATCTGAGTTTCAGCTCATTATCATCCGTAAGCGTATAAGTCATGGTAATCTTTTTATTGCCCGGAAAACCCAGATCGCCGTCTTTCCCCTCAATCGTAAGTTTCAGGCTGTCTCCGTCCTCCTCAGACTTCCAAAGGCCTTTCTGATAACCGCCATCCATATCGCTGTGCAGGTTGTTCGGTCCGTCGTTCACCGGCAGATGATACTCTTTTCCGTTTAACGTAAAGGCTGCGCCGCCGACGCGGTTCGCGTTCGGCCCTATGGTCACGCCAAAAAAACTGGGATTGGAAAAATAATCTTCCGCTTTGTCAAATCCCAAAACCACATCCGCAAACTCTCCCTTTTTATCCGGTACCATAAGGCTCACCACTGCTGCTCCAAAATTCGTGATCTTTGCCTCCAGACCGTTTTTATTTTTCAGGGTAAACAGATAAATCTCCTCACCCGACTTCGTTGTCCCGAATTTCTCTTTTACAATCCCCACTTCCCTCACCCTCCTTTATCTATTGTTCCGGCCGCCAAAAAGCGTCACAGCTCCACCCGGCCCTCCAGCGCCCGCAAAAGCGTCACTTCGTCGATATACTCCAGATCGCCTCCCACCGGCACACCGCTGGCTATTCTGGTTACCTTAATGCCCGTAGGCTTGATCAGCTTGCTGATATACATCGCCGTAGTCTCGCCCTCCAGACTGGAATTGGTCGCAATAATCACCTCTGTAACGTCGCCCTCCAGCCGTTTCATCAGCTCCTTGAGTCTGATATCTCCCGGTCCGATTCCCAGCATGGGAGATATCGCGCCGTGCAGCACATGATAAACGCCCGTATATTTTCCCGTTTTTTCATAAGCCGCCAGATCTCTCGCGTTCTCCACCACCATAATGACACTGTGATCTCTGCGTGTATTCGCGCAGACCGGGCAAATCTCCTTGTCCGTCAGGGTAAAACACTCCTGACAGTAACGGACATTTTCTTTGGCCTCCACAATCGTCCTCGCAAGACGTTCCACCCGCGACTGTGGCATATTAATCAGGTGAAAAGCAAGGCGCTGCGCCGATTTATGTCCGATCCCCGGCAGCCCCGCCAACTCCTCTATCAATTTATTGATATGTCCGCTGTAAAGTTCCATATTTAAAAGAATTTCAACCTTTCGTCAGGACTTTGACTCATCTGCACGGCTATTTAAAAGGGCAGACCTCCGCCAAGACCCAGCCCTCCGGTCATCTTATTCATCGCTTCGGAATTAGCCTCCTCCGCCATGCGCAGCGCCTCATTAGCCGCCGCCATCACCAGATCCTCAAGCATTTCGATATCGTCCGGATCCACTACCTCCCCGGAAAGCTTCACCTTTGTCACCTCGCGCTTACCCGTCACGGTAACTTCCACCGCTCCGCCGCCTGCCTTGGCCGTAAACTCCTTTGTCTCAAGCTCTTTCTGACTCTCCTCCATCTGACGCTGCATTCTCTGCGCCTGCTTCATCAGGTTACTCATATTGCCCGGCATTCCGCCGCCCGGAAATCCGCCTCGTTTTGCCATTTTCCCTATTTTCCTTTCCTGTATTCCATACATTCCATATATATGCGCGAAGAATGCCGCTTTTCACGCTAACCGCCACGTCACCGCTTCGCTGTGACTCAAATCCGTGCGGAGAATGCCCGTATTTTTGGCATTCTCCTGCGTGAAAGTGATTTGCGAAGCAAATCTGGTGCTTCTCGGCGTCCCGTCCTATGGCGGGACGTCTTTAGAAGTACTTTTCACGCTATTCTTCTTCTATCTCCATATGGATTAACCGGGACAAATCCACATAGCTCTGCTCAAAAGTTTCTCTGTCCTGCACCGCCTGTACCGTCACGTCAATCTCCCTGCCTGTCGTGTCCGCCAACAGCCGCTCCAGCAGTTCTTTATGACCTTCCTGACGCAAAAAATAGTCGGAGGCCAGACCATCCTCCACAACCACCATCAGCCGGTTGTCTCCGCCCAGACTCAAACGCGCCTCTTTCAGATACTGCTTCATAGGCATATCCGCACTCTCCACAATATCCGGCCACCGGCTGACCGCCGCCTGTACATCTTCCGGAACTGCCTTCGGCAGAGGCGGACGCTCCTTAGCCGGAACGGACGCAGAAACACTCTCTCCCGCGCCTGCTCCCACAGCCGCCACCGCCACAACACCGTTTTCCAACTGTTCCTCAATCACTCTGACCCGCTCGGCTACGGAACCAATATCCCGCTCCATGTCGGGTCTGCAAAGTTTAATAAGGGCAATCTCAATTAATATTCTCTTCTGCGGCGCATACTTAATCTGCCCGGAAAGCTCAGAGAAAATGCGGATATAACGCATCAGCGTCTCTGTCTCCAGCATACCCGACTCTTCTTTCAGACGGAGCAGATTATCGGAAGACACATCTATGATATCTTCAATGTCGTCAGAGGACTGCAACAGGAGAAGGTTTCTCAGATACCATGTAAAATCTGTCACAAACTGGGAAAGCTCCCGCCCCTGCATAACGATTTCTTCCAAAAGTCCGATACAGCCTGTTACCTCCCGGCCGATCACATGGCGCAGCAGCCTGCTGAATACCTCCGTATCCACCGCACCCAGCACATCGAGCGCTTTATCATAAGTCAGTTCCTGCCCGAAGTGAAAAGCAATACACTGGTCTAACAGACTCAGCGCGTCACGCATGGAACCGTCGGCAGTCTTCGCGATATAGCGAAGCGCCTTTTCTTCCACCTGCACCTGCTCCTGTTCCATCAGTTCCCGCAGCCTCTCCGCAATCGTCTCAATCGAAATCCTGCGGAAATCATAACGCTGGCAGCGGGAAAGAATGGTAATCGGTATCTTATGCACTTCTGTAGTCGCCAGTATAAAAATCACATAGGACGGCGGCTCTTCCAGCGTCTTTAACAGTGCGTTAAAAGCACCGATAGAAAGCATATGCACCTCGTCTATGATGTAGACCTTAAACCGTCCCTCCGCCGGTGAATAGGACACCTCATCCACGATCTCACGGATATTGTCCACACCGTTATTCGAGGCAGCGTCAATCTCAATCACATTCATACTGACGCCCGCCGCAATCGCCTTACAGCTCGCGCATTCCCCGCAGGGGCTTCCCTCTACGGGATTTTCGCAGTTCACCGCCCGCGCAAATATTTTCGCTATGGAAGTCTTACCCGTACCTCTCGTTCCGCAGAACAGATACGCATGACCGATGCGGTCCGCCTTTATCTGATTCTGCAGAGTGGTAACAATATGCTCCTGCCCTTTCACGTCCTCGAAACGACCCGGGCGGAACTTACGATACAGCGCTGTATATGACATAAAGTTAATCTCCGTTGCTGCTGTTTACGCCTTGAACAAACCTGATTGCACCACAATCTGATATAGCGTGGACAGCGGCTAATCTCCGAAGCTGATACCCACCATCTTTGCCTCCTTAACAATGGTCGCATCAGGTGATACCATTTTCAGCTTGCCGGCCACTTCCTCAAGCGGCACTCTCACAATCTCTCTGTTCTTATACCCAACCATGAAACCGTACTCGCCCTGTAAAATCAGCTTGCCGGCTTCCGCACCAAGTCTGGTCGCAAACACTCTGTCATAAGGACAGGGGCTTCCTCCGCGCTGCGTATGGCCGGGAACCGTAACGCGCACATCCATGCCTGTCTTTTTCATAATCTTATCCGCTATCTCATAGGAAACGGAAGGATAAGGATTGTTCTTCATCTTCTCCTTCAATTCCTTTTTGGAGAGCTTCGCATCCTCCTTGGAGATCGCCCCCTCCGCCACCGCCATAATGGTAAAACGGGAACCTCTCGCCGCACGCGCGTTGATCGCCTTGACTACACTGTCAATATCGTAGGGAATCTCCGGAATCAGAATGATATCCGCGCCGCCTGCGATACCGGCATTCAGCGTAAGCCATCCAACCTTATGTCCCATAACTTCCACGATAAAGATACGCCCATGGGAAGAAGCTGTGGTATGAATGCAGTCAATGCAGTCCGTGGCAATATTTACCGCGCTCTGGAAACCGAAAGTCATATCCGTTCCCCACAAGTCATTGTCAATCGTCTTGGGCAGCGTAATGACATTAAGTCCCTCTTCGCGAAGCATATTCGCGGTCTTATGCGTACCGTTTCCGCCCAGAATTACCATGCAGTCCAGTTTCAGCTTATGATAATTCTGCTTCATCGCCTCCACTTTATCCAGCCCGTTCTCATCAGGCTCCCGCATCAGTTTAAAAGGAGTTCTGGAACTGCCGAGAATGGTGCCGCCCTTCGTCAGAATGCCTGCGAAATCATGCCCCGTCAAAATCCGAAAATCCCCGTAAATCAATCCCTTATAGCCATCCAGAAAACCGTAAATCTCCACATCCTCGCTGCTACAGGAAAGGCACTTCACCACGCCTCTCATAGCAGCATTCAAAGCCTGACAATCCCCACCGCTGGTCAACATTCCGATTCTCTTCATCCCGCATCCTCCTTACTATACCCTTTACTCAAAATTTTTCTGGAAACGCCTTTTTCCGGCATTCTCCTGTGTGGGAAAAGCCTGTGTAGCAGATGTAACCCTTCTTCCCACACGCTCCACATATAATTATAGCGTATTTCTCCACGCGTCACAACTTTTATTTCACAGATTTTCCTCTCCGGCGGCTTTCTCCCCGTCGTCCATTTTTGTCTGTAAAACCGCTTCCGCCATCTGCATTTCCCTGCGCTGCTGCTTTTCTATGCGGTTTCTCTCCCGCAGTTCCTGAAAGAATTTTTTCAGGATCGCCTGACATTCCTCCTCCAGAATGCCTCTGCGCACAATCACCTGATGGTTGAACGCCTGCATTTCCAGAATATTCAGAATCGAGCCGCCGCATCCCGCCTTCGGATTCATGGCGCCGATCACCGTCTCAGTGACTCTCGCCTGCACAATCGCCCCTGCACACATCTGACAAGGCTCCAGTGTCACATACAGCGTACACTCTTCAAGCCGCCAGTCCCTCATCGCACGGCTCGCTTTATTGATCGCGGTTATCTCCGCATGGGCCAGCGTATTTTTGTCTGTATTGCGGCGGTTATATCCCCTGCCGATGATTCTGTCCTGATATACGATTACACAGCCAATCGGCACCTCTCCGAGCGCATATGCTTTTTTCGCCTGCCTGATGGCTTCCTTCATATATTTTTCATCCCGCGTCATGCCGTCCTCCATATCAGAGCCGCAAACGGCTCCATCCGCACCGCTTCATCGTTATATTTTCAATCTACCTTTGGTTTTGTACCATTATAGTTTACCACATGTACCATATTCAGGACACCAAAAAGATTTCTGTAAAGATTTTTAGAAAAATAGTAGACAAGCATTCCATTTCCACTTATAATCTAATTCGTATGGAGACGTATCGAAGTGGTCATAACGGGGCGCACTCGAAATGCGTTAGCCCTCCGGGGCACGAGGGTTCGAATCCCTCCGTCTCCGCTGAAAAAGCCGAAGCTGCAGCTCCGGCTTTTTTCTATAATACAAGCATAAACATTTTATAACTGCCGGTACAATTCCGCCCTGTACTCAGGATCCGCAGCCGCTCTGGCCAGATCATCTGTACGGCCCTCCCGCAGCAAAAATGCAGTCAGTTCGGCAAATCTCGCTTCCCCCTCCGCTCGTCCTTCTTTACGTCCTTGCTCGCGTCCCGCTGCATGGCCCTCCGCGCGGCTGACCTGACGTTCCTCGTCAAGCACCTCATTCAGTGTGCCATGCAGATTCGCAATATCCAGATACAGGTCATCACATACCCCCACTTTAATGCGCTCCGAAAACGGATGCAGCGCAGGCTGGCCGCTCTGCTCCCAGCAATATACCGTTACCTGTCTGTGCCCGGGATCGACAATCCAGTATTCCCGCACGCCCGCCTCTCTGTAAAGGGCCAGCTTGCGCACATAGTCCATTTTCCGATTGGATGGCGAAATAATCTCTATCACCAGATCCGGCGCCCCCAGACAGCCTTTCCGGTCCAGCTTTTCCTTATCACAGACCAGCGTGATATCCGGTTCCACATAATTATGGATATCCTTTTTAATACGCACGCCAAACCGCGAAGGATACACCCGGCATTCTCCTTTTTTTCTCTGGATATAGGCTTCGATCTGAAAGCTTAAGCCCATCAGAATATCCTGATGATTTTCCGCGGGCGTTTCCATTCTGACAAACAATTCCCCGTCAATCAGCTCCGCGCACACACCCTCCGGAAGCGCCTCAATATCCGCAACCGTGTACTGCCACTTTCCTTTTCTGGTCAATCCCATTCTCACTAAGTCCTGTTCCGTCAGATTCATCGTTGTTTCCTCTTCCCTGATTTTTGCAAACTCCATAAAATACCTCCTTTGTGCCGGCACGGCGAAAAGTGTATCTTACGGATTCCCTGCATCCCCCATCCGCTTCCGCCGTTTCTTTCAGTTAACAGTAGTTGAGTAAACGGCAGAGACTGCCTGAATGTGCGAACGCACGCTTCTTTGTGATCACTCTGTATGCCAGAGTATACAGGACAGAAACAAAGGTGTCAATAGTTTATGGGAAAAATTATAGACGAAATATCGTTTTCTTAATTTTCTGACAGATGCTTTGCCTGACCGCTGTCCGGGAAACACCGGCAAATCATCCATGCAAACAGACAGATATCCCGCAGCATCAAAAAGACAAGAAACCCGATCAGAAAACCAACCGAATTTGCTGCCACATCATCCAGTTGGCAAAAGCCAAGCTGATATTTTAGCTGCAGGGCTTCTATACATATGCTGCAAGCTATAGCCACCGGCAAAGATATAAGAATATGGGCCACAACTTTTCCGAACATCGGAAACAACACGCCAAACGGAATAAACATAATGATATTCGCAAGCAGAAATGCTTTCTGACTGTCGTTTTCATTCCATCTGACCAGAAACCGCCAGTCAATGCCGCCGTAATTTCCGGGTTCTCTGGACAGAATCGTAAGCTGCAAAACGCAGTATATGTATGCGCTAAAGAAAAAGCCGACCAGCAGCCGCCACCAGAAAAGCCTGCCGGTTTTCCGGCGCAGGCCGAATTTCCATATCGTGTACAGAACAAGCGCAAAGCATGTGATTCCTGCCGCATATGCAAAGCCGGCGGGAAGATAGCCCAGCGCGGATTTTAGTTGTGCGATTACAAGGGTTTTTACCCTGGACATATTTGTGCTCCCTTATTAAAATGATACCGGTGCCATCACCAGACGCAGGGTATCTGTTTTTCCTTTACTGACTGTTTCATGGGACATACCGTCAGGCAGACATGACATCCTGTACATTTTGTCTGATCCACTTTTGGGTACTCAAATCCCTCTTCATCCGCAACCATATCTATGGCTGACTTTGGACAGACAGCATAGCACGCCGTACACCCGCAGCATTCTTCCTTTTTATCAAAAAGTACCATTACTTCCTTTCCCACTATTTTTTCACCAGCCTTCTTTTTATCTTTCCAAGCCTGCGCCTTAGCCTGGTCATCGTTCCATTTCCACCATACTTTTTAACAATATATCCAAAGTTCTTTTGTGAAAAATCATTCCAGAACAGATCTCTTCCAGCAGGTCTGGGAAACGGTTCGCGCAAAGGGGTCTGCATACTATCTTCCATGCGCGTTGCTTTCCAATCAACCTCGCTTTTTACTGCATCAAAAACATTTTCGCCAACACTATTATTAATCAGAACAAGCGATACGCCCCTGTTATCATCAAATCCCGGCGCCGCCTTCTCGATTCCCCAATAATCTCCAATTGTAATATCACCCGGATGTACAGTTGATTTATATGGGCAGACATAACAGCTCGGCCTTAAAATCATATGTCCGTAAAAGAGTTCTTTAAAGATTGCGCTGTTTATTTTCTTACCATTGTTAAGTGTCAGTGTTTCCATGTGTTCATGCCAGCCAAAGTCTTTCTTATTCCGAAAATCTGCATCTTTTACCAGTGCCCCATTACGTGCTCCCTGCCAGTCCAGATATGCCCTCCAGACTCTGATGCTCGGTACGCCATGGCAAACAATGTCCACGCAAATCAAATTATCATAATTCCTTCCAAGAAAACCTTTCAGACCAGCTATCTGACATGATGTCCCTGTAAACAGGACGGTTCTCTTTTCAAGCAAATCAGCTTTCACGCTGTTAAATGTGTTCCTAAGTCTGCTCTGAATATACTTCGATCCACGCATTTTGTTCCGCCCGTCGGCACAGTCAGCTCTTATATGTACTGCACTAAAATCCCCAGTCAGTACACATCCATAAACTACCCCTTTATTACCAAACACCCAGTCTGAAATGGCTGTAAAAATTCCGCCCGATCGCGATGCAGCTCTCACCTCTTCATTTTTATGTCTGACCGCATATACTTTTGGCTGTTCCCAATCCATTATGCTGCCCTCCCCGTAAAATGGGCTTCATACCGGATCACACACCATACAGTATCAATATCTGGTTTATTTACCCCCCCCCCTAATACTATATGTAGTACATGAATGTTTTTAATGACCGCTGATACACTTCTTTTAACCCGCGCTTTTATTGAAAGCATTCCATATTTTTTCATAACAAATCCAATTCCCTTCTTCTGATAATCAGCCCAAAAGGTTTCCCGCTTTTCGGAGACTGTCGTCGGTCTTTCCAGATTGATCTGCCAGCACTGCTCTTTATTACTTACCCGATACTCTAATCTGCCTTTTATTTTCTCAAATAGGGCATCTCCCTGATCCGTATGAATCAGAAAAAGAGAGCATCCATTTTCATTATAAAAATCCGGTATTGTTTCCTCGATGTGCCAGAAATCCCCGATTGTCAGATCGGTTTTTCTTTCTATTGCCGCATATTGACATTTATAGCAGGATGGACGCAAAGCACACCGGTTATAAAAAACCCTCACATAATCACGTATCGGTATCTCCGCGCCATTTATTGTAACGAACGCCAAAGGTGATCCCCATCCATTTCTCTTGTCCTTAAATGTCAAATATGAAATCTTCCCTCCATAACGCTGTTCAAGCAATTCCGCATATTCTCTCCACAATTTGGGACTTGGAGAACCATAGCAAACGATATCCGCAATGCAGACGTTCTGCCTTATTCCCATAAGCTCCGCATACTTTCTAAAACCGTCAGCCTGACATCCCATCCCCACAAACAAAATCTTTTTGTCCTTGTGTGCTTTTATCCACAGATAAGCTTCCCGAAAAACATTTCCGGGTGTACTCTGCATATATTTTGAACCACATGCCCGATCCCTGTCTTGTTTGTTATATAGCATTTTAAATTCTGTAGTATGTGTCTGGTAATTATACACAGCAGACACAACAGCATCGCCATTTTCCAAAAATGCATCTGACAAAACCGTGTACGCCCCGCCAGATGAACTATTCATTAAAACCGTTTGGTCTTTTGACCGTCCTGCATATACTTTTGTTTTGATGTAAGTCATAAAATCACTTTCCCTTTTTTATCAGTTTCAAAAATATCTGCAGGCAGCACGGATTAACTATAAAATTCAAGCCGCTTCCTATTGCCGCCAGCAAAGTTGTAATAATCACCGCATATATAACAAACTGCCCATAATTATTTATATTCAATGACAGAAATTTTCCACACACCACTGCAATTACAAAAAGCAGATAATTAATCCCCAATATTGAAGCTGTTTTTTTATATGATCTGTGCATAACCTTTTTATCCGAAATATAAATGCACCATAATACCTTGAGCGGCAATGCGGCTACTGTAGCCGCCAATACGCCGACAATTCCAAATCGTCCCACCAAAACGAGAGATAAAAAAATATTAGTAATTGCTTCTGCCATGGATATATAGCTCGTCTTTTTCGCATATCCTGCAACACCAGTCAGATTTCCTCCGATATATCTGCTCCATGAGATTAACTGAACAAGACAAAACAATAAAGGTACAGTCTCGTATATATAGTCAATATCTGTAACCCCGTGCGTATACAGCCTGATAAACGGAATACAAAGAATATATGCGGTTGACACCAAAACCGTCATTCCGCCCACAAAAACGGACATAAACGCATCATGCATTTTCTCATATTTCTTCAAATCATTATGATACGTCTGGCCCAGCAGATAGTTTATACTGGAATACACCGCGTTTAAGAGCATGTTCAATCCGCTGAAAACCATGTTATAAACATAATAAACACTGGACATTTTGGTATTGACAAATACAGACAGAACAATCATATCTGTTGACGAAAACAATGTCCATGCAACTTCGGTAATGATGTACGCATTTCTGTCTTTTAATTTTTCATGCCCGGATGCCGCATGCAGATTAACCCATGCATACTCTTTTCTGAAATAAATATAATAAAAAATGACCTTGGCAACCGTAATCAAAAAGTAAGCAGTCTGAAGCAACACGATATTAACGCCACAGCCTGCCATTATAATTCTCACTGCGTAACACAAAATTTTATCTGTCACAATGATTGCATTATTGATGTAGCTTCTCCCATCAGCCACAAGCATCGTACTAATCGTCTGTACAAAAAAGAAAGAGAGAACTCCTGACATTCCTTCCAGCAAAACCACTGCGGCTATTACATCTGCCGTTACTTCCGTGTTTAATACAAACGGCGCTACGACCGCCAGCAAAACGACCCCCGCTCCATAATAAACCGTCAATCTCCTAAAATAATTACGGGAAATTGACAATATAAGAGATATGCCGCTCTGGTCGTTTTTTACAATAGGCTGGTACAACGCATTTTTTGCAGCCTGTCCAATTCCGGCTTCCAGCAGCGCCATATAAGAAAAAATCTGTGAAACGGTGCCCAGCAATCCATTGATATCAGAGCCGTATCCGGCAATCATTACTCTGGGAAGTACAAAGCCCAGCAGCATTACAAGTATCTGTCCCCCGATACCGACAGTCACATTTTTTCTCAATTCTGACCTGCTCATAACTCGCACATTTCTCTCAGACATGCCATTGATTTTTCTCTGTATTCACTCAATTTTATTTTCACCTTGTTATAATCTATCGGTTTCCAATACCGGCTTTTCTCTTGAAAATCCTTTTGATCACGCACAATTCTTTCCTCCAATTCCAGATAAGCCAGAAGATTTTTTACGCGCTCTCCCGTTTTTTTATGCAGCAGCACTGTAAACTCTTTTTCCATTAATATGGCAAATGCCACGCCATGAAATGAGGCGCTTACAATATATTCTGCCTGATCTGTTTCATTCAAAAAATCCAATGGCCCATCCGAAAACTTATTGATTCCATAGTGGTTGATCAGTGCTGACTTATCATATTTCCTTGGATAATGTACCTTCGCCTTTATAGAAACAGCTATCGTTTTTGCTATCATAGCCGCCTGTTCTTTTCCTTCATCTATGTAATAAAGAAGAACATATTTATGCCTTATCGGGGGCATATTTTTAATTATCTTTTTCCACTTGTCCCGGCTTAACAAAAATACAGGATCGCAGACAACTTTACTGGCAATGCCTCTTTTTTTCAACGCATTACAAAGCTGTTGTTCCCGCACGGTAATCATCTGAATTTTAGAAATTCTGTCCACTTCGTCAATCAGATACGCCTCACTGCCGCAGCTTGCTCCATAGGCCGCCGTGTGCTCTCCTGCAAAAGCCAATGTATAGGCAGGGATATCTTCTTTCCCTATTATCTCTTTATTCCAGATCTGGTCGCTCCCTGCAATATACACATCATATGAGGCATTTGAAATGGTATCTGCATCATATTTTTCTTTGCTGATATTTAAATAGTTTTCTCTGAACTCCTTATATTTCCTTTGACTGATTACTGTATTCCGAAAATTTAAACTGATATACGCCGTTCGCTTTAAGATATGCAGCAGAGAAGATCTATGCTGCACACAAACCCGGTTATTGTACGGCCGCTCAATTGTCGGGCTATAATAATCAATCGTTTCCACCTCCATGCCCAGCATTATGACAGCCTGCTGTAATGCATAGTTTTGTAAAACCGCGCCGAAATTGTCTGCTCTGTGAAATGTTACAAGTCCTATTTTCTTCATATTTTTAGAATTATGCAGCTCGTTATATTAACAATCTTTCATACCACTGCATTTCTCCCCACAAATTTTAATATCCAATTCGATTGCTTATGTAATATAATCACACACCAATACAGGCCAAACAGTTTATGCCGCAGCATAAACTTTACCGGCTTATATTTTGAATCAGCACAGCAGTTATTCACAATCTCCCGCTTTGCCGTGGTTTCAAAGAACTGTGCCATAATATGCTTAAATTCCAAAACAGAGCACTGTCCGGCACAACGGCAGGCACATCTGTGTATAATTTTCAGAAAAAATCCGTTCATATCCGCCTCTTCCTGTTGTGACAGAAAAACATGTTTTATCTCGGCTAATTCCCGTTTTTTTCTGTATGTACAAAATTCATCCCAAATGTCATTTTTTGAAAATTTCTTTATTGCACTGTTTTGGCTCTGATAATACGCATACAACTGCCCCCCCCCCCGCACAGATTGACTCGCAATATTTCAAATATTCGCAGACGAAATACCCATCCTCCGCAATCCGCATGGACTCGTCAAATCGAAGATTGTTTTCCTTAATTATAGAATAATTAAATAATCTCGACCAACAGGTATTCATGAACGGTGAAAACAATAACATTTTCCTGATCCAGTCATCTGAATTGCCAAAGTCCGTATCCGGTAATTTGACTTTTTTCTCTGTGCCATCCGGAAAAACATCGCTCCACTCAAATATAACCATATCACAGTCTGCATTCTGCATGGCAGATTGATACAGCAATTCGTCAGCTTCCTGAAAAAGGTAGTCATCTGAATCAACAAACATGACCCTGTCCCCTGTGCAGATTTCCAGACCGGCATTTCTGGCCGAGGAAACTCCTCCGTTTTCTTTGCGCCTGGCAATAAATCTGTCCGATATTTCCGCGTAATCCTGAATAATCTCCCATGATCGATCTGTACTGCCATCATCTATGAGAATACATTCCCAGTCTGCATGTTTAAGGGCGAGTATAGAATCCAGACATCGCGCTAAATATTTTTCGTCATTGCAGACTGGGACTATGATTGAAATTTTCATGTTATTCTGTCTCCCTACTACAATGTATTTATGGTTAATGCCCCTTACAGCCAGTAAGGAATTATCCATCTCGTTGCTTAAGCTGTTAGAATGAGTAAGGCAATAGGTCTGGCCGATATCTCCCAGGACTTTGCGTCCGTAAAGTAGTCAGCCAACCAGCCCTCATTCGCAGCATTCGTTTTACGCAGGTTGAACCCAATGGCGTTCGTGTGATACCCAGTAGATTGAACAGGCAATGAGTAAATCTGGTATTGACCATTGCTAATACATCCCAAAGGAGTATCTGTTATGAACGCTGTTGGTATTGATGTTTCCAAAGGCAGGAGCACTGTCACCATCCGCAGACCGGGCGATATTGTCATCATGTCTCCACGCGACATCCCACACACACAGTCCGCCATCAATGACCTGATCGGACTGATCAGAAAGCTTGACGGGGAAACAAAGGTCTGCATGGAACACACCGGAAGGTACTACGAACCGGTTGCCACTTGGCTTTCCGATGCCGGCATCTTTGTAAGCGCTGTAAATCCCATCCTCATCAGGGACTTCGGGGATGATTCCCTGCGCACTCCCAAGACCGACAAGGCTGATTCTAAAAAGATCGCCCGTTACACCCTTGACCGATGGGCGAAACTGCAGCAGTATGGAAACATGGATAAAACACGCAACCAGCTAAAGACCATGAACCGCCAGTTCGGTTTCTACATGGCACAAAAGACTGCCATGAAAAACAACCTCATTGCCCTGCTTGACCAGACCTTTCCGGGCGCCAATGACTTCTTTGACAGCCCTGCACGCAGCGATGGCAGCCAGAAATGGGTGGACTTTGTCCATACCTACTGGCATGTGGACTGTGTCCGCTCTAAATCTCTGGATGCTTTTACACAGCATTACCAGAACTGGTGTAAACGGAAAGGTTATAACTTCAGCGCTGCCAAAGCGGTGGATATCTATCAGCTTTCCTCTGACATGATCGCTGTATTCCCAAAGGATGACAGCACCAAACTTCTGATACGGCAGGCTGTGGCAATGCTGAACACTGCCTCGGAAACGGTGGAATCCCTGCGCCTGAAAATGAACGAGACTGCGTCCACGCTGCCTGAATACCCTGTTGTCCTGGCAATAAATGGTGTCGGTCCTTCCCTCGGTCCACAACTTATGGCTGAGATCGGGGATGTGACACGTTTCACGCACCGCGGGGCGCTGACTGCTTTTGCCGGTGTTGACCCCGGAAAGAACGATTCCGGACAGCATATCCAGAAAAGCGTACCTACCACAAAGAAAGGTTCTCCTTATCTGCGCAAGACCCTTTTCCAGATCATGGACGGCCTTATCAAACGTTCTCCTGCTGATGACCCCGTTTATGCCTTTATGGACAGGAAGCGGGCGCAGGGTAAACCCTACTATGTCTACATGACTGCCGGTGCAAACAAGTTCCTCCGCATTTATTACGGGCGGGTAAAGGAATATCTTTCTTCTCTTGC
>ERZ808040.1160-NODE-1160-length-18853-cov-4.169898_pt1 | contig 18853 bp, 10 predicted proteins | sample MGYA00380191_ERZ808040 | MGnify/ENA primary metagenome ERZ808040 (study PRJEB31490, sample SAMN06133395) | mouse gut metagenome | isolation source: J6 | host: mice | place: China: Chengdu | collected 2015-05 ...
ATCTGCAGGCAGATTTCCTTCTCGTCGTCACAAATTCCTATGTTCATGCCATTCGCTCTCCTCGTAATTTATATCGGTAGTATTTCGGGAAAACTGGGGCAAAATGTAACGAAACATATGAAAAAATGTAATTAAAGCACAAAACCGATAAACCGAAAACATGTGAAAAACAAAAAACCATTGCATTGGCAGCATATCCGGCTACCTTGCAACGGTGACTACTCAATCCCTTATTTTAGGCCAAATTCTAGTATGTATGATATCACAATCCAAAAGAAAAGTCTAGTATTTTTTTTAGTATTTGATATACTTTTGCTACGGTGATTCTTAGCCAAACCGTAGTACGCAAATATGGCAGAAAGAAAGGAGTACCAAATGAAACTTGAAGAGCACAGGCACGTTCAGGGAACCTCCCGGGAAGACGAGGAGAAGCACCTGGAAGAGACACTCGATGTAATCCATGCCAACATGGATAGCTATGGCCGTCAGGTTCGGGAAATGAAGGCGGATATTGATGAGATGCTGGAGCATTACCATGATGATGACGCTGAAGTGTATGTAATCCTGACCAATACCATTACGCTGCACGACCACATGAAGCGGGCACTGGAACGGAACGAAAAGGCTGTAAAGAAACCCTATTTCGGAAGGATCTGTTTTCTTGACGAGTCCACCGGCAAAGAGGAATCCATCTATATCGGCAGAGGCGGCATCTCCCGTGATTCCGTCCATCAGGAAGTGATCGACTGGCGCGCCCCGGTAGCAAACGCCTATTATGAAAACGGGCTGGGAAGGTGCAGTTACCTCTCTCCCTCCGGCACGCCTCTTTGGATTGACTTACAGCTGAAGCGCACATATGAGATCGATCAGGGAAAGCTTCTGGATTATTTTGACAGCGAAGTGATTTCCAACGACGACCTGCTCACCAAATATCTTGCAAGGAACAAGCAGGCCGTACTGGGTGAAATCGTGGCCACCATCCAGAAAGAACAAAACGAAATTATCCGCAAATCTCCTTATCACAATATAATTGTACAGGGGGTGGCAGGTTCCGGCAAAACCACCGTGGCCATGCACCGCATTTCCTTTATTTTATACAACTATGCGGAACGCATCCGGCCGGAAGATTTCTATATCGTAGGAAGCAACCGTATCCTGCTGAATTATATCACCGGCGTGCTTCCCAGCCTGGATGTCAACGGCGTACGTCAGATGACAATGGAACAGCTCTTTGTCAGATTGCTGTACGAAGATTGGGACGAGAAAAAATACTGTATCCGCAAAGGGACCCAAAGCACGGATGCAGGGAAGGTAAAAGGCACGGAAGGCTGGTTTCAGTCACTGAAGCTGTTCTGCGATCAGCTGGAGCGCAGCATTATCTCCTGCGATTCCATTTATCTGAACCCCAGGGAGTTTGTGGAAGGGATAGAAAACGGCCGCAACGGGGTCTATGACAGAAGCCAAGGCATGGTGCCGGATCCCAAGAGCCTGGTGCTGTTGGTAGACGGACAGGCCGTGGAGCGATATATCCGCCAGAACCCTGCCGTGTCCATCCAGAGCAAGATCAACATGTTGAATGAGCGGCTGCTGATAAAGGTGAAGGATGAATTCTTGGGAAAGGGCGTTAAATATACCGAGGCCGAACGGAAAGCTATCCTGAAAGCCTACCGCAACCGCTACGGGGGAAAGGGCTGGAAGCTGTCCACCTACAAGCTTTATGATGATTTCCTGAAAGAACAGGCGACGGCGGGGATCCATATAGAGCTTCCCGGAACGGATTTCGATGTATACGACCTGGCTGCGCTGGCTTATATTTATAAGCGCACTAAGGAGACGGAAGTCATCAGTGAAGCCCACCACATCGTTATTGACGAGGCACAGGACTTTGGCATGATGGTATATAACTGCCTGCACTTCTGTATAAAAGACTGTACTTATACCGTTATGGGGGATGTATCCCAGAATATCCGCTTTGGCTTTGGGTTGAATGACTGGGAGGAGCTCAAAAGGCTCCTGCTGGAAAAGGATCCAATGTCCAGCTTTGGCATCCTGAAGAAAAGCTATCGAAATACGGTGGAGATATCTCATTTTGCCACGGATATACTGAGCCATGGAAAATTTATGCGCTATCCGGTGGAACCGATTATCCGCCACGGGAACCCCGTAGAAGTCAGGGAAGTCCGGATACCACAGCTGCCCCCATCCGGACATGGCATTTCCGGTGACGTCAATGGCGGCAGTCAGGGAACCGTGAAAGCACCCCGGAAAAATTCCACCCCGCCGAAAGGCCAGGATCCCAAGCTTGGGGAGGAAACTGCCCTGTGGCAGGAGGCAGCCCGCCAGTGCCGTGCCTGGCAGGAAAAGGAGCTTCCCACCATTGCCGTCATATGCCGAGACCAGGAAGGCGCAGACCGTGCGGCCAAGGGACTTGGGACACAGATCGAAATCATGGAAACCGACCCGGAGAAAGCAGAATTCGGCAACGGGATCATGGTGCTTCCCGTGGAATATACCAAAGGGTTAGAATTTGATGCCGTGCTGATATTAAATCCCACCAGGGAGGAATATCCGGTAGATGACGGACACGCAAGGCTCCTGTATGTAGCCGCCACCAGGGCGCTGCATGAACTCTGTGTGCTCCATACCGGAAATCTCACCGGCCTGATCGCGGATCCTGTGCCGGAACCGGAAAACGCAGACAGAAGTTTGGCCCAGGAGGCAGCTTCACCTGAAAATCCAACCCTGGAAAACAGTTCCGGCAGCTCTGCCGTACCGGATAGCCTCCCACCCCATGCTAACCTGAAGGGGACGGCCGCTGTCGGGAAAAGGGCATCAGAAGCACCGTTTCATAAGGATCTGCCGAATAAAATACCTGGCATAAAAAAGCCAAAGGCTGTTGCAGCCAGTCCCTCCAACAGGCTCAGGGTAAAGGCTTCGGCCGCAACAACAGGCGCGCCATCCCCCGGGTCAGCCATTATGCAGACTTACCGAAGCGGCAAAGGCAGCGCCTATACCCGCAATGACCCGGTCGGTCCGGATGACCATGCCAGTCAAGTGTCTGTGAAATCGGACCGCCAGAATGTTGACCAAATTAGTCAGGGCAATTCCTTTGGCCAACTGTCCCAAAGCGCCCTATCCTGCCCGCCTGCTCTGGGAAAAGCTGTGGGAGGTTCTTTCCCGGATTTCGGAGATTTCCCTCCTACGGAAAAGCTGCGGCCTCTGGGCCACAACAAAATCGACCTGTCCGTTCGCTGGGTATCGAAACAGCCTGACGGCCTATACCTCCAGAGCCGCTATGGCATCCTGCGCCTCTCCCCTGTGGGAAGCGGCATTGTGCGGGTCACTTTCTCCAAAAACGGCAAACTGCTGGAGGAAACCCACCCCCTGATCCGGGTAAGGCGCCTGGAGCGGTTTTGGACTTACAAAGAATCCGGGCTTGCAGTAACCCTTTCCACAGAAGAGTTGGTTCTGCAGGCGGAAAAATCCACCGGCGCCATACGTTACCTCTCCCGGGACAAAAAGCTTTTGCTGGCGGAACGCGGCAAAGAATGCAGGCAACAGGAAGCTTATGGGGCGGATATGCTGCAGTCCTGGCTCTTTCTGGAATTTGCAAAAAAAGAGCAGATTTTTGCGATGGACGCCATAGGCGGAAATGCAAAAGGTGGGAAAGCTCTCCCCATGAGAGGAACAGCCAGATATATTTCCTCCCCTAAGGGACTGCCATTCCTTTTCTCCGACCAGGGGTACGGCATCCTCACCGCCTCACAGAATCCGGTAATCGGCTGCGATATGCCGGCTTACGGAACATACCTGCATACAGAGGGAGAAAACCAGATGGATTATTACTTTATCGCCGGGAAAAAACCGGAGACATTGATGAACGCCTGCCGTTTCCTGATGGGTGAATTGTAAAGAACTTAAGACTTGCTTGAATTTTCATAGCGGCATTGAGACACTTGCCGAGGGGCGGAAGGATAGTCATTCCCCAAAGTGTTTCAATGCCGCTTTGTATTTTACTATGAACCTGTCCTTCCTTCCCTCAGTATGTTACCTGTTTGCCAGCTCTGTGGTAATCTCCTCCCAGGTTACATCCTTCTCCGCCATCAATACCATCATATGATATAAAAAGTCGCTGATTTCATATTTGATCTCATTGGGGTTGGGATTCTTGGCGGCGATGACAATCTCCGTTGCCTCCTCCCCCAGCTTCTTTAATATCTTGTCAATTCCCTTATCGAACAGGTAGTTGGTATAAGAACCTTCCTTAGGGTGCACCTTACGGTCTTTGATCACTTCAAAAACTTCCTCAAAGACCTGCAAAGGATTCGTACTCTCCTCATAATCTTTTTTTGTGATCTCGTGGAAGAAGCAGCTCCTTGCCCCCGTATGGCATGCTGCCCCCACCTGGGAGACTTTTGCCAGGATAGTGTCCATATCACAGTCCGCAGTAAGGCTCTTCACATACTGGTAGTGGCCGCTGGTGGCCCCTTTTAACCAAAGCTCGCCGCGGCTGCGGCTGAAGTAAGTCATCTTGCCGGTACTGACAGTCTGCTCATAGGCTTCCTCATTCATATAGGCCACCATCAGTACTTCCAAGGTACGGTAATCCTGTACCACCACAGGCACCATGCCATCGCTGTTTTTCTTAAAATCAGGCCATTTAAATGCGGCCTCAAAAGTCTCCACCTGTATCCCGTTGTCACGGCAGAGATTCTTCAGGGATAAAATTTCCCTGCAATTATCATTGATCGTATTTCCCGTAACACCGCACACATTATCGTAAGCCAGGATTTCCATCAGTTTGTTCAATGCGATCTGGTTGATTTGGACATAAAAAGGCAGGCCGGTGACCTCCTGTGTCTCCCGGATCCGGTGAGGGTTCATCAGAACCATGGCCGCCGCATATTTTTCAACCATATCCCTGTTTTGGGCAATGACCTGAGGGTCATTATAGCTTACAAGGATTTTGTCCCTGCCGAACTTCAGCGAAACTTCCTCGGTTATACCGATATTGCTCTCTTTTTCGTAGTTAAGGATCGCCTTTTTGCATCCGGCATAGAGCAGCTTCTTCACATCCTCCATGCGTTTTATATTTCCGGTTCCGATTACATCCATTTCGGCGGTCTCACAAATTTCTTTTAGCATGTCAAGTGCCGCCTCATGCTCTTCATCCCCCTCCGACATATCGAATACGATCAATTCATCGGCGTTGTTTTCATTATACGAATGCACAAGGCGTATGGGATCCGTCTCCACAATGGAAATGTCGGAAAGGCTCTTTACCGCATGTTCATGGTACAAATAGATACAGGGTACAAATTTTTTCGTTATCATATGGAAATCACACCTTTCGCAGCCTTACAGGCTTCCTTTTGTACTGAGCACATCCTGGATGCGCGGATCCGTCCCAACCGCCTGGTCCAAAGCTTTTGCAAAAGCCTTAAACATAGCTTCTATCATATGATGTGCGTTCATGCCGTCCAGCATTTTTATATGCAAATTCATGCCGGCACTGTAAGAAATGGCGTAGAAAAATTCCCTGACAAGCTCTGTATCCAGCCCGCCAACCCGCTCAACAGGGAAAGTACAGTCAAAATTCAGGTAGGGCCTGCCGCAGAGGTCCACTGCGCAAAGCGCCAATGCATCGTCCATGGGCAGGATAAACGAACCATACCTGCGGATTCCCTTCTTATCTCCCACCGCCCTGGCAATGGCCTGGCCAAGGACAATCCCCGTATCCTCCACCGTATGGTGCCCGTCCACATTCAGGTCACCCTTTACCATACATTTCAGGTCAAAAAAGCCATGCTTGGAGAAACCTTCCAGCATATGGTCAAAGAAACCGATGCCGGTGGAAACCTCCGGTATCCCCGCCCCATCCAGATCCAACGTCACAGAAATATCCGTTTCTTTTGTTTTCCGGTTTATCGTAGCCATCCGTGCCATAAAATATCCTCCATCCCTTATTTGCTGCCATCCCAAATTTCCCCTGCGCCTGCCATTGCAATAAAATTTATGTACAAACGGCAGAATGATTCTATGTATTCTTACGGTTATTATTGCCCGTTTTCAAACCGGACTTTTATGCTGTTGGCGTGGGCCGTCAGACCTTCGCTCTCGGCAAAAGCCTCAATATCCTCATGCACCTTTTCAAGGGCCTCCCTGGAATAAGAGATGATGCTGGTCTTTTTAATAAAATCGTCCACGTTCACGGGAGAGAAGAACTTCGCCGTTCCGTTGGTAGGGAGTATGTGGTTGGGCCCCGCAAAATAGTCCCCCAGCGGCTCGGATGCATACTCACCCATAAATATGGCGCCTGCATTGCGCACCCTGGTCATTACCTCAAACGGGTTAGCCGTCAAAATCTCAAGGTGCTCGGAGGCAATCTCATTCACTGCGTCAATGGCATCCCCCAACGTTTCCGCCACAAGGATATACCCGTAATTATCCAGAGACTTTTGCATGATTGCCTTCCGGGGAAGCTCATTGACAAAGGCATCCACCTGGTCAGAAACTTTTTGTGCCAATTCTTCCGAGGTTGTGATCAAAATAGCGCTGGCCATCTCGTCGTGCTCTGCCTGGGAAAGCAGGTCTGCCGCCACATAGCGGGGGTTTGCCGTTTCATCCGCAAGCACCAATATCTCGCTGGGCCCGGCAATGGAGTCGATGCTGACATATCCGTAAACTGCCTTTTTCGCCAGCGCCACAAAAATATTGCCGGGGCCTGTCACTTTATCCACTTTGGGAATTGATTCCGTGCCGAATGCCATGGCGGCAATTGCCTGTGCCCCGCCTACTTTATATATGGTATCCACTCCTGCAATGTCTGCGGCAACCAGGGTTCCCGGATTGACTTTGCCGTCAGACCCGGGAGGCGTAGTGATAATGATATTGTCAACGCCCGCTACCTTCGCGGGAATCACATTCATGAGAACGCTGGAAGGGTATGCCGCCTTTCCGCCGGGCACATAGACGCCGGCTCTGGCAATGGGGGTAATCTTCATGCCCAGGATGCTGCCGTCAGACCTGGTATCAAACCAACTGTTGCGCAGCTGCTTCACATGGAAGGTACGGATATTTTCCGCGGCCCTTTTGATGGTGCCCACCAGGCCGGCATCTAACTTCTCATATGCTTCTTTCATTTCCTCTTTGGTCACTTTGATATTATGGGCATCCAGCGCAAACTTATCAAATTTCAGCGTATAGTCAAAAACCGCCTCGTCCCGCCGGGTGCGTACATCGGATATAATCTGATTTACGGTAGCTTCATACTCCGCATAATTGTTAGGGCTTCTCTTGAGCAGATTATCAAGGATATCTTTTTTTGCCTCGTTTGTCAAAGCAATAATCCTCATTTTCTGATACCTTCCTTTCTGTAAAATCCGGTTTGATCCTTATTTGCATATGTAAATGTACTATGTACACAAATACTGTTTTCGTTTTTATTTTGCCAAAATGATTCGTTCCAGTATACCATATTATTTTTGAAAATAAAACACTTGTCAGAGATAAAAATAGCGCAGAATGAATTTTCAGTCTGCAAGGCGGAGGAGGGACTATCGGCACAGCCTGACTGCCAAACAGGCCACCCCGATTTGAGGTGGCCCTTTTTTGATTTCGGCATGATAGGTGATTTATTTGACAGCCTGCATATTTTCCCCAAATTCCGCCTCAGTGCACTTCCCGATGCTGTGGTAGTACACCAGGATGAAAAAGATGGCTGCCAGCGCTGCATACCTGCGGCACTTTCCTCCCTTTTTCGCCCATCCCGCAATGGCTGAGACCAGCTCACTCTTACGTGCCTTTGTCATTCCCTTTTTCCCGGCAAAATACAGCTGTGTGTAGAGCAGGCCGGATACCATGGCCACCGTGGCATATACTCCCACAGGGGCCCCGTCACCGGTCTTCGGCTCCTGGGCGGCGCCGGGGTCCCCCGGCCTCCCTGTATGGCCGCTTCCTCCGGAGGCTGTACCGGTATTTCCGTCATCACCGTCCGTTTGGTCCTCTTCCCCAGGGGTTCCCGCGCCTTCATCCTCCTGGCTGTCCCCGGGGGTGTCAGTCCCTCCAGGCGTTTCTCCTGCGCCTGGGCCATCGGGGCCATCCGGGTCCCCTTCTCCGGGGTTCTCTGTGTCACCTGGGTCCCCTTCTCCGGGGTTCTCTGTATCGCCAGGGTCCCCTTCCCCCGGCTTCTCCGTATCGTCTGGGTCCCCTTCACCAGGCTTCTCCGTATCGCCCGGCTCTCCTTCACCAGGGTTTTCTGTGTCACCGGGATCCTCTTTCTTTTGGAACGAGACGGAAATAGTATGGTCTTCCGTGACATTGGTAAATGTATAGGATGTTATGGCTCCCTGGGGTTGGCCGTCCACCAGCACTTCCTTGATCTTGTAACCCTCCTGGGGTGTAATGGTGAAGGGTTGGTCCCCACCCCCATATACCTCCACAGCCCCCTCTGGGGATATGCTGCCCCCCTCACCGGCCGACGCGGTAATATGGTAAACGATGGCTGCGCCCTTCTCCCAGGCCGCATATACGCTTGTGGGGGCAGTAATGCCGGCAGTGGGGAAGTCAAAGGGCACATCCCCGTCCTTCGCCGTCACCCAGTCCTTGAATATAAAACCCTTTTTCTCGGGGTCCGCAGGCCTTACCGCCCTGCCGCCCTTCAGCACGACCTGGGGATGCTGCGGGGTATCCATGCCATACAGGGTGTCCCCGTCGTAGAAACCCACTGTATAGTAATCCACCGTTGCTTCCGCATCCTTCCCGTTTACAGTGATGTCAACGCCGGTATCCAGCGGCCCCGTCCCCGTAATTTCATAAATGCGGTATGTCCCGTCCCCAACCTTGGCCAGGTCGGTTATGTACGTGTTCCCGCCGTCCCGGGACAGCTGGAACCCCTTGCCGGATTCCGGCCATGGCTGGTTATCCTTATTCACCTTAATGGTTACGGCATAAGGGCGGGCAGGGGTCTCGCCTATCTTCCAGCCATACCACAGGCCGTCCGTGGGGTCCCCGTCGTCCACAGCCCGGTAAGCCTCCTGTGCCGCTGCCAATGCACCCCCCCTAAGCTCGGCCCCGTTCCCGTCCAAAAATACCAGCCTGCGGTCTGTGGGGCACCCCTCAAAGCAGCCGTCAGGGTCAGCCACCACCAGAGGAACCGGCGGGTCACTGGTCACAACAATCTTTAAGGTCCCCAGCTTCATGCAATCAGAGAATACACCCTGTCCCTGGATTTTTGTAGTGTCCCAGAGGGTTATCTCCGGCAAACTCTCGCATGATCCGAATGTCAGCAATGAAATCACTGGAACCTTCTGTGGAATCGTTATTCCCTCAGCCAAAGACTCACAGCCGGCAAACGCACTCTCCCCAATCGACTCGAGAGACCCCGGTAATTGTATATCCTCCAATCTTCTACAATTCATAAACGCCGCATCTCCGATATGCCTAACCCCGTCCGGAATATCGACTTTGGTTAAGCTATGGCAGTTCCAAAATGTAGAGTCCTTAATCTCAGTAATCCCTCCCGGCAGGCTTATGCTTGGCAAATCAAGACAGCCATGAAATGCAGCCTCCCCTATTTCCGTAAGGCTTTCCGGCAGGGATATGCTTACCAGTCTTTCACAACTTTGGAAAGCCCTCTCCTCTATTACCGTCACGCCTTCTGCAATGGTTACCGTAGCCAGGGAATTATGTTTGAGGATTTCCCCAAAGGCATTTTTGCCGATACGCCAAACCTCATATTCCACACCGTCATGGGTCACCGAAGCCGGGACATGGATCTCGGTCAAGCCGTCCTTGGGCCCTGTGCAGGTAACCCTGCCAATGCCCGTAACGGCATTTGTTTCATCCACCGTATATTGGAGCGTGTCTTCCTGAAAGGTCTCCCCCACGGCAGCCGCCTCCGCCCGCACCGTCGGGGTCCCTGCCTCAGCGCAAAGCATCGCCGCCATCAGCCAGCAGAGAATTTTCTTAAGACTCTTTTGCATTTCCAAAGCTCTCCCTTTCCATTTTACCTTTTTCAATAGCCTCACCTACGAGCACAAACTCATGCAGCTACTGCATCATAATCCTTTCAAAATTATCCCCTGCCAATATAGAAAAGTCAACCCTGTATGGCCGGATAACAGGACAAGTGCAAATACAATCTAAAATTTTCATATCAGCTTTCTCTTTCATATTGGAACCTGCCCACCAACTCCTTCAGCAAGTCTGCCTGCCTGGACAATTCTTCGGATGCTGCGGCGCTTTCCTCCGAAGTCGCGGAATTGGATTCCACAACCTCGGCAATCTGCTGGATTCCTTCCGAAACCTGGGCCGCCGCTACTGCCTGATCATCGGATGCGGTGGCGATCTCTTCCATCGATTTATTTACGATGGTGGCGTTTTCAACCACGGAAATCAGGGAATTTGCTGTAGAATTTGCAAACTGGATGCCCTCATCCACCGCGGCAATGGCATTCTGGATCAGATCCTTTGTGTTCCTTGCGGCTTCCGAACTCTGGTCTGCTAACGCACCAACCTGTGTGGCTACCACTCCGAACCCTTTTCCATGTTCGCCGGCCCTTGCAGCCTCAATGGAGGCATTCAGCGCCAGCAGGGCTGTCTGGTCGGCGATATCTTCAATGCTGCTGATAATAGCCGCGATTTTGTCGGAAGCCACCCTGATCTTCTCCATGGCGTCCGTATTGTTTTTCATTTGATCGTTGCTTTCCATCACCCTGTTATTCATCTCCGAGACGATTCCTCTAGTCTTTTCTGCATTTTCCGCATTGATGCGAATCTTCTCGGAAATCTCCGCAATGGTTGCCGTCAGCTCTTCCACGGCGCTGGCCTGGTCAGTGGCCCCTTCTGCCAGCTGCGTTGCGGCGCCCGCCAAATCCTCCGCGCCTCTCTGGACATTCTTCGCGTTGTTGTCAATATCCCGCATGGCGGTACTCAGGGATGCCACGATTCCCCGGAAGGAGCGGCTGATCTCTGCAAAGTCGCCCTTGTAGTCATCCTCAATTGCAATCAGGAAATTGCCTTCCGACAATTCCGCCAGATGGGCATCGATATCGTTTATCACGTTTTTCAGATCCTGGACTGTCTGAGCAAGGCTGTTCATCAGTGTGGCCGTCTCGTCATTCACCTCCGGCACTGGTGTCTCGGTATGGAGATCCCCCTCTGCCAAAAGTTCAAGGCGCTTTACCACTACCGTGATAGGCTGCACAACCTTCCGTCCCAGGCTCACCCCGCTCCGGATGCCGTACACCGTAAACGCGATGACAACGATGACGGTAAGTCCCAGCGAAAGATAAAACATTCCAAGAAACTCGTTCCGAACTGCCGCCACGCCGATACTCCAGCCGTCCGTCCCGGGAACCGGCGAATAGGCAACTACCTTTGTTACCCCTCCGTAGGAGTAGGTTCCCGTACCTGCCTCCCCTGTGACCATGCGCTTACAGATCTCGCTGTACTTTCGGAGCCTGGGATTGGTATCCCCCAGGGCAACGCTGTCCTCCACGCCTACGAGCGAAGAATCCAGGTCTGCAATGGTGATGCCGTTGGCGTCAAGCATAAATGCAGTACCGCCCTCCCCTACTTTGATGGAGCGCATGATATCGTTCAGGGATTCCCCGTTAGGGACATAGACTATGGCGCCCACCGGCGTCGTACCGGGAACGCCGCCCTCCCACAGGGGTGCGGAAACCGCATAGGACACCGATTTCGTAACTTCGCTGTATGCAGGCGTAGATATATAAGTATTGCCATTCATAACTTCGGTGAAAAATTTCCGGTCCGAAAAGTCCGTGCCTGTGATGACATCAATACCGTTGCTGTCTATAAGAAATCCTCTCTCAAAACCATGGTCCTCAATCCTCTGGTTCAGGATAGCCGCCTTCTCTTCCACCGGCAGGCCAGGGTCTGCAAGTCGCGCTATGCTCCCTGTCTCATATGCAATTGCAATGTATTGCTGGAGTGCCGCGGATACATAATATGCCGCTACGTCAGAAGTGTTGTTAATAGTTTGTGAAACAGCGTTTATAGAAGAATTATAACTTAATATAGAGGTGATAATCCCTAAGACGATACAGCAGACCACGATGGTCCTGGCAAAGCTGGAAGATATCTTTTTCTCGATACTGACAAACCCGCCGCCCTGTTTTCCTCCTTTCGGAGTAGGTGATGGCCTGTTACTGTTTTCATTTTGCATAAATGCCCCCGTTCCTGGCAACCTCATAGAAATTTTTCAAGCAATGACATATCCATATTATGTATATCTCCGAAGCACCATATTTTTTATAAAATTATTATAGCACTGTTCTGAAATATTGACTACATTTATTTATAATCGATTTTTTGTATATGTAAAAATAAACATGTTGGCCTGGTTACACCAAAGCCTGTCAAAAGGTTTTTATCCGGAATTTCCAAACGCTACGACAATACTGCAAAGGTACCCGGCAAAGAATGCTTAAAGGAAGAGGACGTGTAACACACATCCTCTTCCTTTAAACGTTTAACCTTTCACACTGCCCATGGCCACGCCCTGAACGATGAACTTGGAAAGAAGCAGGTAGATCACTACAACGGGAAGTATGGAAAAAGCCACCATTACATACACCTGCCCCATATCGAATTTCAGGAAATCCGCACTCCGAAGCTGTGCGATCAGTATGGGCAGGGTCTTTCTCTTATCGGAGTTCAATATCAGCGCCGGAGTAAAGTAATTATTCCAGCTGGACACAAAGGTAAAAATTGCCTGTACCGCAATGGCAGGTTTCATCATCGGGATCACAATAGTGTTGAAGGTCTTAAACTCTCCCGCCCCGTCAATTCTCGCCGATTCCACAATGGCCAGAGGCAACGCACTCTCCATATATTGTTTCATGTAAAAAAAGGTAATAGGTGCGGCAATGGCCGGCACGATCAACGGGATCAACGAATCCCTCAGATGCATTTTGTCGATCAGCTGTACAAATCCCAGAGCCGTTACCTGCGTTGGTATCATCATAATCATCAAGATAAAAGTGAACATGAATCTCTTCATCTTAAAATGATAAGCATGGATGGCATAAGCCGTCATAGCGGAAAAATAAGTGCACAGCACTGCGCTCAGTGAAGAAACGATCAGGCTGTTCATCAACCCGTAAAATACCGGCAGCGTGCCGTGCAGCACTCCGTTCATGTTCTTTGCCAGAAAACTGCTGGGAATCGGCGTAAAGCCTCTTTGCAGGTCCGCATGGGATCTGGTGGCATTTATAACCAGGATATAAAACCAGCATAGGCAGAGAAAAGATATGATTGCCAACACAATATAGGCCAATGTTCTCCTGACATGGATATTCATCCCTTTTTTCAACTGTTGCCCGTTATTGTTCGCCATATCTATGCCTCCTTCCTGTTAGAGAACCGGTATACCAGCATGCTCAGAATCGCCGTGATAATGAAAAGGAACACAGAAAGCGCACCGGCAAGACCATAATTTTTGCTGAACAGATGCTTATTCAAATACATGATAAGTGTCATGGAGGATCTCATGGGATCCCCGGTGCCATTGGTCAGGATCTGAGGTACATCGAACATTTGGAGGCCGCCGATCAGGGAAGTGATCATCACATAGATCAGGATGGGTTTGAGCAGCGGCAGCGTGATCCTGAAAAACACCTGTGTGGAGGTGGCTCCGTCCACTTCCGCCGCTTCGAAGAGGGCTGTATCAATCCCCATCATACCTGCCATGAGCAGTATCGTAGTATTTCCGAACCACATGATAAAGTTCATAAAGGCCACCAGGCCCCTGGCGCTGCCTGCATGGGACAGGAAGCTGTAGGGACTGTCCAGGATCCCGATCTGCATTAAGATGGAGTTGATAGGACCGCCGTCGGAAAACAGCGTGAAAAACAGCATGGAAAACGCAGAAGCCATAATCAGGTTCGGAAGATAGATTACCGTCTTGAAAAACCGCGTCCCTTTTAGCCGCAGCCTGGTATCGGAAAACCATGCCCCCAGAAGCAGAGATACTATGATCTGAGGTATGAACCCCAATATCCACATGATAAATGTATTCTGGGCATAAACCCACATATCCCCGTTGGTCAATATGGCCTTATAGTTATCAAACCCTACGAAGTTCGGCCCCACCTGCATTAGACCCTGGCGGTAATTCTCAAAAAAGCTGTTGTAAATGGTAGTCACCAGAGGAATCAGCTGAAATATTACATATACCAGCACAAAAGGAATCAGAAAAATGTATCCCCATTTGTTATAGCTGACAACTTTTCCTCTCTTCTTTTTTCCGCTCATAGATACCTCCCTGCCCAACTCGGCGGGCAATGATCCTGTGTCCGAAAGCTCCCCGTCAGCATACATTGCATATTTGCTTTCTTCCGATATCACAGAACCCGAAGCAAAAGCCGATATCCACGGCATTTTGTTACCGGCCCTGTAGGATATTCCGGGCCTGCCAACCGAGCAGGCCCGCATATCTTCTTTTTTCCGGTTCTGGGCAAGCCATGCACCGTTACCGGGTTCAGTGAGTCAGTCCGGGATATTTCTCTTCCACTGCCTTATAGAAAAGCTCTAATGCCGCTTCCAGAGTTGCATTACCGTCGAAATAGTTCTTCATGGCCTTCTGGAATTCTTCGTTACATCCCTGGTCGTATGCGCCCTGATTGCTCAGGTCAACTTTCTCGGCGCCTGCGCAGAACATGGGCAGAGGATTCTGGCCGCCCAGTACCTTGCTGGAGTATTCTACATCATTGCCATTCTCATCCTTAACCTTCTGTGCACCGCTTGCCAGGGCTTCCATGGCAGGTTTGTTGTTTACAAAGTCATTGTCTGCCACAACGATATCGGTCATGATTTCTTCATTTGTAGTCATCTGGAGAATGATATCCTTTACCAATGCGGAATTATCGGTTCCGTTCGCCGCACAAATCCAGGTGCCTCCCCAGAAGAATCCCTGAGGGCCTGCCGCTGCACCCCAGCCGCCGTCGGTAGCAACAGCTCCTTCCGTCCCTGCGGACATGGAGAAATCAATGAACCATGCGGGGCCAAAGTAGCAGAATACCTTACCGTCCTGGAAGAAACCTGCGCTCCAGTCACTGCTCCACAAGTCATAAGTATTTGTCTGCCCTGCGTCTACCATAGCCTTGGAATCTTCCACCCATGCCATCAGGTTGTCATCAATATTGATCTTGCCGTCAACCACCCATTTACTGGTCACGTTATTGGAGTAGACACGGTAGCTGTCGTTTGCGGAAGACATCATATAATATCCTGCTTCCTGCATCCTGGCTGCCGTCTCTGAGAACTTATCCCAGTCGGATAGATAACCCTGCACTGCATCGGGATCGTCACTGCCCAGGACTTCCTTCGCAATGTCACGCCTGTAGATCAATACACCGGGACACCCCTGCCATGATACACCTTTGATATTACCGTTAGAGTCGGTAACCACATCCTTGGTGTACTGATACTGATTTGCCAGGTCTGCGTCTGTGATTCCCAGTGCGGATACCGGCACCGCATACTCTGTGTCCACATACTTTAACGCATAGTCGGCCTCAATCAGGAAAATGTCAATCTTGTCGTCGGCAGCTGCGGATGCCTGGTTCAACAGGTTTTCGTCCAGCTTGTTCTGATATGCGTTGTTCTCATTAGGAGTAATGTTCCACCTTACGGTCACATCTCCTATCTTACCTGTGGTGGCGTCCACAACCTGATACCCGGGATAATGGTCTTCCATACGGCTCTTAAATTCTTCGTTCCAGCAGGCGATATTCAAGACCTTGCCTCCGTCGGAAACAGAACCGCCTCCCCCATTTGCCGTTTGGCCGCCGCAGCCTGTCAACATGGAAGCCATTGTTATTGCCGCTAAAATGGTGCTCATGATTTTCTTCTTCATAGTATAACCTCCCTATTAGTTTGCGTTGTCTGCATGTTTGCATTTATTTGGATACGCGGGGAAACTCCTCGCACAAATGCCTAAATTTTTGCAACCGACTTTCCTTCGACCACCGTGCCGGATATTGTGATATGTTCGATCACCGTGCTTTTTGGCCTTTCAATCAGGCTTACCAGCTGTCTGGCCGCCACACAGCCGATCTGTTCCGTATCCTGCCGCACGGTTGTCAGCTTCGGTTCCAGATGCCTTGCTGTCCGAATGCCGTCGTAACCCGCTATAGATATATCCGCCGGTATGTGCAACCCTCTCTCCCGGATGGCGTTGATCCCTCCAAAGGCTGCGAAATCATCCGGGTACAGGATGCAGGTAGGCGGGGCCGGCAGATCCAGCAGCTCATTTGTCATCTGATACGTTGTATGAGTGTCCCTGTAGGCTGCCTCTCGGATATATTCATCCGGAATCTCCATCCCCAACCGTTCCGCCGTCCGGTAGAAACTGCTGAGACGGTTGGTGGTTACCGCCGAGGGCGCGCCATGGATATAAGCGATCCTGCTGTGCCCGCAGCTGTGTATATATTCCAGAAGCTCCCGGATTCCGCCCACATTATCGGACACAACTCCAATCCGGTCGTTAAAAAGATGGTCGATGGTCACTACCGGGATATCGCTCTGTACCAATTCGATGACTTCCGGGTCATGAAAATCAATACAGGCCAGCACCACGCCGTCAAATCCCCTATAACGGCTGTGCTCCAGGTAAGACATTCTGTTATCCCTCTCTTTACAGCAATTGATAAAGGTAATGTCATACCCGAATTTCTCAACCGTGCGTTTAAAACTGTCCAGCACTGCCGAAAAGTAATCGTGAGTCAGGCCGCTCATTGCTTCGTCCACGAACAACACTCCGATTCCATATGTACGCCGGGTCTTCAGTGCCCTGGCGGAAGAATTCGGTGAATAACCCAATTCTTTTGCCACTTTCCTGATATGTTCTTTTGTCTCTTCGCCGATATCCGATTGGTTGTTCAAGGCTTTACTTACCGTAGCCACCGATACTCCGCATATTTTGGATATATCTTTCAAAGATGCCATACATTTTCCTTCCCAGAGCCGGCTCTATCGATATGCCGCATCATCAATGTTGTTTTGTTGGAATTGTCTTAACTTAATCGTTTTCGTAACTTTAATATACAATATTTTTATAGAATTTGCAACATGTTTCTTTAATTTTTTTCATGCAATTGTCTTTTTTATCTTTTATTACTAATTTAACCCCCCCTGTTTTTATACATAATGTCTTATACTGATACTATTGCATTTTTCTTTCTTCTTATGTATAATTCAAATTAAGCCATATATGCTTAAACGTTTTCGAAACATTCATTCATTTTTCCAAATGTAACATACCTGTGAATCCCGGTAATAGATTTAGATTATGCGAAAAGGCATGCGCACCTTATAAAGCAGCGCGGAAATGAGGGAATTATGAAGTTTGGTTATTTTGACGATACCCATCAGGAATACGTTGTCACTACCCCCAGGACGCCCCTTCCCTGGATCAATTACCTTGGCTGCAATGAATTTTTCAGCCTGATATCCAATACCTGCGGCGGCTATTCCTTCTACAAAGACGCAAAGCTTCTGCGGCTGACCAGATACCGTTATAATAATGTGCCCCAGGATATGAACGGCAAATATTTTTATATCAAGGACGGCGATACGGTGTGGAATCCCGGCTGGCAGCCTTCCAAGGCCGCCCTGGACAGTTACGAGTGCCGCCACGGGTTGGGATACAGCCGTTTCAGCTCCTCCAAAGATCAGGTGAAAGCCGCTCTCCTGACATTTGTTCCCATGGAAGACAATTGTGAAATCACTAAGTTCACCATTACCAATGAGTCCCCTTCCGAAAAAAAGATTACTGTATTTTCCTATGTGGAATGGTGTTTATGGAACGCAGACGACGACATGAAGAATTTCCAGCGCAATTTGAGCACCGGGGAGGTGGAGGTTACAGGATCCACAATCTACCATAAGACGGAATACAGGGAGAGACGTAATCACTTTGGCCTTTTTTCCGTCAATGCTCCCATCTCCGGTTTCGATACCAGCAGGGATGCCTTTCTTGGGGCTTACCGTGGCACCGAAGACCCGGAGGCAGTGGAAAAAGGAAACTGTACCAATTCCATTGCCAGCGGCTGGTCTCCCATTGGGGTTCATCAGCTGGATCTGGCTCTGGCTCCCGGGGAAAGCCGTACGTATGTGTTTGTGCTGGGTTATGTGGAGAATCCTGAAGACAGGAAATGGGAGTCTCCGGGAGTGATCAATAAGGAAAGAGCCTATGCCCTTCTGGAAACATACGGCACAGAAGAAGCGGTAGACAGCGCTTTCAGGAAACTGTGCGGCTATTGGAAACAGCTGCTTTCCAAATATACAGCAGAAACATCCGACGAAAAAATAAACCGCATGGTCAATGTGTGGAACCAATATCAATGTATGGTTACCTTCAATATGTCCCGCTCCGCATCCTATTATGAATCCGGCATCGGCAGAGGAATGGGGTTCCGTGATTCCTGCCAGGATCTGCTGGGATTTGTGCATTTGATTCCTGACAGGGCCAGGGAACGGATCATTGATATCGCATCCACACAATTTGAAGACGGCAGCGCTTATCATCAGTACCAGCCATTGACCAAGAAAGGCAACTCCGATATCGGCAGCGGTTTTAACGACGATCCCTTATGGCTTATCGCAGGGACCTCCGCTTATGTGAAAGAGACTGGGGATACCAGTATCCTGACACAGATGGTTCCGTTTGATAACGATATGGCAAAAGCCAAACCGCTTATGGAGCACCTGAAACGTTCCTTTGATTTTACCGTAACCCACAAAGGCCCCCATGGCCTTCCTCTGATTGGACGGGCAGACTGGAACGACTGCCTGAATTTAAATTGCTTTTCCGCACATCCGGGTG
>ERZ808040.1161-NODE-1161-length-18816-cov-54.052938_pt1 | contig 18816 bp, 19 predicted proteins | sample MGYA00380191_ERZ808040 | MGnify/ENA primary metagenome ERZ808040 (study PRJEB31490, sample SAMN06133395) | mouse gut metagenome | isolation source: J6 | host: mice | place: China: Chengdu | collected 2015-05 ...
TCGGGGGTTCTTTGTAAAGTTACAAAATATCTATCATATTGCCAACCAATCAGTTGATTATTTTCTGAATATCCCTAAGTAACACACATTTTGATTGGTTTTGATTTTGGTTAATTGAATGGTAATTCTTACAGTAGTTACATGTCAACGTTAGCTTTAAACCTGTCCGTGTAGAAATACACTTTTGGACAGGTTTTTTATAATTATTTAAGTGTTTAATAAATATTAACATTCGGGGGGGGTAATTTGTTAATATTTGTGTATTTTTGTGGCGTAAACCTATAATGTCACATAAGTAAATGAATAAGATATTCATCGCATTCTTTGCAATATCATTTTTAGCTCTTAATGCTGATGCAAAGAAAATCAAGTTTGATTATTCAGTCGTAAATGTTCCTGAAGAGGGTGGTGTAAACTTTGAAAGGATCACTGATGACTCTGATTGCGTGCTTTACACTGTAAATAACCGTCAAGGAATTTTCGGCAAGAAGAAGGCGTCGGGTGTCGACTGGTGGGTGAATCCTCAGATCGGTATCTCACCTGACGGGCAGAAGATAGCATACCTTAATTATAAGAACGGCACACAGAACATCATGGTGAAGAGTTCCAAGAAGGGTGGAGCAAGTGTGCAGCGTACATTCCGTACGACAGTGGAGGACTTTACATGGAGCCCTGACGGAAAGACTTTGTGTTTCACAGAGATCCGCAACGGACATCATGGCATATATCTCGTAAATGCCGATCAGGGTTCGGTAGTAAAGCAGATATCCGGAGGCACCGACAATGATTTTGGCGGTATAATATCAGCCGACGGCAATACCATATTCTTCCACAGAGGCGAGGGGCTGTCGTCATACAGCATATGGAGCTATGACCGTAAAACAAACCTGTTCTCCAATTATTCGCGCGGTATGACTCCTGTGATGATACCCGGTAAACCCAACGAGATCTATTGCGCGCGTTTCACCGACCAGAAAGAGAGTGAGATATGGCGTATCAATTTCGAGACCGGAGTTGAAGAGATAATACTTTCACAGCCCGGGCGCAGCTTCACCACACCCCAGCTTTCACCTGACGGACAATGGCTCCTTGTCACCGGATCAAGCATCTCTGAGAAGGACAAGAATATAAATACCGATATATACGCAGTGCGCACAGACGGTACAAACCTGACACAGCTCACCTATCACCCTGGCAACGACATGTCGGCCATATGGTCGCCTGACGGCCGCAGCATATTCTTCCTCTCGCAGCGCGGTTCTGCAAAGAAGGTGTTCAATGTGTGGAAAATGTCATTTGACCTTTAATCTTGCTTTACAAGATATAACCACCAATTTTTATCAATATAATTAATTTAAGCAATGAAGAAGTTTTTCGTGGCAGCAATCGCTGCTGTATGTGCTTTCGGGGTGTCAGCCCAGCGTGCCTCCGATTCATCAGAGTTCTCATTCTGGGATGGCGATCAGGCCGAGCAGAAGATCGTGATCGGTCCGCGTGTAGGACTTAATGTGTCAAGCATTAGTGTCAGCAATCTTGAACTTGAAAATGACAAGTCGAAGATCGGCTTCAACGTAGGTGTCGCTGTCGAATTCCCCATCGTGCGTTCATTCTATATCAATTCAGGTCTTTTCTATACCACCAAGGGTATCAAGTTTGAGGAATCAGGCTCTGACTGGTCAGAAAAGAAAACCTTCAATGCCGGATATCTTGAACTTCCGGTGTATGCATCCTATCGCATGAACTTTGCCGAGGCATCACAGCTTCAGGTCAATTTCGGTCCTTACTTTGCTTACGGTGTGAACGGAAAGGTAAAGTATGAAGGAAATGACGACGGCGATGTCAGTAAGTATGATTATGACCTTTTCGGAGTGGCCGATGATAACTCTGAGGAGGATAAGGGTGGCTTCAAGCGTTTCGACTGCGGTCTTGGCGTAGGTCTCGGCTACACATGGAACCGTATCTATCTTGGCATCAACTATCAGTTCGGTCTTGTAAATATCGCCGACAAAGAAGCTTGGGGCAATGCCAAGATCAAGAACTCCAACTTCAGCGTCTCTCTCGGCTACAACTTCTAATAGTTGATTTAGTATAGCCAACAGAAGATTTTGTGATCACAGAGGTCACGGTCTATTCCTTGTCTCTCGGATGAGAAATGTTATGTAAGCCTACGGGAAAGTGACCGGAAGATAAGGAAAAGACGTGTCGAAGCAGATCAGCAATAACAGCGGGCGAAGCGTGCAAAGCGTTTCGCCCGCTTGTTTTTGTCGCGTCCTTTACGTTCTTTTATGCCGAATGTGGCTGAATGTCATTGCAGTTAAAGAAAAATGTCGTACATTTGCAATAAAATTGGTTGACTATACCTATTTTAGAAAAATAATAAGCGACTTTGGTTGCTTGAAAAATACCTCCAACGCATATAATGGAACTAACAGCCAGTCAGCTTGCCGCCCTCGTACACGGAGAAGTGGAGGGGAACGGTGAAGTGAAAATAGGCACATTTGCCAAAATAGAGGAGGGACACCCCGGTGCCCTTTCATTTCTTGCGAATCCTAAATATACACATTACATTTACGGCACCGAGTCATCGGCCGTGCTGGTGCGACGTGATTTTGTGCCCGAGCACCCTGTGAAAGCGACGCTCATAAGAGTAGACGACCCTTACACTACGATAGCGCAGCTTCTTGAGATGGTGCAGGAGATGACTAAATCGGACAAACGCGGTGTAGAGCAGCCTTCATATGTATCCGAGGGTGTGGAAATCCCGGAGGATGCCTATGTCGGAGCATTTGCCTATATAGGCAAAGGGGCCGTGATAGGCCGTGGCGCGAAGATATATCCGCAGGTGTACGTAGGTGACGGATGTAAGATAGGGGAGGACACAATCCTGTATGCCGGAGCCAAGGTGTATGCCGGATGCAGCATAGGCAACCGCTGTATAGTGCATTCAGGAGCCGTGATAGGAGCCGATGGCTTCGGCTTTGCTCCAGCGGCTGACGGACACTATGAAAAGATACCCCAGACAGGCAACGTGGTGCTTGAGGATGATGTAGAGATCGGGGCCAATACTACGATTGACCGGGCCATGATGGGCTCGACGCGTGTGGGCCGCGGAGTCAAGCTCGACAATCTCATACAGGTGGCACACAATTGCCAGATAGGTGACAATACCGTGATGGCTGCCCAGGTGGGACTTGCCGGATCGTCGAAGGTAGGACGGCAGTGCATGGTGGGAGGCCAGGTGGGCATAGTGGGCCACATATCCATAGCCGACGGAACCCAGATAGGAGCTCAGAGCGGTGTGAACCGTGGCACCAAGCCCGGCGAGCGCATAATGGGCGCGCCTGCTGTAGAGATGGGCGAGTATGCCAGAAGTCTGGTCTATGTGAAGCGTCTCGGCAAACTTTTCGAGCAGGTAAAGAATCTTGAGAAAGAAATAAAGAAACAGTAAGATATGAATCAGAGAACACTTAACGGCGAGTTCACGCTCACCGGCAAGGGGCTTCATACCGGGCTTCAGATCACAGCCCGCTTTCTGCCCGCTCCCGAGAACCATGGCTATAAATTCAAACGTGTCGATCTCGAAGATGCGCCTGTGATAGATGCTCTTGCCGAGAATGTTGTGGCAACCAACCGTGGCACAGTCATAGCCAAAGGTGATGCTCGGGTCTCGACTATAGAGCACTCCATGTCGGCACTTTATGCCGCCGGCATAGACAACTGTCTTATAGAGGTCAATGCACCGGAAATGCCTATCCTTGACGGAAGCGCGCTGCCTTACTGCGATGCGATAGCATCGGTCGGTGTGACAGAACAGAATGCCGACAAGGATTTTTATTTTGTCAAGTCGCGCATCGAGGTTTCGGATCCGGAGACAGGATCATCGATACTTGTCCTGCCTGACGATGACTTCTCGGTGGATGTCAAGATCGATTTCAAGTCCAAGGTGCTCAACAACCAGTTTGCCACACTCGAGCATATGGACGAATATGCATCGGAAGTGGCATCGAGCCGCACATTCGTGTTTGTGCGTGAGATAGAGCCGCTGGTCACCAACAATCTCATCAAAGGTGGCGATCTTGACAACGCCATAGTGATATATGACACTCCTATGGCTCAGGGCGAGCTGGACCGCCTGGCCGATCTGATGGGCGTGGCCCGCAAGAATGTGAGCGAGCTCGGCTATCTCAACGAGCGGCCTCTGACTCACGAGAATGAGCCCGCCCGCCACAAGCTTCTTGACCTTATAGGAGATATCGCACTCATAGGACGTCCTCTCAAGGGGCGCATCATCGCCACACGTCCCGGACATTCCATAAACACCTCTTTAGCCAAAAAGATACGCAAGGAGATAAAGCATCAGGAGGTGCAGGCTCCGGTGTACAACCCGAACAAGGAGCCTCTGATGGACAACAACCGCATACGCGAGCTGCTTCCTCACCGCTATCCGTTTCAGCTTGTCGACAAGGTGATCGAGAAGGGGGTCAACTATATAGTGGGTGTGAAGAACATCACGGCCAACGAGCCTTTCTTCCCGGGTCATTTCCCGCAGGAGCCTGTCATGCCCGGCGTGCTTCAGATCGAGGCTATGGCGCAGACCGGCGGTCTGCTTGTGCTCAGTGCCGTCGATGAGCCGGAGCGTTATTCCACCTACTTCATGAAGATCGATAACGTCAAGTTCAGGCAGAAGGTTGTGCCCGGCGATACACTCCTTTTCCATGTGTCATTCATGACGCCTTTGCGCCGCGGATGTGCCATGATGAAGGGCTATGCGTTTGTGGGCGACAAGATCGTTACCGAATGCGAGTTCATGGCCCAGATTATCAAAAACAAGTAACACCAATCATACAGAGACAGATATATGAATCAACCATTAGCATACGTTCATCCTGAGGCAAAGATACATCCCAGTGTGGTGATAGATCCTTTCGTGACGATAGACCGCAATGTGGAGATCGGCGAGGGTACCCGTATATGCTCCAATGTCACCATAATGGAGGGGGCACGTATCGGCAAGAACTGCACAATATATCCCGGAGCCGTTATCTCGGGACCTCCACAGGACCTCAAATTCAAGGGCGAGGAGACAGTCGCCATAATCGGAGACAATACAGTGATCCGCGAATGTGTCACCGTACACCGCGGAACGGCATCCAAAGGGAAGACCGTCGTGGGGAGCAACTGCCTCATCATGGCATACTGCCATGTGGCTCATGACTGTGTGGTCGGCAACAATGTCATCATGTCAAATGCTGTCCAGATAGCAGGCGAAGTGGTGATCGATGATTTTGCCGTGATAGGCGGAGGCGCGCTGATACACCAGTTCTGCCATATCGGCTCGCACGTAATGCTTCAGGGCGGTGCGCTCGTCAACAAGGATATACCTCCTTATGTAAAGGCCGGACGCGAGCCTATAGCATATGCCGGAGTGAACTCCATAGGTCTGCGTCGCCGCGGCTATTCCAACGAGACTATCCGCGACATACAGGAGATATACCGTTACCTCTATCTGTCAGGGCTGAATAACTCTGACGCCATAAGCCGTATAGAGGCTGAGCTTCCCGCATCGAAAGAGCGTGACGAGATCATACTCTTTGTCCGCAACTCAAACCGCGGCATCATCCGCGGCTATGTGTGATCGCCGGTTATGCCGGATTGACGCATTGACACTTACATAAAGGCACTCTTCATTCTCACATTTCCAACTCTCTCCCCCGCCGTGAAACGTATTATAACGTTGGCAACAGCTATGGCAGGTTTCTTCGTCGCGGTCAATCCGCATTCGGAGATACCTGCCACGGTTGTATCTGACAACTTCGCAAAGAACCTTTCAGGAAAGTCCGGGCAAGGGCTGACTGACGCCATAAGAAAAGAATTCAAGCCTGTGAAGACGGTTGGCGTCAGCGGCCTGACATTCGATATCCAGGACCATTTCACCGGTGATGCGGTAAAAATTGTTGACGGAAATATGCCTGAAGGGTATGTGTCCGGCGAGATAGTGCCTCATGAATGGTGGACATATTTCGACCTTGATGGAGGGGACGAGATCAGCAGGGATCTTAATAATTTCATCCCGCTCATCGCCGATCACAAGCGTCGTAAGGGCGACCTGCTTCCCGGCGTTGTGGAGACCCCTTCATTCAGCACTCCGCTCTGGAGCGTGGGGCGCGGCAGAATATACGGCAAGGAGACCGATGTGTACTCTCCGCCCGATAAGATGCGAGGCCGTATCGCGAGGACATTCTTCTATGTAGCTGTGATGTATCCTATAGATATTTTCACCCCCAGGGGATATAACATGATGGACACTGAATATCCGTATTTCAGTGTTTACGGCAAAGAGCTGCTTGTGCGCTGGGACAAGGAGAATCCTGTGACTCCTGAAGAAATGGCATGGGAGGAGTATGTGTCAGGGGTTCAAGGTGGTGGAAATCCGTTTGTCAGATATGCCGGTCTGTCCGATTACATATGGGGTGACAAGTCGGGCGAGGTGTATAGCCCGGCGGATGAGCCTGTGCCGCTCCATTCTACCTATAGGGCATCGGAGGAGAAAGTATATCTGATATCACCGCACATACCGGCGGATGCCGCGTGGAAGATCGATGGCGTTTCGGTGCAGTCTACAGTACATGGGACCGCGGAACTGGGTGCCGGGAATCATCACCTCGAATATGTATCGGAAAGCACAGGTGAGACCGGACGGTTGATGATCAGGATTGAGCGTTAGTTGTGCGTGCAGAATATCAATATAATTAATTCATTCCGTCAGCGGCTTGCTGCTTTCGAGCTTGTGAGAAAGAAATACACCTCAAGAGAATGGACTACAGCTGTTACATCTCCGTTTTTAAACGACCTCTTAATATAATGGCCATTGCGGTGTCTGTCCTCGCGCTGTCCGCGTGTGTCACCGGTTGCGGACATGACACCCCTCAGGAGCCTACAGAGGCGATGCGCCCGTCGGGAGGCGGATCCTCTTCCGGACCGGCCGGCCCTGGCTCAGGACATAATCCGGCCGGATCGGACGATCCTTTCCGCAAGGAGATGGATGATGATGTGCTGCGCGTGACAGGCCTGGGCACCGACATGAGATATGACCGCGGAGGCGTGCTGTTCTCCACCGACAGGGACGGCACACGTCATGTCAGGGATCTTGACGGTACATGCGAGATGAGAATCACTCTGGGCAGCGAACGCCGTGACTCCACGCTCACTGGATCAAGTATAGTTGTTGACGGAAACGAGATTGCTGTAAAGGAAATAAAGATGATGCGCTGTGCTGACGGGCGCACATGGTATCGCGTGACAGTGACCGACAGCGACACGGCTGTCATGGTGCTGATGTGACGGTGTGTGGCGGCTGGGTGTCGCCGGCTGAATTTACTTGCGGAGCACTCTTGCCATGTCGCGCTTGTCCTCGCGCTCTTTTATCGACTGTCGTTTGTCATATTCTTTTTTGCCGCGCCCTATCCCTATTACGAGCTTTGCGAGTCCACGCTCATTGATGAACAGACGCAGAGGCACTATGGTGAAGCCGGCCTCTTTGCCCGACTTTTCGATGCGGTTGATCTCCTTGCGCGAAAGCAGGAGCTTGCGGTCGCGCCGTTCTGCATGATTGTTGTACGACCCGTAGAAATACTCGGCTATGTACATGTTCTTTACCCACACTTCACCGTTGTCGACATAGCAGAAAGTATCGACGAGCGATGCCTTGCCTGAACGTATCGACTTTATCTCGGTCCCGGTGAGAACTATGCCGGCTGTGTATGTGTCGCCTATAGCATAGTCGAATGTTGCCCGGCGGTTCTTTATGTTTATGTCCTTGGTCTGCATGTCAGAACAGTATTGAGAAGATGAAATGGAAAATGTATGGCGGGCAGAGCACGCCGAGCACGGCAAGTATCATGAACAGTCCGGTGCTTTCCTGGCGGATGCGCATGTAGCGTGTGCCTCTGAACTGTATGAGCACTATGTAAAGCGCGAAGAAGAAAAGCATTATCCCGGGCAGCGGGAAACAGTTGAATATAATTCCGATGATAGCAGTCAGGCCGAGAGTGTAGAGCGTGAAGGTCTGGCTTCTCTGGTCATCGTAGTCTCCGTCGACCATAGGCTCCAGAAATATGGAGAGTATGAATGTGCCGAAAAAATAGGATATGAAATATACAACAAATGTTATCACCATATCCAAAAACAGCGTGATGAACTCCACGTGGTGGAGAAACAGTGCCTTGGCAAAGACACTGACGGCTGTCAGCGCGATGAGCGGAAGATAGCCGTCGACAGTCAGCCGCGACGGAGGCACGTCTCCTTTCTCTATGTCCTCCCATCCGTTGGCGGGCGAAAGTATGAGCTGTAATAAATATTTCAGATAATCTTTCATTGTTGTCGATAAGGGGATACAAAGTTACTAAGAATAAATTTCTTGTGTGAGTGGTAACGGCTCCAATGATTATAAAAGCTTTGTGTGATTAACTAATTTTAACCGTCGGTTAGTGATATTTTGATTACTTTTGTAAGAAATATGCACTTTATTGATGCATATGTCATGTGCGTAAAACAATAGAAATAATATACATATAATATGGAAATAACAGGCAAGATCATAGTTGCGCTCCCCGAGGTGGGTGGAACATCCGCCAAAGGAAATGTATGGAAGAAGCGCGAATATGTGCTCGAGACCCAGGAGACCTATCCCAAGAAGGTAGCATTCAATTTCTTCGGTGACCGTGTGGACCAGTTCCCCTTACAGGTCGGACAGGTGGTCAAGATAAGTTTTGACATTGACAGCCGTGAGTTCAACGGACGCTGGTATGTAGATATACGGGCATGGAAGGCAGAAGCTCCCGATCAGGCTACAGCAGGAGCGGCACCTGCGGCAGCTCCTTCGTATGGACCGTCCACACAGATGCCCGGAGGATACGCCACTCCCGGTGCTCCGGTTCCGCCACCTGCAGTGGATCTTGCTCCGAGTCCTACTGACGACCTGCCTTTCTAAAACAGGTCCGGAATCTATAAAGGTATAAATACTCAGAAGATATTTCAGTCATGACCGATGTCTCGGTAACAATGTCTGAAATATCTTCTGAGTATTTATATCCCCTTGTAGAACTTGTGTCGTGTCCTTCGGGGGCTTCTTTTATTTCTTAGGCCTCGTATTTCTTCACTATTACGGTGGCGTTGTGTCCGCCGAAGCCGAATGAGTTGGAAAGGGCGGCGCGCACAGGGCGTTCCTGAGCCTTGTTGAATGTGAAGTTGAGGGTGTAGTCGATGTTTTCGTCCTCGTCGCCTTCCTCATGGTTGATGGTGGGGGGCACAATGTCGTTCTGGCAAGCGAGAACCGAGAACATTGCTTCGAGTGCGCCTGTGGCACCGAGGAGGTGTCCGGTCATGGACTTTGTGGAGCTGATGTTGAGCTTGTGGGCGTGGTCGCCGAAAAGTTCGGTTATAGCCTTTACCTCAGAGATGTCTCCCACGGGGGTGGATGTGCCGTGAACGTTGATGTAATCGATGTCCTCGGGCTTCATGCCTGCGTCCTCGAGGGCATTGCTCATGGATAGGATTGCACCGAGTCCTTCGGGATGTGTGGCTGTGAGGTGGTATGCGTCGGCACTCATGCCTCCGCCGGCGACTTCGGCGTATATTTTTGCGCCGCGTGCCTTGGCGTGTTCAAGTTCCTCAAGGATGAGCACGACTGATCCTTCTCCCATCACGAATCCGTCGCGTGATTTGCTGAAGGGACGTGAAGCGGTCTCGGGTGAGTCGTTGCGGGTGGATATGGCATGCATGGAGCTGAAACCACCTACACCGGCAGGGAATATGGCAGCTTCGGCACCGCCGGTCACCATGGCGTCGGCCTTTCCGAGGCGTATGAGATTGAAAGCGTCGATTATGGCGTTGTTGGATGAAGCGCAGGCTGATACCACGCCGAAGTTGGGTCCGTGGAGCTCATATTCCATGGAGATGTGTCCTGACGCGATGTCGGCTATCATCTTCGGGATGAAGAAGGGGTTGTATTTCGGGCCCTGCTCTTCGCCATGTAAGGCATAGTATCCTGCCTCTTCTTCAAATGTATGCAGACCGCCAATGCCGGCAGCGACGATCACGCCGGTGCGGTTGCGGTTGAGGTTCTCGGCATCGAGAAGCTTGGAGTCCTCCATGGCCTGGCGTGCTGCCACAATGGCATACTGGGCGTAGAGGTCGAGCTGACGCAGCTTTTTGCGGTCGAAGTGGTCGTTGGCGTTGAAGCCTTTTACTTCGCAGGCAAACTGTGTCTTGAATTTGGAAGCATCGAAATGGGTGATTGGAGCTGCACCGCTCACACCGGCCAGTGCGTTGGCCCAGGTGGTGGCGACATCATTGCCTATGGGGGTGATGGCTCCGAGTCCTGTTATGACTACTCTTTTAAGTTCCATTATAATCAGGTATGTTAGAGGCTGGGTTAATTGAAATAAGGCTCCACTTCGCCGGTAGGCGCAAGTGGAGCCTTTGTGGGTCACGACCGCTTATATCTTCGCGGATGCCGGTATTCGAGGCTCCGAGGTGATAATGTGGAGCGGGCGGAGTTGAGGCTTTTTACTTCTGGTTTGCCTCGATGTAAGAGATGGCGTCGGCAACGGTCTTGATGCCTTCTGCCTTATCGTCGGGAATGGTGATTCCAAATTCCTTCTCAAATTCCATGATGAGTTCAACGGTGTCGAGGCTGTCTGCGCCAAGATCTTTGGTGAATTCTGCGGTTTCGGTTACTTCGTTTTCGTCAACACCGAGCTTATCTACGATGATAGCTTTAACTCGAGATGCAATTTCAGACATAGTAGTTAAAAGAGTTTTGATTAGTATTATCGAATTTATGGTGCGGATATGAAATCACATTCGCGGTGCAAAGGTAAGCAAAATTTCCGCAATAGCAGAACTTTTAAACGTGTAAAGATGTTAATTGGGCTTTGTTTTAGTGAAAATTGTTCAAAATTTCTTGAATTTTGACCTTTATGATGGTTTTAATTAACAAAATCGCGGTAAACAAATCGCAATGTCTCGCGTGTTACACTTAATATGGTCCTTTGGACTGTCAATAAATTTATTTGGCAAAGGTAGATTTATTTATCAATTTTGCAGCAAAAATAGAGTTGAAATGAAAAAACTTGTAATTCTGGCTTCGGGCGCATTGCTCGTTGCCGCTTTCGCCACCGGGTGTGGGGAGGCAGATAAAAGGCAGAAGGCCGGCGTAGAGGTAACGAGTTTTCCGGTGCGAGAGGTTATACTTTCGGCTGACCGTAATTTCAGGGTTGTGTTCGACGGTGACACCTCCTATCTTGACCAGTATGCTTCGATACATTGGCCTGAGGCATTTGGCGGTTCTGATATAGAGCCGCTGCGTGACTCTCTAATAAGGTATTGTTTCAGTGATACGACGTTTGCCGGACCGGAGGAGGCTGTAAGACATTTTGTGGACGACACATCGGTGTTTGATGTTCCTGACGGCGAGATTCAGGTTACGCCGATCGACTCGCTGCCTGCCGGCGGTGAAGGGGTGCGTAGCTATTTCAACAATGTGTCTGCGACTGTGATGGAGGTGGATGAGGTGAAAGTGACCTATCAGGTGACACAGTCGACCTATCTTGGAGGGGCGCATCCTTCGACCATCGTCCATCCGTTCACCTATGATCTCGCTGACGGGCGTGTGCTCGATGTCGACAACATGTTCACTCAGCAGGGACGTGACTCGATCATGCCTATAATCATCAACGCCCTTGCGCGTCAGCTTGACGTGCCTGTGTCGGGGCTTGACCGTGCAGGGATATTCTCGTCGCAGCTCACATATCCCGGTTTGCCTTATATAAACAACAATATATTGTATTTCCACTATAATCCCTATGATATCGCGCCCTATTCGTCAGGTATGATCGATGTGGCTGTGTATCCTTACGAGGTGGAAAGTCTGTTGCGCCCTGAGGTGAAGGAGCTTTTCGATATGGGTTACTGATCCCGTTCAGTATCTGAATATAATATTCTGAATATAATATACGGTATGCGCCCCGGCTTTCTGTATTGAGGACCGGGGCGCATGGGGAACTATTGTTCACGAGGAAAGGTTAGTGTCATTCGGGTGCTGCAAAGATCACGATGCGGTTCCAGTCATTGGTGGGGTAGATCTGTGTGTCTGACCCTGCTGCTTCAAGTATGAGGCGGCTCTCGGGGATGCCGTAATCGCCGGTGAGGATGTCTGCCACAGCTTTTGCACGACGCTCTGAGAGCTTCATGTTGTAGGCTGCTGTTCCGGTGTTCTTGTCGGCATATCCGCGTACTACAATCTGAGTGTCGGGGTTAGCCTTCATATATTCGGCTATGTTGTACACGTTGACCATCTCTTCCGATGATACGTATGCGGAATTGATCTTGAATCTCACTGTCGGGAAGAGTGTTGTCGACTCGGCGGCGACAGTCACGCTTTCGGGCACTTCGGGGCAGGGGAGCTGAGCCTCGGCTGCGGCAAGGGCTGCCGATGTGGTGGCGAGGGCTGCGCGGAGGTCGTTGACCTGGGCATTGGCCTGAGAGAGCGCGCTCACATAGTCGCAGGGGTTGTAACGCTGGAAGCCTGAACCGTTGAAGTGGATTATTACGCCGCCTACAGCTGCGATGTCAAGGTCGATGGAGCGGCCGTAGACTGTGTTGTTGAAGTTGTCGCCGTAGAATGTGCTGCGTCCCTCGGCGAAGATGTCAACATACGGGCTTACGCGGAAGCGCAGCTGGATGCCTGCCGAAACTGGCATGAGCCACTGGTTGCTCTTCATGTCGCCGTCGCTGCTTCGGTCGTTGGCGTTGGCGTCGTCACGGTAGTGGAACACGTAAGTGCCTCCGAGCCCTACGAATGGAACTATGGAGAATACGCGTCCGGGGTTGTAGCCCGAGATGGAGTTGAACATATCCCACATGAAGTCCACGTTGAGGTTGGCGGTGCGGGCCGATGCCATGGCTGCGCCACCCTTGTAGTGCATGGAGCCGTAGAGTGCTGAGAACCTGAAGCCGAGATACGGCGATATCCAGCGTCCTACACCGAGATTGTAGATCGCTGTGATGTGGCGGTCCTTCGTGCCATATTCAACGAGAGGCACGCGCATGCCTGCGCCGAGCTGTATGTACCAGTTGTCGCGCCATGATCCTGGCGTATAAATGTCTTTGCAAGGGATCTCTTCGATGTCGACGGTGGCTTCTTCGACCACGACAGCTGTCTCCTGGGCATTTACGTTGCCGGCAGTCAAAAGGGCTCCGCCTAAGGCTGCCAAAAGAAATAGTTGCTTTTTCATTACTCTCATAAAGTTAAATGAAACTTGAATGTTTTTTAGTCTTTCTAAGTGTGATACTTTATGAACTTGTAACGTTAAGCAATATTTATTTGTTCAAAGGATGATAAAATTAGGTTGTTGAGCGGGCGTAATTAACGGTGTTATGTTAAATATGTTAACCGACCCTGCGCGTGATGTGTCTATGTGATGTACTTAGATGTATTATATGTACGGGCATGAAAAAAGGGTAAGCTTACTACATCGCACCGCTACGACCCGATACCGTTGCTTCGATCAAGACCTGGCGGAGTTCTCGGGGAGCTGGTCGTGTAGGACTTACCCGGCTGCAAAGGTACGACTTTTTTCTGTCATTGCAAGCGTCCTTGCATCAGTTAACATTATTTTGGTTAAAAAGGGGCGGAGGGAATGAAAATTAGGGTGGCGGGGTGGGATATGTGGAAAGAATTTAGTACTTTTGTGGAAATTTGGAAACGAATGGCCAGAAACCTTCAACAACGCATCGCCAGACTGCAGTCCAAAGCTACTCTGCTCGCTGACCGCTACAAGGCGGTGAAGCGCGCAAAGGAGGAATCGGAGTTGCGTGAGGCGGAGCTTCAGGCTGAGATAGAGAGGCTGAGACGGGAGATCTCCGTCCGTGACGCCGAGATCGAACGCCTGAAAGTGACCTCGGTGCTTACGCCGGATCACAAGGATGTCGAAGCCACAAGGGCATTCCTATCCGAATTAGTGCGCGAAATCGACAAGTGCATCGCTCAGTTAAGCATCTGATGTTCGAAAAAAAACATAACATATCCATCCATATCGCCGACTTGCCACGCATGCAGCTCAATGTCCCTCTGAGTCAGGAGCCATTGGTGAGAAGAGCCGAAGAGAATATCAACGGACTGTGGAAGAAATGGAGAGAGAAGGATGAGTTCAGCGATAGATCCTCGGCCGAGATCCTGGCCATGGTGACTTTCAGGTTTGCCCAGTTGTATTATACCAATCTTGAGGCTGCCGAAAGTATCGACCGTGTGCTTGACGGCCTTGAGCAGGAGTTTGACTCCCTGCTTCTGGAGGATGTCGTCCAGTAAGTGAAGCTGCCCGCGGCATTGCTAAGCGGCGAGGCACACAGGTCGTCCATCACGCACGATTGACCTATCGATGAGGAGTTTTCCCCACCCGCAATTTGACATGGTGTGGAGGCTCGTTCAGCCCGACAGGTCGGAACGTGTGTTTTTTTATATATCTTTTAATCATCCTAATTTTACAGTTTTAACATTTCCTATGATTATTCTACTTTATATCGCCATCGCATTGATCGGAGCAGCCTTGGGTATAGGGATACTCGTGGCCGTCCAGAAGGCTACAGGCCGCTCACGCGCCAAGACAATAGTTGAGGACGCTCAGCGCGAGGCGGAAGTCATCATGAAGGACAAGCTCCTTGAGGCCCGCGAGCAGGAGCTGCGCATAAAGTCCGAGGCCGAGAAGGCGGCAAGCCAGCGGCTGTCGCGCGTTCAGAGCGAGGAGGCCAAGATGAAGCAGCGTCAGGCCCAGCTCAACCAGCAGCAGAGCGAGAACACCAAGGCCCGCAACGAGATAGATCAGGCCCGCCGTGATCTTGAGGCTCAGGGACAGGCTCTCGAAGTGCGTGGAGAGGAGCTGGAGCGCATGCGCAAGTCGGCTCAGGAGACCCTCGAGCATATATCGGGCCTGTCAAGCGAGGAGGCCAAGGAGAAGCTCGTCGAAAGTCTTAAGGACGAGGCCAAGACTGCTGCCGCAGCCTATATCCATGACATAATGGACGAGGCCAAGATGACAGCCAACAAGGAGGCCAAGCGCATAGTCGTACAGTCCATACAGCGTCTTGCCACCGAGACCGCCATAGAGAATTCCGTGACGGTGTTCCATATCGACAGCGATGAGATCAAGGGCCGCATTATAGGCAGGGAAGGGCGCAACATACGTGCGCTTGAGGCTGCCACCGGTATTGAAATCATAGTTGACGACACTCCCGAGGCCATCGTGCTGTCAGGTTTTGATCCGGTGCGCCGCGAGATAGCGCGCCTTGCGCTCCATCAGCTTGTGGCTGACGGCCGTATCCACCCCGCCCGTATCGAGGAGGTGGTAGGCAAGGTGCGTCGCCAGATAGAGGAGGAGATCGTAGAGACCGGAAAGCGCACAGCCATCGATCTCGGCATACATGGGCTGCACCCCGATCTGATACGTATGGTGGGTAAGATGAAGTATCGTTCGAGCTACGGACAGAACCTGCTGCAGCATTCACGCGAGACCGCCAATCTGTGTGCCATCATGGCATCGGAGCTGGGCCTCAATCCCAAGAAAGCGCGCCGTGCCGGACTGCTGCATGACATAGGCAAGGTGCCCGACGAAGAGCCGGAGCTGCCCCACGCACTTCTCGGCATGAAGCTTGCTGAAAAGTATAAGGAGAAGCCTGAGATATGCAATGCCATAGGTGCACATCACGATGAGATAGAGCAGACATCGCTCCTCGCTCCTATCGTGCAGGTGTGCGACGCCATATCAGGCGCACGTCCCGGTGCGCGCCGTGAGATTGTCGAGGCCTATATCAAACGTCTCAACGATCTTGAGCAGCTCGCCCTCTCTTATCCGGGCGTGATAAAGACCTATGCCATACAGGCCGGCCGTGAACTGCGCGTGATAGTAGGTGCCGACAAGATCGATGACGTAGAGACCGAAAAGCTGTCGGAAGAGATTGCACGCCGCATTCAGGACGAGATGACTTATCCCGGACAGGTGAAGATCACCGTCATACGCGAGACCCGTTCGGTAAGTTTTGCAAAGTAAGTGGAGGCCGGACTGATGGAAGATAAGGACCGCCGCTGTCCGCGCGGCAAGCTCCATTGTTTCAACTGGCTTGAAGATATCCCCGGTGCGTCGACCGAATTTGACATTGTCGAGGTCCAGTTCAAGAACACCCGCAAGGGCTATTATCGCAATTCTCTCGGAATCCCTCTCGAGACCGGTGATATGGTGGCTGTAGAGGCGTCGCCGGGCCATGACATAGGTTGCGTCACACTCACGGGCAAACTTGTGTCGCTTCAGATGCGCCGCGCCGGTGTGAAGAACGAGGCCGATGTCAAGAGAGTGTTCCGCAAGGCCAAGCCTGCCGACCTTGAGAAATATGAAGAGGCCCGCGCCAGGGAGAATGACACCATGATACGCGCCCGCAAGATAGCCGAATCGCTTAATCTTAACATGAAGATCGGCGATGTGGAGTATCAGGGCGACGGAAATAAGGCGATATTCTATTACATAGCAGATGAGCGTGTGGATTTCCGCCAGCTTATCAAAGTGCTCGCCGAGACATTCAAGGTGCGCATAGAGATGAAGCAGATAGGCGCGCGTCAGGAGGCCGGACGTATCGGCGGAATAGGTTCCTGTGGCCGCCCGTTGTGCTGCGCGAGCTGGATGACCAACTTTGTGTCGGTGGGCACGAGCGCGGCCCGCTATCAGGACATATCGCTCAACCCGCAGAAACTTGCAGGGCAATGCGCCAAGCTGAAATGCTGCCTTAATTTTGAGGTCGACACGTATGTCGAGAGCTCGAAGTTCCTCCCTGAGAGGAATGTGAGGCTTGAGACTGCCGATGCGACGTACTATCATTTCAAGACTGATATATTCAAGAAGGAGATCACCTATTCCACGGACAAGCAGATGGCCGCCAATCTCGTGACTATCGACGCCGGAAGGGCGTTTGAGGTCATTGAGATGAATAAGCGTGGCGAAAAGCCGCTGAAACTTGAACGTGAGGATTCGGATAAATCCAAAGAAAAGGCACGTCCTATCGATCTTGCCTCGCAGGATGACCTCACCCGTTTCGACAAGAGCAAAAAGAAAAAGAAGAAAAAGAAGCCTCAGGCTCAGGGCGCGCAGCAACAGCAGCAACAGCAGCCGGAGGAAGGGCGAGATGTGCAGACCCAGCAGACCCAGCAGCCTCGACAGCCGCGTGGACAGCAGCCCAAGGAGGGCTCTTCCGGCCGTCAGCCGCGTCAGGATGGCGCGGAGCGTAGGCCCCGCAATGACAGGCAGGGACAGAAACCGCAGCCCAAAGGGGAGAGTCAGCAGCCTCAGCAGGTGAAACAGAAGCCGCAGGATGCGTCAGCCCGCTCCGAGCAGCGTCAGCCGGGATCTAACCGTGCTCCTAAAGTGTTCCGCTCCCCGGAACAGCAAGGTGAGTGAATGTCATCTCCAGTCATGACATGGCCGTATAGTGACAATCGGATACGCATGCATAAGTAACTATGAAAAAGCTTATCTATATTATAATGGTGATCGCCGCCCTTGGGGCGGCGGTTGCTGCATGTGGCAGCTCTGGCAGGGATTACAGCCGATGGGTCGACATCCCTGCTTCCGGATGGGCCTACGGCGATACATTGGAGCTCGTGCCGGTGGATACATCGTTGCACGATAATGATTCGCTTGTGCGCAGGGGGCTCAGGCTCGGGCTGACACATACCAATAACTATCCGTATTCCAACCTGTGGCTCGAGGTGACTTACCGTGGAGAGAAATTCTCTTACAGGGACACTCTAAATATAACGCTTGCCGATGTCTACGGACGATGGCTCGGAAGCGGATTCGGTGCGAATTATCAGCATGAGGTCATGCTTAATCCATGTGCCGACATAGACCTGACCCGTCCGGTGGCGGTGAGGCACATAATGCGTGTCGATACCCTGCGAGGACTCGACAGAATAGGCATTTCTGTAAGATAAACACATTTTGTCCGGATATAAAATCAGCGTCCGTAATCACTATGATTGCGGACGCATGATCGCTTATCTGTAGCGAGACCGAGAATTGAACTCGGGACCTCCGGGTTATGAATCCGACGCTCTAACCAACTGAGCTATCTCGCCATATTTATTTTAGCGATGCAAAGGTAGTGACTTTGCTTCGGATGACAAAATAATTTTATAAAAAGTTTTCAACATTTTATTTACTTTTTATCTACATTATGTTGACACAGCAATGTTGACAACTGTTGATAAATCCATGTAAAGCCGAGTTTATATAATGATTTCCAATCATTTGATGTGTTGATAACTATCAGAAGCTGTTTTGCCGGGAATGTAGAAAAGTATGTATTGGTCCGATAGGGCGCGTGTGTGAAAAAATGCATGCTGCAATAAAAAATCACGGCATTCGCTCCTGTGGTTGTCACAACTTGGGGATGATGCCGCGATTTTTTTACTCAACAATAACATTTTTATCAGCATCCGGCCTTGAGGGGAAGTGTGCTGATCACTATGAGTTTTATATCCAATGCAAAATTACAGCACATCGTTATTATGGCAAATACCTGAATTTTGTGATTTGTCAGCTCGTTCGGGGGCGGATGTAATTGTAATTGATGATTGTTGACGTTTTTTTTGACGCGATGTCGGTGTGGCGGGCAGCGCATTCTGATATTATATTATAAAATATTACTGTCCGCTAAACCATAAAAAGGCGAGTCCAACTTCCTGAACGGCAGAAGTTGGGCTTGCTTTTTGTA
>ERZ808040.1165-NODE-1165-length-18791-cov-3.785348_pt1 | contig 18791 bp, 12 predicted proteins | sample MGYA00380191_ERZ808040 | MGnify/ENA primary metagenome ERZ808040 (study PRJEB31490, sample SAMN06133395) | mouse gut metagenome | isolation source: J6 | host: mice | place: China: Chengdu | collected 2015-05 ...
CATAATTATAATCAACTACTGTATCTGTTACATACGAATATGCATATTTATACATATATTCTAACTGTTTCACTGCATCGCCATCTCTTAATGATTCTGCATGAAGGCAGGTCGTAATATAAAATTCCCTTGCAGGCCACTTCTGTAATAATAGGTTTGGCACATCACAAAGCTGTGTTTCTATCTCTTTTTCTTTCGCATATAGGATAATTTCGCCCTTATCTGGACGGAGCGCATACCAATCTTCCCTATAATTTGCATTCCACTGCCATTGCAGCCCTAATGTTTCCCCAGTAAAATCATCTGAATCTTCTGGCGCATCGATTTCTACCTTTGCACTACATGATGGTTTAGGGTAAGTAATAACTGGTTCCCCACATCCATCTTCATTTTCATTAATGCCAATAACTGGCCAGTCATCTACCCATTTCATAGGCTCTAAATGCACAATGCGCCCTGCATTCCCAACATCTTGGAAATGAATAAACCAATCTTGCCCGTCTGGCGTATCTACCCAGCCTCCTTGGTGAGGTCCATTTATCTCTGTATTCCCTTGGTGCAGTACAATTTTCTGTTCATAAGGGCCATAAATATTTTTAGAACGCAGTACAATCTGGAAGCCAGTTTTTACGCCCCCTGCTGGCGCAAAAATATAATAATACCCATTCCTCTTATACATTTTAGGGCCTTCTGTAGTATCTACTCCCCAATCTGCCCCATCAAAAATATGCTTCCCATCTCCAAGCACGCCCTTACAATCTGGCTGTATAGGGCTTATATGTAAAATATTCTTATAGCCAATCCTGCTTCTGGCAAATGCTGAAACCATATATGCCTTTCCATCATCATCCCAGAATGGGCATGGATCAATCCAGCCTGTTACCTCACGGACAGCAAACGGCTTATCCCAGCCTTTAAATGGATCTTTTGTTGTAACACAAAAGATTCCTTCATCTGGCATAGGGAAGAAAATAAAAAATGTCCCTTCATGGTACCGGATAGCAGGTGCCCATACCCCTCTCCCATGTTGTGGCGTTTCATAATCTTTATATGGGATTCTGTCTAAGGCATAACTAATTACCTTCCAATTTACCAAATCCTTAGAATGAAGTACTGGCAAAGCTGGGGAATTACAGAAACTGGATGCTGTCATAAAATAATCTTCTCCTACTCGTATTACATCCGGGTCTGAATAATCTGTATATAGGATTGGATTTGTATATGTACCATCTCCATTATCAGCAATCCACATTTTTTTACGTTTTTCCTTCCAATTTTTCACGTGAATCTCCCTTCTTGCATATTATTTGCAGATTTTATTTTATTCTTGTGAGTATATCATAAAATCCCGCTATCTTCTAGCCATTTTCAAAAATTGTACCTTTTTTTGAAAAAAGTATCTTTTTATAAATCCTTTTTTATGGTACATTTAACTATGTAGTATGTTTCAGGGAGGAAATTTATGAAAAAACTTAAAAAATTGTACTCCAGCAGTCCTATTATTCAATTTTTGTGTTCCTATATCTTAGTGTTGATTATTCCCATGCTTATTTTATTTTATGGCTTTTATAATGCCTTTGCCATTGTTGAAAATGATATTAAGGAATCCAATATTGCTATGCTGTCTAAGAGTATGTACCTTATTAATGAAGAAGTCAGGACATTAGAATCACTTTCCTTACAGACTTCTAACTATGCACCACTTCGCGAGCTTGGCACTATGACATCACGGAAAGGCCGCTATATTACGTCTGTAAAAGATGTAATTTCTGAATTTTATGTATTAATTAACTACCAAAGCCTTCCCTTACTGGAATCAGCATATATTTATTTAAGCCAAATGGATTTAATTATTTATGACCACTCTGTTTATCATCCAGATGTATTTGCCCAATATATAAATGGCTGGGGCATGTCTATGGATGAATGGTATGCTATGTGCCAAAATGGAATTACCAGCCGATCACATTACTATATTTCATCAGATGGATCTATCCAATATGTAATGCCTTTTTCTGACAGTTTATTTGGAAATAACCTAGGCGTCATTGTCTATCGCTATAATAAAGAAGAAATCCATCGCCTATTAAGTTTTGGATATGATGAATACTCTATTTTTGTGTTAGATAATGATAACCAGATCTTATACAACGAAGATTTGCTTGGTATTGGGGATACTATTCCTTTTGAAGAGCTTACCAGTACAGGCGTATCCAGTGTAGAACCTAATTATTGGATCTATACTGCTGTACAAACTCCTTCCTGGAGATATATCCTAGCTCTTCCCGAAGCAACACAGACCCAGCTTACTGTACTAAAAAATTTAGTCTTAATCTTGGTGCTTGTAGCTTCTGCCATTGGCGTGCTTATTTCTATCCTTTTATCTATATCAAAGGGAAAGCCAATTAATACATTAATCCATTCTGTTATGACAGAAGAAGAACTAGCAGAAAATTCCCCTAACCTTGGCAATCTGGCAACCCTTATCCAAGCCAAAAATGAAACCCTGCTGCAAGAAATCGAAGAGGACAAGCCTATGCTGCAAAAGGCCTTTTTCCATAACCTAATTAAAGCCGAATTTCTTACCAGTAAGGAAATGTATTATAATGCAGAAAAAGCTGGCATTAAAATTAGTGGGAACCAATTTGTGGCGGTATCTGTAAAACTTTTTCCTGACAATGATTTTTATACCGTTGATTTACAGACTATTGAAGAAGTACAGCTTTTAACACAATTACTTTTAAAACAGATTACAGAGGTTTATAACTCCTCTGTCTGGTCCTATAAGAAGAACTATTTAACTTGTTTATTTATTTTCCAACTAGAAAAACAGCCAAACCAGATTCTTACCCTTGTAGAACAAACCTATCACTGGTTATTCTCTGAATATGAAGTGGAATCCTTTTGGGGGATTAGTGCGCCATGCACAAACCTTTTAGATATTTGGAAAAACTGTGAAGAAGCTTATACTGCTATGGAACATTGTAATGGAGAAAAGCATATCCAACAATACCATCCAAACTTGGCTAACCAGGCAGAACTTTATTTTCCAGAAACAGCCAGGGAAAAATTATCTGCTGCTTTAAAGTCTGGTGATAGTACTTCTTGTGAAACTATTTTAGATATTTTGGAAAATGAAAATTTTACTAACCGTACCTTGAACAGAAACCAATTTATTCGCTTAAACCGTTATATTACTGATATTTTTACTTCTCTTACTTTGCCTGATATTACAGAACGTATCCTATGGCTAAATGAGGAAGCAATTGGCTACCATGAAAGCCATAAGGAATATTTTTACAGGCTGCGCAGTATTTGTTCTGATATTTGTAAACAAATACAGCAGAATAAGTCTTTGCAGCATGGCAAGTTAATCGAACGTATCCAGCAATATATCCAGGAAAATTATATGGATTCTGGGCTAGGGTTAAGCCGGATTAGCTCTGAATTCCATATTTCAGAAGGATATGTCTCGTCTATTTTTAAGGAACAAAGTAATGTGAATTTTGGGGATTATGTAGAAAATATCAGGATTAATAAGGCCTGCCAGCTTTTAAAGGAGAATGAGCATACTATTAGTGAAATATCAGAATTTGTTGGATATAATAGTGTACAGTCATTCCGGCGCGCTTTTAAGAGGGTGATGGGGATTAGTCCTAAGGAGTATCGATAACAGTATAGGAAGAAGGTACGCAGAGAGAGGCTATAGGCATCTTCTGCTCCGGCTACGGGAAGGGTGGTTCTAAGTGTTCTGGTTTTGTATGCTGTTTTTCCCGCAACCGGCACCTATGCGGCGTCCTTGCCGCAAAGGTGCCTCGAACGGACATCCTGTCCGTTCGTTAGCTGTGTATCAAACAGAACACTAAGAACCTCCTCTTCCCTCCGCAGTCGCTGAAGCTACCTATAGCCTCTCTCTGCTGGTTTTTGGCTGTTTCTGCTTTTTTGTTGGGTAATAGGTAGTATAATATAGTAATGGATTTTATAGGTTAGGTTATATTATGGCTTCTATTATTTTATGGCAGCAGAGAATGCCGCTTTTGCTCCGCCCGTTGCTGCCGTTATGATTGTTTTGGCAATTCTTCTCTTTTTTAGGTAGGAAAAAAAATTACTATTGGTTGTTAAAAAATCCTCAGGTCAAACAAAACTGTTTGGCCTGAGGACTTTTATGTGAAACTCTTATTTACCGTTTAATTCATCTACAACCTTCTGCACATTTAACATTTCTGCATTTTCTTTGTATTTAGCCATACCTTCTTCTACAGTCATATCACCAACTAATACTTTTGCAAGAATTTCTTCTCTTATAATCTTTAAGTCAGCGCTAATCTTGTTTAATGTGTCAGATACAGGGAATGCAGGTTTCTGGACACCAAACTTATTAATTACTGCAAGGGAATCCACACATGCTGGATGTAATTCTTGGTTTTTGTCTGTTACTTCCAATGGGGAAATGCACATCCAAGGAGTAATCCATGCTTTTCTTAAAGTTTCTTCTGGCTTAGATAAACTTGGAAGTGGAACAAGGTTATTGCCTTCTTGCTTCCAGTGAAGATTTTCTACACCACTCTGGAATAATACTTGCCCTTCGCCGCCATCGTGCATATATTCAAAGAAATACTTATAAATAGAAGCTGCCCTGTCATCATCAATCTTATTAGACATAACTAATACACTTGGTACAGAGAATAAATAGGTTGCACCTTCAATTGGGTCCATAGCCAAAACATCAGCTTCTGGCACATTTACCTGAAGACGTTCTGTTAAAGTCTGTCCCCAGTTACCGCCCCAATAGTTGAATACACCAACAGAACCACCATACCATTGGTCACGGCATACGCCTGTTGTATTTGTAATAACTTCAAGGTCAATTAAGCCTTCTGCATAAGCGTCATGCAGCCTTGTCATAGCGCCTACCATATTTTCTTGTGCAAAACCATCAATCCACTCGCCATTTACTTTTACAAAGTCTGTAGCTGCATCTTGGTAAAATTCAGGTAAGTTCTGTGTATTAAATACACCAGGTGAAGTAAGAGGCACTGTACACTCTTCTATATTATCTTTAAATGCACGGAGCATATCTGTAAATTCCTGATAATTAGTAGGAACTTTCATATTAAGCCTGTCTAACCAGTCTTTTCTAATATAGGTAACGGCACCACTGGCAACTTCCTTTGGCACGCCATAAAGGTTTCCATTAATACGAAGAGCTTCCCATAATTGAGGATCTACCTTTTCATATAAATCAGAACTCTCAATTAATGATGTCATATCATAGATTGCTTTCTGTTTTGCATATACAGAAAGTTTCTGCTCACCATTTAAGTCAAATACATCTGGAACAGAACCAGAAGCAAATGCAAGCTCAAGAATTGTATTATACTCATTGTTAGAAACGATTTCTAGGTTTAAGTCAATTCCTGTTAAACGCTCAAATTCTTCTACCCACTGTGCTGTACCATTTTCTTCGCTCATACCATCATGCACCATCCAATGGATACTATCTGGCTTTGCTACTTCTGTAGAAGCTGCAGTCGTTGTTGCAGCAGGTGTTGTTGCATTATTGCTCCCTGATGCTGTTGTTGTAGGGGCTGGTGTAGTAGTATTTGCTGGGGTATTGTTGTTTCCTCCACAGCCTGCAACCATTGTAGTAATCATGGCTGCTGTCAGCATTAAGGAAGTCAGTTTCTTTTTGTTTCTCATAAATAAAATCCTCCTTTAAGAATTTATAGTAAATTTCATTACTACCATAGACATTAAACGTATTACATTAACCTTTTACTGCTCCAACTGTTACACCTTTTACAAAGTATTTTTGAAGGAACGGATAAATTAACAGGAATGGAAGTACTACCACAATAACTACGGCAGACTTTAACATTTCCTCTGAAAGAGTAATACTTGTACCAGAAATTCCATCATTCAAAATCAAATCTCTTACCTTAACCTGGAAGTTTTTCCACTTACTATCCTGGATATACAAAATAAAGTGCATATATTCATTCCACATACCAACCGCAATAAACAACCCAATTGATGCAAGCGCTGGCTTGGAAAGAGGAAGGACTACTTTCCAGAATGTCATAAGAGGCGTACAGCCATCTAGTGATGCTGCCTCATACAATGTTTCTGGTATTGTTTCGAAAAAGCTCTTCATCAAAATAATATTATATGCGCCCAAACAACACGGCAATATTACTGATAAAATAACATTATTCATAAAACCAAGGTTCTTAATGTTCAAATATGTAGGAATCAAGCCACCACTAAACATCATTGTAAATAAAATCATATTAATAAAGAATTTATGGCCTGGCATTTCCTTCTGCATAATAACATACGCAGCCAGCGTTACCAATAAAAGCCCAAGGCATGTGGACAAAATTGTTGTATATACAGATACCAAGAATGGCCTATACAATGACACTGTCCCTATAATCTGCTTATATGCCCCAAAATCCCAAGCTTTTGGCCATAAACGGATACCATATGTAGTAGGGTCAACAGAATCTACAAACACCTTTAACAATGGTATAATCATTAATGCCATTAAAATTACTAAAAACAATACATCAAAGATTAAAAACAAGGCTCTGGCACGATGACCTGGCTTAAAGGATATTTTTTCTTTCTCCATTGGTTCACTATCATTCATCCTAACACGCCCTCCCCTTTTATCTTTTTACTAATCTTATTTGCAATTGTTACTAACAGGACAGATACAACAGACTTAAATAAACCTGCTGCTGTTGACATTCCGTAATCAGCACTTGTAATACCCATACGGTAAACATATGTTTCAATAACATCTGATACGCCAAGTACCATAGAGTTTTGCAGTACCCATACAGAATCAAACAAATTCAATACCTTTGCAAGGTTCAGGATAAATACTGTAAGAATTGTCCCTGAAATTGCTGGAAGTGTAATAAAAATAACTCTCTGCAAACGATTTGCACCATCAATCTTGGCAGCTTCGTGCATCTCCTGGTCTACGCCAGCAAGGGCTGCAATAAAGATAATGGTCCCCCAACCTGTTTCTTTCCATCTGTTTATTACATAGAACATTGGGCGCCACCATTTGTCATTTGCAAGGAAGTAAATTGGCTCGCCGCCAAATAACTGAATAACCGCATTGACAATCCCATTCTTTGGAGAAAGGAACATGGTAAAGATAGATGCTACTACGACCCATGAAATAAAGTGTGGTATGTAAATAACAGTTTGTGCTACTTTACGGAACTTTACACTCTTAATTTCATCAATTAATAATGCAAGACCTACACAACAAACAATACTGAGTACCAAATTTGTGGTACTAATCTGTAGGGTATTCTTAAATGCCCTCCAGAACATGGAGCTGCTAAACAATACTTTAAAGTTTTCGACCCCGATAAAGACTGGATCTGTAAATGGGGTGTATTCTGTAAACGCATACAGAATCCCGACCATTGGGAAGTATCCATATATCAGTATAGTAAGAAATACTGGAAGAAACATAAGATAGAACCATCTATACTCATAGATTCTTTGTTTCAGTTTTTTCTTCCTAACTGGCTGAACGCTTGCCTGCAGACCCTTTTGTTTTTTTAAACCTGCCATAATGAAGCTCCCTCCTTTTTATTAACTTTATTTTAACATTTCTTAAATCTTCTGCAAGATACAAAGCTTTTATTGTCAAAAATGTATCAATCTATTTTTTTAATATACAAATTTTTTAATACAATAAAAATAGTACCTCTCTGAAAACCCCTAAAATTTCAGGTTTTTTCAAAAAGGTACTATTTTTCATCTAAAAAATTGCCTCTTTACTTAAAACATATGTTTGCCATATTTAAGAGAAAGGAGAATCCTTGCTGTTAATTGTCGAAGTTAAATATTGTATCATGCCTGGGCCTAAATGATCAGTTGGCCTTGCAATAAAACCATGGTTCTGGTAAAATAGCTCCCTGCCCTTTGCACACATTAAATCTAACATCATTTCTGTGCCTTCCATACGTAAGCTTTCTACATATTCAATTAACATATCCACAATCTGCCCGCCAATCCCAGAAGCCTGTGCATCAGGGACCACCACTAAATCTTGGATATAGCAGATAACTGCCCCATCTCCTACAATCCTTCCCATTCCCACTGGCCTTTCAAACTCGTATGCACAAATTGTATACAAACTATTCTCCAATGCCTTCTTAGCCTGCATATAAGAAAGTTTTTTCCATTTTACTGATTTCCTAAGTGCTAAATAGGTATCCACATCTAACACATTTTCTTTAAAAATAATCATTGCCCATTCCCTGTTCTTTTCTATTGTAGTGTAAAAACTAGAATAGCATAGCTTTTTCAAAATTTCAAGAGGGAAGGCAAGTCCTGACAAGCATTTTTACCACATTAAAACAGTCCCTGGCTGTGTTTCCACAGATTTATCAAATACTAACACATTCCCATATCCCATACAGCCGTCTGCCTCTGTCTGGTCTGTTGGCGTATTTACCTCTTGATGGCAAATAATGGCTACATATGTTTTCTCTTTTGTTTCTAACTTTAACGCCTCTGCCCAACTGTCAGGATGGATTACATCCCGGAATTCAGAGCGCACTGGAAGCTTTGTAACTGTAAGTGGTGACGTATCACCTGCTTTTTTCCCATAAATTACCGTAAGGAAAGAAGTAAACCCTTTATTTGCCTTGGTAACAGATATTGTTTTATTCTCCTCTGCCTGGTTATAATTTCTTGAAATCCTTGTATCTATTAACTTTGTTTCAATTCCAGGAGTTACAAAATAAAACTCTGTCTGTGTCTTTTTCCCTTTATATATGGCAGAATTAGCAGTAAGCGTTACTTGCCCTTGGTTATTGAAATGGAAGAATTCTTCGTAGGTATGCTCCCCGCCAGAATACATCTCATCTACAATAATATAGATATCTGGTTTTATATGGATTACCTTCCTATTTACATAAACACCATTTTCCAAATCCATATACCCCAGATGCCCTCCCTGCACATACTCATACTGTCCCAAAAACTTATGTTTTTGGTTTACTGGCGCAGTAAGCTTTGAACACTCCCAAGAATCTTTGCAGATAGAAAAAAATTTTCCGTCTACCAATATGGTATTATGGGCAGTTGGGTCCTTAAATTCAAAACGCTTTGGGCCTGGCACATAATTATAACGCCCCGCATCCATAAGGACATCTTCCCCTTGTACTACCAAGTCAATATGCAGCTTATCTGAATGTCCATGCCCTGCCCCTACTGTGCCACAATGGAAATGAAGCAAATTCGCCTGTTCACTCCAATCTGATCGTAAATAATAATTTCCACTGTCCGTCAATGCCTTTGATGTCTCTTCTGGTTCTTTTACTGGAAGTTTCTGGTACTCTTCTACAGCCCCTATTCCTAAATCCCAGATACTTTCAAAATCTATTTTTTCAAAAGCCACATATTTTAACACTGGATCTTTAAAATAATAGGCAGCCACTGTAAGCAAATCCCGAATATCTGTATTATCACTGTCGCCATTCATAAACTGATGGTGGTCTGGCTTTATCCAAGATAAATTTGCATATGCCATGCGATGTACCCGTTCTACAATTTCGTCAGGGACTATTATCTGGTTCCTTTTGCAAAGCAGCAAAGTATCTAAATAACAGTGGAATACCTCATTATGGTACATAGGGGACTGTTCCCACTGTGCCCCATCTGGCATAATTTGGAGCCTAGCTTCTATAGTAAGGTGCTCTAAAGCTGTTTTTATATATTTCTTTGTTTTTTCGCTTTGTGGGAGGATAAGCCCTATCATTAATAACCCATGATCTTCTAGTACACTCCAATTACTCATACGCCTTAATACACTGTGTTCCTGTATTAAATAATCGGCATGTGTTACCATACATTGATAAAATTGATCCACTGCTTTATCTGTTAAACTTTCACTATTACGAAAATAACAAATTGCTTTACACCAATATTCTCCTCTTAACCCTGCTTCTATCGTACGCCATGTAGTCCCCCTGCTTTCCTTAGACAATGGCTGCTTCTCTATCCAGTCCGTCATTTGGCTTACAAACGTTTTTGCATATTTTTCATCTCCAGTAATTGCATATGCCTGCCCTAAGCAAATAAAAAACCTGTGCCTGTTAAACTGGAAAATAAATTCAGGGTCGTCTCCTGGCTTATAGTCCCATACAATATCTTTTTCAAAAACAACTGGTTCATAAGTACGTTCCATATCCCACTTTAAATCGAACAGAAATTCTTGCCTGCAAACTTCATCTGCTACCCTAAGAATATGGGAAACATCTTCCTTCCAGTTTTCTGTACAATAAACCCCAGCAGAAGCTGCATTATCCAAAAAATAACATCCTGCTTCTCTATCAAAAAATTCTTTCTTTGTCATCTACCAATACAGCCTCCAATCCTTTATAAGCCTTGTCAATGCTTCCATATAAAAATAATCGCCCCAAGAATTACATTCATCTACCCCATAATGATTACAAGTATTATAAGGGGAATGGTTAGAATACGTACTATGTAACACCAAGCCATTTGATTGCTTTTCATCTTTTACAGCATAATTCTCATATACGGACTTCATTATCTGCTTGGCAATCCTTGTATAATGCACTGCATCCTCTTTTTCCAAGTATTTCGCCATTTCCAGCATCCCACATGCAGCAATAGAAGCACTAGAAGAATCCCTTGGCTCATTGGAGCCATCTGTAAACTCCAAATCCCAATAAGGCACCATATCCTCTGGCAAATGTGTTAGAAAATACTCACAGACATTTTTAAAGATAGGCAGGTAAGAATCCCTATGTGTGTACTTATAAGCAAGGGCTGTTCCATATACGCCCCAAGCTTGCCCCCTTGCCCATGCAGAACCATCCCGATACCCTTGGCAGGTAGCACCATGATCGGGTGCCCCTGTCTTCATATCAAAGAAAAACGTATGCCATGTAGAATAATCTTCCCTAATCACATTTGCAAGTGCTGTATGGATATGTTTATCTGCAATTTCCTTATATTTTTCTTCACCCGTTTCCTCAAAAGCCCAATATAGCAATGGAAGATTTAACAGACAATCAATAATGAGCCGATAGTTCTCCGGCGCATCCATAGGCCCCCATGCTTGGATAAATTCCCCTACTGGATGAAAACGTGTTATTAACTGGTCTGCTGCCTTAATCGCTGCTTCTCTTCCTTTTTGGCTGCCTATCAATTTATAGCCTGCTACACAGCTTGGCGAATAAAGAAACCCCATATCGTGGTGGTCTACCTCTATTTTTTTATTAATCCGTTCTAAAAAACTGTCTATCTGGCGTTCTCCTGCATCCTTTAAACGATTATCCCCTGTATGTTCATATGCAAGCCAAATCTCACCTGTCCAAAACCCTGTTGTCCAATAATTATTAGGAATTGGCTGGTAAAAACCATTTTCACTATATGCCTTCTGAAAAGAATCCGTAAAAATATCTAGATTCCTAATTACTTGCATGCTGGAAAAATCCAATGCTTTTTGTATTTCTTCTGTAGTAATTTCTTTTTTATCTGGAAATGTCAGCATACCGCCTACCCCCTTTCTTCCTCTTCTCAATTTAACCCTTAATACCTGTATTTGCAACACCTTCTACAAAATATTTCTGTAACATTAAAAATACAATTAAAACTGGAATCAATGACACAACAGAAGCTGCCATTAAAAGCCCATATTCGGAAGAATACTGCCCAATAAAGGTATTTTTAATCCCAAGCTGGATCGTCCAGCTTGCCTTATTTGGCGTTAAATAAATCAATGGCCCAAGGTAGTCATTCCATGTAGCAACAAAAGTAAAGATTGTTAATGTCGAAAGTGCTGGCTTTGATAAAGGTAACATAATATTCGCATAAATCTTATATTCGCTCATTCCATCAATTCTTGCTGCCTCACAAAGCTCATCTGGTATCCCCATGTAAAACTGCCTCATCATAAACACACCAAAAGCAGAAAATGCCTGTAAACAAACCATTGCTGTTAATTTTCCATTTAGGTGGAATACATTACTCATCATAATAAACTGTGGCACCATATAGACTTGCCATGGCATTGCAATTGTCGCAATATAAGCCATAAACAATACATTTTTATGTTTAAAATCCAACTTTGCAAAAGAATAAGCTGCAAAACTGCTGGTGAAAAGCTGGAGCAATGTAACCACCACTGTTAAAAATGCTGTATTCCCTATGTACTTTAAGAAAGGCATTTTTGTCCATATCTTAAGATAATTACTCCACTGTGGGTTTGCTGGTATCCATACAAAAGGAACTTGAAATACCTCTTTATCTGTTTTAATCGAGGCTGAAAGCATCCATAAAAATGGGATAATCATAAACAACGATATAATAATTAAAACTACATAAACACCTATTTTACCAAGTAATGCTTTTTTCTTTGCTGATTTCATTATCTTTCCTTGCCTCCTTCCTACGAATTTGCAAATTTTGATTCTCCACGGAACTGAATTAATGTTACAATCAGTACCAATAGGAATAATACCATTGCTACTGCACTAGAATATCCAAATTCCCAATTAATAAATGCCTGTTGATAAATATAATGTACTAAAACAGTTGAGGAAGGGGTAAGTGTATTATTATCTCCTCCTGCTAATAAGGTTGCTATGTCAAATACTTTAAAACAGTTAATGGTAAGCATAACCACTACAAAAAATGTAGTTGGCCTAAGCTGCGGCCATGTAATAGAACGGAACTTTTGCCAAGTATTTGCCCCATCAAGGCTTGCCGCCTCATACATTTCCCCAGAAATCCCTTGTAAGCCTGCCAGGTAAATTACCATATAATATCCCATATATTTCCATACGCTAAATAAAATATAGCTTACCATAACTAAACTTCCCACAAACCACTGTGGAAGCTCATTGTTTGGCACATGGAATACATAATAAAGAATCGCATTTACTGGCCCTGTTTTAGAAAACAACATTTTCCATACAGCTGTTACAGCTACTAGGGAAGCTACATAGGGGAAAAAGGAAATCGTACGGAACACTCCCCTGCAGACCACCTTTTGATTTAACACAATCGCAAGCCCTAGAGAGGCTATCATAGTAAGTGGGACAGTACCAATACAATAAATAATCGTATTTTTTAATGCTGCCTTAAAAAAAGTATCATGGAACAACTCAATAAAATTCCCAAACCCTACCCACTGGATTGGATTACTGCCATCCCATTCTGTAAATGCTAAAATAAATGCAAATACTACTGGAATCAAGGTAAATACAGCAAATCCAATAAAGTTAGGGGCAATAAAGGAATATGCCACCAAAGTACGTTTTGTTTCTTTACTTAGTTTCTTTTTTCCTTTTGCAGCTCCCATAAAAAAACCGCCTCCTTTTCTTAATCCTTCTATAACTTCGGGCTGGTTAATAACCAGCCCGAATGTGTTTCTTCTATATAATAGAACCTTCTATTTTTACCTATTTTAGAATCTTTCCAATTTCTTCATTCATAGCTGCAATTCCAGCGTCAATTGTCATTTCGCCTGACATAATAGAAGCATGGTATGTGTCTAAGATACTATTAATTTCAGATACAGATTCATGATAAGGAACCTCTAGGTATAAATTAGAAACTTTTAATGCTTCCTTGCTCTGCTCATCTGCTGGGAAACCTTCCAACCCTGCAATTAAGTTCATTGCTTCATCTGTCATAATTGCTGGGAAGTTCCCTGTCTGTGCCATAATCTGGGCTCCTTCTGTCCCACTTACAAAAGAAACAAAATCCCATGCTGCATCTTTATTTGTTGCCCCAGTCGTAATTGCAATGCCAGTAATTGTACCAAGGGTAGAACCTGCTTCTACTCCTGCTGCATGAGGATATTTTGCCATTCCCCAATTCCCGCAGTCTTCTTTTGCATATTCACCAGACTGTAACTTAGAAATTAATGTTGAAATATACCAAGAACCCATGTTCATCATTGCCACATCACCGCCTGCAAAAGCTGCAGAATAATGCAAAGACTCCGTTTTTAAATCTGTATACTTCCTACAAATCCCATCTGCTTCTTGGCTTAATACCAATTCATAGTATGGTTTAAAGAAATCATATTTACCAGACAAAATATTGTTCTTGCCGTCTAATACACCAAATAATTGTACTGCGGATCTCCATGTATGATAATGCGTGCCATATACTTGTGAACCAAAATCTGCACTTGCTACCTGCCTTGCTAAAGTGTCATACTCTTCAAATGTCATATCATTAGTAGGATATGCAAGGTTCTTTGCATCAAATAAATCCTTATTATAGAATAATACCCAGAAATCATTTCTAAATGGAAGCTGGTACAAACTGCCATTTACAGTAATCTGGTCTGTTGCGCCGCCATACAAAGATAAATCAATATTATCTGCCTTAATATAACTATCTAAAGGCTCAATGGTATTTTTTTGTACTAATGTTGCATAGCCTGGGACATCCTTTACAGATACCACATCAAATGCTGATGTACTTCCAGATAACTGGGTTGCCAATACTGTCATATAATCCGTAGAGCCTAAGTCAACCAGCTCAATTGTCACATTATTATGGGTTGCCTCATAGCCATCTTTTAATGCTACCCAGTAAGGAGTGGTGTCTTGATCCCAAATAGCCCATTTCAAAGTAACTGCATCACCAGAACCACCTTTATTATCTGGCGCTGGCGTTGTGTCAGGTGCCTTTGTCGTAGTTTGCTGGGAAGGTGCTGGTGTTGTAGTAGGATTTGTATTCCCTCCACTGTTCCCACCACAGGCAGCTAAAGAAACCACCATCGTACATGCCATTATGAGACTTACAAATCGTTTTTTCATTACAATTCCTCCCTCATTCTTTAGATTTTTAAGTTTCCTGATTCTCTTTACATCTATAGTATATCTATTATTTCTTTAAAAAAGAATGTAATTTTTTTATAAATACTTTCCTTTTTATTCACATTTTGTTCAAAAATTGTCTTTATTTTTTATATGCCTGTAAAATTTTAAGATTACCAGTAAAATATTACTATAATACCTTTCTACCTTCCATTTTTCCTTCCCCAAACGATAAGAAAAAAGTTTGTCATTGACTTTCCAATCAAGTAAATATAAAATAAGTTTATATATGATCCGCCATACAGGAGGGATACCATTATGAGACATTCTATTAAATCACAAATAACCTTTGCTACTGTGATAATTACATTATTTATCACCTTCTTTATGGCATCCATCTGTTATTTTACATTTCAGTCTCTTTTAAAAACAAGCCTAATACAATCTACCCAATTTAGCCTTAGGCAGGCATTTACGCCTATTAATACTAATTTAGAAAATCTTATGCGTTTATCTACATGGGCAAATGAAAACCCTAAGATCTTATCTTATTTTTCTGGCAGCCAACAAAATAATTCCAATAAATTAGACGCCTATAACCGTTTAAATGAAGAATATAAAAGCAACAAAGCCAATGATTATATTAGCCGCATTATTATCTCTGATATAGAAGGGCATTTTATCCAAGAAGTCCGCACTGTAATGGATACTTCCGCACAAGATGCAATAATTGCTTCTTCTCTTTCCTGTTTTAATACCCTGTTATTTGCTCCATCTTTTGAATGGGTTGGCATTATTGACGATCCACACACAAAATCACCTGGGAAACAAGTAATCCCACTTATCCGCCCATTGCACCATTCCTACCGTTCTGATATTATTGGTTGGATTTATCTTGCTATTTCTACTTCTCTTATTACAGATGCTTTAAAAAATTATCCTCTCCATGCTGACAGTGACTTATACCTTACCGTTGGAGAAAAAACATACCTGGTAGAAAATAATTCTCTTTTAGAAATTATCCCTTCCTACCAATTAATAAGCCAAAATGAAAACTCTGTTTTAGTGGAAGATCACAATGGAAAACGGCATACCATTGTTAGTATCAACGGCATAGAAGGCTGGTATCTTTCCCAAAGCTTATCTGAACAAGAATTTTCCAGCCAAAAACAAGTATATTATACCCTTTTATTGATTGCATGTTTTATTATTTTTGGGCTTGGTATCCTGCTAACCTTATTTTTAAACCGCATTATTAATGTACCAATCCGTTCTATTAGTAAAAAAATGAACGAAATCTCCCAAGGCAACTTTTCTTATGACCCTTCTATTGAATGGGAACATGAATTAGGGGATATTGGCAAAGGCATTAACCGCCTTTCCAAAGATGTTGTCACTTTAATGGACAAACGGGTTGAAGATGAAAAACAAAAAAAAGAATTAGAATACCAGATTTTGCAAAGCCAAATTAATCCACATTTTTTATATAATACTTTAAATTCGATAAAATGGATGGCAACTATCCAAAACGCAACTGGAATTGCAGAAATGACCACTTCCCTTGCCAGGCTATTAAAAAGTATATCTAAGGGTACCCGCCAGCTTATCCCTATCCGGGAAGAACTTGAACTTTTAAAGGATTATGTACTAATCCAAAACTACCGGTACGGCGGTATTGTAAGGGTGGATTATTCTATTCCAGATGAAACATTATTAGGCTATGTAATCCCTAAACTTACCCTTCAGCCTATTGTGGAAAATGCCATTTTCCATGGAATTGAAGCCAAAGGAGAAAATGGGATTATTACGGTTACTTTATATAAAAAAGAACAAGATTTATATATTGATATTACAGATAACGGAATTGGCATGTCCCAGGAACTGATTGACCAAGTGTTATCTGGATCATCAGAAGACGCCAAATCTGATTTTTTCCGAAAAGTAGGAATCCATAATGTTAATCTCCGTTTAAAATATACTTTTGGGGAAAATTATGGTATCCAGATTCACAGTAAAGAAGGCGAATATACTACCATGATAATTATCCTTCCACTTCGAAAGGAGGAAAAACATGCTTAAGCTTTTAATTGCAGATGATGAGCCTTTAGTACAAATTGGTCTAAAATCCATGTTAAATTGGGCCGATTATAATATTGAAATCTGCGCTACCGCTATGAATGGCGCGCAAGCGTTAGATCTAATTGCACATTATTCTCCTGAAATTGTAATAACCGATATTAAAATGCCTGTTATGGATGGGTTAGAACTTGCTAAAACCTGCCGGGAACGTTATGGAAAACTTCCTTTATTTATTGTATTAACCAGTTATGAAGAATTCCAGCTTGTAAAAGAAGCATTAAGCTGCCAAGTCTTAGATTACCTAGTAAAACTAGAATTAAACCGGGATTCCTTAGAAGCAGTAATTAAGAAAGCCCTAAAAACTCTTGAAGAATTGCTTCCTGCACAAAAGCCATCTATTGCAGGAAGCGGGTTACAAGTATTACAAGATAAGTTTTTTATCCGTCTGCTCCACAACCTTTTTGATGATGAGGAACAACTTTACCGCCAAGCTAAAGATTTTGGGTTAGATTTTTCTGCTTCTTATTATATTGCCTGCCATGCAGGAATTTCACCTCCCCCTACTATTACAGAACAAAACCATCTTCTTAGCCTATATAGCAGCACATTGCAGATGATTCGGGAAATCCTTGGAAAAACACTTCCCTGTTATGTTATCTCTTTAGACTTAAAGCATTTCTGTATTATTTTAATGCTTGACAGCCTAATTACTAACCAAGAACTAGCTAGTGCCTTTTTCCATGCCTTCTCTATGGTGCATAATTATTTTAATGTAGATATTTATATTACGGCTGGGACTCCTTGCCCCTCACTTGCCCTTATATCAGAATCTTACCAAGAAGCCAGGCAAATATTCCCTTTACTTGATAAGGAAAAGAAATTACTTTTTTACCAAGATGCCTGCCAAGGGACTTCTACGAAAAATGCTTTTAATATGTCTTTATTTAAGGAAGATATTTCTAAGGCCTTTGACGAATTTGACACGGAAACATTATCCCATATTTTTCAGGAAATTACCAAATTATTTACCGATTACCCCACCAGGTACCTTCAAGCAATTGATGCTGCATGCAATATTCTCTATTTAGCAATCTCCCTATTGCCAAATGGGGAAGAAACTGTTTCACAAATTTTTTCCGATTACCCAGATGGATACCGTTCTATCTATAGGCAGGCTACTGTAGAACAAGTAATTGACTGGCTTACCTTTTTTGGCACACACCTCTGCCATTTATTAGATGAACGTAAAAAAACCTATAAAAACCATATTGTAAGCAATGTCCAAAAATATATTGGGGAACATATTGAAGAAAAATTAACATTAAATGACATTGCTTCTGTTTTTCATATTAGCCCAAATTACTTAAGTTTATTGTTTAAAAAATATAATGATGCTGGTTTTTCCGAATATATTTCCCAAATGAAGATTGCACGTGCAAAAGAACTAATGGCAGAAGGTAATTTAAAAATATATGAAATTGCGGATCGGCTTGGATTTGAAAGTGCATTTTATTTTAGCAAAGTATTTAAAAAAATCACTGGATATACCCCAAGAGATTACCAGCAACTAAAACCACTGTAAAAAGGAGTAAAACATGGACGAAGCCACATTACAATCTATTTTAGAAAAAAATAAATTACACTTTTTTCAGTCTCTTCTATACCAGAAAGAGCATGTCCTATCAACCAAAGCCCTTGCCCCTTATCTATATGATTTAAAAAAAGAAGCGGATCTTTTACGGAAGGAACCCTTATGTGAACTTCCTTTTCATGCTTTTTGCCAATTTGATACAACTGGGAACCGCCTTACTTATGAAAATTTATACTTCCATCGCCGCCGTTGTCTAGGAGTTTTTTCCATTATGG
>ERZ808040.1168-NODE-1168-length-18758-cov-3.862909_pt1 | contig 18758 bp, 22 predicted proteins | sample MGYA00380191_ERZ808040 | MGnify/ENA primary metagenome ERZ808040 (study PRJEB31490, sample SAMN06133395) | mouse gut metagenome | isolation source: J6 | host: mice | place: China: Chengdu | collected 2015-05 ...
ATCAACCTCCACTTTACCGGCGACTTCCATGCTATCGGCGCAGCCAATAACCTTTTGGCCGCCATGCTGGACAACCACATTCAGCAGGGCAACACTCTGGACATCGACGTGCGGCGTATCACCTGGAAGCGCTGCGTGGACATGAACGACCGCCAGCTGCGCAACATCGTGTGCGGCCTGGGCGGCAAGGTCAACGGTGTTCCCCGGGAGGACGGTTTCGACATCACCGTGGCCTCGGAGATCATGGCCGTCCTTTGCCTGGCCGACAGCCTCACCGACCTGAAGGCTCGGCTGGGCCGGATGGTGGTGGCCTACAGCCGCTCCGGCGCCCCCGTAACCGCCCACGATCTCAGGGCCGAGGGAGCTATGGCCGCCCTGCTCAAGGACGCCATCAAGCCCAACCTGGTGCAGACACTGGAGGGCACCCCCGCCTTCATCCACGGCGGCCCCTTTGCCAACATCGCCCACGGCTGCAACTCCGTCATGGCCACCCGGGTGGCCCTCAAGATGGGCGACTATGTGATCACTGAGGCCGGCTTCGGCGCCGATCTGGGCGCGGAAAAGTTCCTGGATATTAAGTGCCGTCTGGCCCGGCTCCACCCCGATGCGGTGGTGGTGGTGGCTACTGTCCGCGCCCTCAAGCACCACGGGGGCTGCCCCAAGGCCGAGCTGGGGAGTGAAAACCTGTCCGCCCTGGAGGCCGGCCTTCCCAACCTGCTCCAGCACGTGGCAAATATCACCGAGGTTTACGGCCTGCCCTGTGTGGTGGCCGTCAACCGTTTCCCCACCGACACCGAGGCGGAGCTGGAGCTGGTGGAGAACCGCTGCCGCGCACTGGGGGTGAACGTAGCCCTCTCCGAGGTGTGGGCCAAGGGCGGCGAGGGTGGCGTTGCCCTGGCCGAGGAGGTCATCCGCCTCTGCGATGCGCCCAACCACTTCACCTTCTCCTACGAGCTGGACGCCTCCATTGAGGACAAGCTGGCCGCTATCGTAACGAAGGTCTATCACGGCGACGGCGTGGTGCTCACCCCCACCGCCCAAAAGCAGGCGGCGGAGCTCACTGAGCTGGGCTTTGGCTCCCTGCCCATCTGCATGGCCAAGACTCAGTACTCCTTCTCTGATAACGCCGCCCTTCTGGGCGCGCCCAGGGGCTTCACCATCACGGTACGCAATATTAAGGTGTCCGCCGGCGCCGGGTTCCTGGTCGCCCTCACCGGCGACATCATGACCATGCCCGGCCTGCCCAAAGTGCCCGCGGCCGAAAAGGTGGACGTAGACGAGAACGGCAGAATCTCCGGCCTGTTTTGAGCCCATTGAAACGGCAGATAGGCGGCCGTAGGCCACCTATCTGAATCATGAAGGAGGGATTGCGAATGAATACCGCGGAACAGAGCTGCGGCGCGTTTCTGGACGCACTGGCCTCCAAGGCCCCCGTCCCCGGCGGCGGAGGGGCTTCCGCCTTGGCGGGCGCCCTGGGCGCGGCCCTGTGTACCATGGTTGGCAACTACACCGTGGGCAAGCAAAAATACGCCGCAGTGGAGGAGGATGTCAAGGCCCTGATGGCGCGGGCGGAGGACCTCCGTGCCCGTTTGCTGGGCCTGGTGGATACCGACGCCGCCGCATTTGAGCCCCTCTCGCGGGCCTACGCCATCCCGAAGGAGGACCCGAGCCGGGGTGAGGTGATGGAGCGTTGTCTGCGAGACGCCGCCGCCGCACCCATGGAGATCCTCCGGCTTTGCTGTGAGGCAATTGACCTTCACAGTGAGATGCTGGACAAGGGAAGCGTGATGGTGCTCTCCGATGTGGGAACCGGGGCTGTTCTATGCTGGGGTGCCCTCTATGGGGCATGGCTCAACGTGAAGGTGAATACCAAGAGCATGGCCGACCGGCCGTATGCGGAGGCCATGAATGACGAAGCTGACGGCCTTGTGGAGCAGTACTGGAAGCGCGCCGAACAGATCTATGAGTCGGTGATGGGGAGGTACACCTGATGGCAGAGCTTTGGAAGGGGGCGCCAGTGGCCGCCGCGCTCACCGAACGCCTGTGCGGACAGGCGGAGAGGCTGCGGGCCCGCGGCATTTCTCCCACCCTGGCCATCGTCCGGGTGGGAGAGCGGTCGGAGGATCTCTCCTACGAGCGTGGGGCCTGCAAGCGCTGTGAAATGATCGGAATTTCTGTAAAGCATTTTATCCTGCCAGTCAATTGCACCCAGGAGGAACTGCTGACGGTCATCCGCCGGATCAACGAGGACGGGGCCATTCACGGCTGCCTCCTTTTCCGTCCTCTGCCCAGACACTTGGACGAGGCGGCGGTGTGTGCCGCCCTCTCCCCCGTCAAGGATGTGGATGGCATCACCAGCGGTTCCCTGGCCAGTGTATTCTCCGGTGACGGGCAGGGTTATCCCCCCTGCACCGCTCAGGCCTGCCTGGAACTGCTAGACTACTATGGTTTTGAGCCTACCGGCAGGCGCGCCGTGGTGGTGGGGCGCAGTCTGGTCATCGGAAGGCCGGCAGCTATGCTGCTGCTGAACCGGAACGCCACCGTCACCCTCTGCCACACCCGCACCGCCGATTTGGCGGCCGAATGCCGTCGGGCAGAGCTGCTGATCGCCGCCGCTGGAAGGGCCGGGATTATCGGTGCCAACTGCCTCTCCCCCGGCCAAGTGGTCATCGACGTGGGTATCAATGTGGACGCCGCCGGCCATTTGGTGGGTGACGTGGATTTCGCTGCGGCCGAAGCCGTGGTGGGTGCCGTTACCCCCGTCCCCGGAGGCGTGGGGGCCGTGACCACCTCCGTGCTGGCCCGCCACGTGCTCGATGCCGCCGCAAAGTCCGCGGACATTTCCCTGTAGTGCAGGCGGCCGCCGGCGGAGCGCCGGGCTGTACTCTATCAAACAGAAAGCCGTGATCGTACCGCATGGATGAAACCGACCAGAACCGTCTGACCGAAGGCAGTGTGCCCCGGAAGATGCTGGCCTTCGCCCTGCCTATTTTCCTCAGTAACCTGTTTCAGCAGCTCTACAACGCCGTAGACTCCCTGATTGTTGGCAATTTCATCGGCAGCACCGCTCTGGCGGCGGTGGGCTCCTCCGCCAGCATGATTATGCTGCTGGTAGGGTTTATTAACGGAGTCTCCCTGGGTGCCGGGGTGGTTATTGCCCGCTTTTACGGCGCCGATGACCGGGAAAATCTCTCCCGCGCCCTCCACACCACCGTAGCGCTGGGCATCGCGGCCGGGCTTGTGCTCACCGTGGTGGGCGTTCTGCTGACCCCCCAGATTCTGCGCTGGATGGGCACACCCGGCGATGTCATCGGAAATTCCATTGCGTATTTTCGAGTGTACTTTCTAGGCTCCAGCGCCGTAGTGCTCTACAATATGTGCGCCAGCATCCTCCAGTCTGTGGGGGACAGCCGCAGTCCCATGAAGTATCTGATTTTCGCCTCCCTCACCAACGTGGTATTGGATCTGTTGTTCGTGGCCGTCTTCCGCTGGGGCGTGGCCAGCGCGGCTCTGGCCACCATCCTCAGCCAGACCCTCAGCGCCCTCCTGGCTTTCCGCAAGCTCACCCACACCGGGCACAGCTACCGTCTGTCCTGGCGGCAGGTACGCTTTCACGGCGATATGCTTCGGCAGGTCGTCTATCTGGGTATTCCCTCCGGCGTTCAGAACTCGGTCATCTCCCTGGCCAACGTCATCGTCCAGGCCAACATCAACGCCTTCGGCTCGGCGGCCATGGCGGGCTGCGGTGCCTACAGCAAAATCGAGGGCTTTGCCTTTTTGCCGGTCTCCTGCTTTTCCATGGCCCTGGCCACCTTTGTAAGCCAGAACATCGGGGCGCGGCGCTATGACCGGGTCCGCTCCGGCATCCGGTTCGGGCTGCTGTGCAGTCCCCTGCTGGCCGAGGCCATCGGGCTGGGCATCTTCGTCCTCTCTCCCCTGCTGGTTGCCGCCTTCAACAGCAGCCCGGAGGTCATCGCCTACGGCGTGGCCGACGCCCGGACCGTCAGCCTGTTCTACTTCCTCCTGGCCTTCTCCCACTGCTGTGCAGGCATTCTCCGGGGGACCGGGCGGCCAATCATCCCCATGGCTATCATGCTGGCCACCTGGTGCGCCCTGCGCATCGCCTACATCACCGCCGTCACCCATTTCATTCCCGATATTCGGGTGATCTACTGGGCCTATCCGCTGACCTGGTTCCTGGGCGGCCTGCTGTTTGCCGTCTGCCTTCTCCGGCTCCGTTTCCCCTCAGATGCCGCACTGGAAACGTACAAATAAAATAGAGCTGGTATCCGGAATGGATACCAGCTCTTTTGTTTACTTGTTCAGTGCTTTCTGCTTTTTCATGCTGCGGTTCCAGATCATAATACCCACAATACCGATGAGCATAATGATACCGACGGCAAGGAAGTAATACTTATAGCCCGCTTCGGTAAATGTATCCAGGATGATACCGGCAGTCGCGGGGCAGACCACCTCGGGCAGATAGCCGATGGTACAGATCACGCCCACGGCGGTGCCGGAGACCTCCATGGGAATACCGCCGTCATCCATCAGGGAGAACACGATGCCGTAGTTGCAGTACATACCCACATACACCAGGGCGCACAGGGCCACAAAGACGGGCACGCTCATCTTGGGGAACAGGGCGATGGCAAACGTACCGACCGCCATGATGGCAAAGGCGATGGTCATGATCCTGGGCCGGCCCAGACGGTCTGCCAGGACGCCGCCGCCCACAGAGGCAAAGGGACGGATGTAGTCCGCCATAATCGTTACAATGGTGCCGCCCACCATGGCCACGCCCAGAGTAGAGGTGGCGTAGGGGTTGAAGTAGGCATAGGACATGTTCATGACATAGGTGCAGCACAGGATCAGGCAGAGGATCCACACCTGGGGCAGCTTCATCACGGTCAGAACCTGCTTGAAGTTGAAGCGCTCGGACTTGTCAGAGGTCTCAGGATCCTTAAAGAAGAGGAGCACTAGGATGCCCAGCACAATCACAACGACAGAGTAGAAGATGATGCCTCCCTTGAGGCCGGCGGCGCTGCCACGCTTGCTGGTGATGGCGGTGATGATGGCCAGAGCGATAGCGAGATGGGCCGCGTTGGTCACGCCGCGTCCAGCCTCCATGAAGCCGTAGGCCTTTCCCTGCTCCTCAGAGGAGGCCAGACTACGAATACCCTTGACCAATGCGGGCCAGAACGCAAAGAGCGCTGTAAAACCCCACACCAGGTAAATCACCAGGAGCATGGAATAGTTGGTGGCGAACAGGTGGCAGAATCCAGCCACCCCGGTCAGGATCAGTGAGATGGAGATCAGCTTCTTGGGAGAGATAAAGTCGGCTACGACACCGCCGAACAGATAGGAAATCATGCCGAATACGCCAAAGATGGAGCCCAGTGAGCCCATCTGGGTGTTGGTCAGGTTATACGCCTGGAGATACGCGTCATAGTAATAGGTCCTGAAATAAGGCAGTCCGTAGATCAGGGAGCCGGCCACTGCCAGAATGATCAGCCGCCACATGTTCCCCCTCAGCTTGGATACAACTTTCTCAGCCATCGTTCTCTTTACCTCCTAATGTTTTTACACTGTCCTCTTCTTTCTAAGTCAAGCATCCATCCCATGGAGCTCCTCCAGGGCATACACACACAGCTCCATGGCGGCCTGCAGACAGTCCTCGTCAAAGTCAAATTCGGGGTTGTGAACGGGGCCGGTGGTATCCGCACCAATGCCCACATAGGAGCCAATTCCTCCGTTCTGCTGTACCTTGGTCAACATTACGGCGGCGTCATCCGTACCGCCGACATTGCCCTCAAAATATACTGTCTGGAACCAGGGCACCTTTTTGGCCGCCCGCTGGACAACCTCCATCATGGCATAGTCGCTGGCGCCTGCGGGCACCTCTCCGTAATCCACATAGTGATACTTGAGGTCGTAGGCCTTTGCAGTGCCCTCCAGAATATCGAAGATCCGCTGGCCCGCGTATTCGGAGATCGCGGGCTTCTGCCCCCGGTACTCAATGCGCATCATGGCGTCCGGCGCAATGGTATTGGCACACACACCGGCGTGGATCTCGCCCACATTCACCCGGCACAGGCCCTCCTCGTGGGGGGCGATGCTGTGGATGTTTAATGCGGCGGAGCAGGCGGCCAGCAGGGCGTTCTTTCCCTCTTGGGAGGCCCCGCAGGGGTGGGCGGCCTTTCCCTCCAGATAGACATCCAACTGCCGGTCGCTGAGGAAATCCCGGCACCCGCAGGCTACGGTATGGGAGGGCAGAGGCTTGTTCTCCGCGCTCAGGGCGATATGTACCGCGATAAAGTTCATCACGTCGTCCAGGTGCCCCTTATCCACGATGGACTGGGCGCCATAGAACGTCTCCTCGGCAGGCTGGAAGAAGAGCTTGATCTTTCCCTTCAGCTCCCCCTTCCGTTTCATCAGCTCTGCGGCGATGCCCAAGCCGATAGCCGTGTGTCCGTCATGGCCGCAGGCGTGTACTGACTGGGGGTTGCAGGAGAGATAGCCCTCGTCACAGGGGCGGTATCCCGGCCTCTGAGGTTCGTCGTAGGGCAGGCAGTCCATCTCAAACCGCATCGCGGAGACAGGCCCCTCCCTTCCGGTGTCCAGCACCGCCATCACGCCGGGCCAGCCCTGGGTCCGCTTCACAAATGCCGGATCGGCTCCCTGCCGGACGGCTCGCTCCATCTCCTGACGGATCTGCTCCTCGCTCAGCCGCTCAGGCTCCCCCACGCTTCCGGGCTCGATCACGTCCGGTCCCATGGCCACATCATACCCCATCCCGGTCAGTATCTCGGCCACCCGGGCGCTGGTTCGAAATTCCCGCCAGCCGTTTTCTGGGTATTTATGGAACTCTCTCCGGTACTCTGTTAACTGGTTCATGCTATCCCTCCACAGGTTTATTCCACGCTGTGTTCCAGCGCTTCACTCAAAATTTGGACACCTCGTTCAATGTCGGCATCGCTGATATTGGAAAAGCACAGCCGAACATGACCGCCGCCCTCATAGCCCTTCGGGTAAAACAGGAAGCCGGGCATAATTAACAGCCCGCGGCTCTCCGCCTCGTGATACAGCCTGCGTTCATTGATGCGTTCTTCGAGATCACACCAGAGAAGCAGCCCACCCCGGGGCTTGGTATAGGTAATCCCCTTGTCCGCAATCCCGTCCAGACATTGGCAAAGGAGATCCCGCTTGTGCGCATAGTGCTTCACCAAGTGTCCGATATGGGTTTGATAATATCCGCGCTCGATATACTCATTAAGAATATATTGCCCTAGGCTGCTTACAAAGGTCTCGTCCACAACAATGAGCCGTTCCAGCGTTTCGATCAGGTCGGTAGGCCCCACAATATACCCCGTCTTAATCCCATAAGGAAAGGTCAGCGTGAAGGAGTCGATATAGATCACCGACCGGTACCGATCCTGAGCGTACAGGCTGGGAAGCCGGTTTCCTTCGTATCGAAAATCCCGCTGGGAGTCCTCTTCGATGATGGGAATACAATACCTTCCCGCCAGCTCCAGCAGCTTTTTCCGTTTCTCCAGGGACATCACAATGCCCGTAGGATTGTGATAGTTTGGCATGGTATAGATGAATTTCGGTGCGTATTTTCGGATCGCTGTCTCCAACTTGGCCAGATCCATCCCGTCCGGCTCCATCGGCACTGTTACGAGGTTGATCCCCTTGTTGCGGAAAATGCTGGCGTTGTCGGGTACCACCGGCTCCTCTGCTATCACGTAGTCCCCCTCTTCCAGATAGAGTGTCATGATATGGCTCAGTGCCTGATTGGTCTCGGCAACCAACTGAATATTCTTTGGGCTGACGTACATGTTCTCCTGAAAAAGTACAGAACAGATGTTTTTCTTCATCCGTTCGGCCTCGTTTCGCGGCTCCCGGGACATGTTCTGCAGAATCTTCTCTACGCCCTCTCTGGGATAAGCCGCATCATCCATGATGATCCCGCCCATCGAGATGCATTCCTCCCGCTCCGACCGGCTGAAGATGTCCAGAAACAGCTTCTCCTTGTCCGTAAAATGATAGCGAATCATTTTCTCCAGCGGGAAAAAGCGCTTGAATGGCACTCCGTCGTCGGCAATCTCCTTGACAAAGTAACCCTTCGGCCGCTTCGAGGAGACGATCAGATATCCCTCGTCAACCAGCTCTCCATATGCCTTGATGACGGTATTCCGATGTATATCCAGCTCTCCGGCCAGCTTTCGCTCTGCCGGCATCTTGTAGCCAGGGCTGAGCTCCCCCGATAAAATCAAATTCTGAATGGCGCATTTTATTTGGAGATAGATGGGGGTCTGGCTGCTGCGATTGATCCTGATGTTCATCCTTCTCCCACCTGCCGCCCAGCCCCTCTCTTTTGTGAAAAGTGTCTTGTGCACTCTCCAAGTATGTCTAACAATTTGTGAGAATTATATCAGTATCTTTCCTCAAGCAAAAGTACCATATTTATTTTTTGGTATAGTCCAAATCTTTTGCTGTATACCAAAATACCCCCAGAGATAAAATTGATTCAAAATTGTACATAATAATACCCTTTAAAGTTTCTGTCCCAGAACATGGTATCCGGGGTGTGTCATAATTACTGGTACCCACATCAGCGGATTGAACACAAAAAGAAAGACACGACTTTCGTCGTGTCTTTCTTTTTGGTGGAGCCCCTGCTTCCAAATCCGAACCGTTTATATCGTCTAAAGTGATGGTTTCTGTTCCGTCCTGATAGTTAAAGGTTAAAATGATTTTATCGTCGTACACATAAACCGCATTTACAAAGCTGTCAATCAGGCGTTGCCGCTGTTCCTGCTTGTTTGTGTCAATGGCGCGGAAGCGTTGCAGGAAAAACAAGACTTGTTCTTTGGTGAGGCGTGGCTTTTGCAGTTCCTCCTGCAAGATGCTGACTGTCAATCGCTCCTTAGTTTCCTCCAATTCCTCCAACCGCTGTTTGGTGGACGGGGTGAAAATCCCCTGTTGTATCGCGTTCAGCATATTTTGTATGCCTTGCTCGGCCTGTGCCAACTGCTCCTTTAGGACAGGCAGGGAAGTGTTTTCCCGCGCCTGTACTTCAAGAACCATGCCCGCGATAGCTTCAAGCATCGTATCGTCAAATATCATTTGCATGGTACGCTCAACAACCAAGTTTTCTATCCAATCCTTTTTTACCGCCTTTTTGGTGCAGCCTGTTTTCCGCTTTGCGCTGCCGCATTTGTAATAATAGTGTTTCTTTCCTGTGTGGCTGGTGCCGCTCTCGCCCACCATGAGCCGCCCGCACTTGCCGCAAAACAGCTTTATTGTCAGCAGAAAAACCTCGTCGGCTTTGCTCATGGCCGGGGCGCGTTTGTTCCTCTCCATGCGCTCCTGTACCCGGTTAAAGAGTTCTTGCGGAACAATGGCGGGAACGCCGCCGGGAATTACTACATCTTGGTATTTGTACTCGCCTATGTACTTCCTGTTCTTCAAAATGGCGTTAAAGCTGTTCATGTTGTACGGCTTGTTTCTCTTGGTCTGCAAGCCGCGCTCGTTCAGGGATTCCACGATTGCCCGAACGGTTTCACCCTCGGCATAGCGGGTGAAGATCTCCAACACCACGGGCGCGGTCACGGGGTCAACCGCTAACCGTTTATCGCTTCCCAGCACATAGCCCAGCGGGATGCCGCCGCCATTGTTCAGCCCCTTTAGTGCGTTTTCTTTCTGTCCCCTGTGTATCTTCTCAGATAATTCTACGGAATAAAACTCGGCGTAGCCCTCCAATAGGCTTTCCAGCAAAATGCCCGTGCTGTCCTCGGCTATGGCCTCCTTTGCCGACACCACCTTGACGCCGTTTTTCTTCAAGATGGCTTTATAGTGTGCGCTGTCATAGCGGTTTCTGGCGAACCTGTCCAACTTCCACACAAGGACAATATCAAAAAGCCCTTTCGCGCTGTCCTTAATCATGCGCTGAAAGTCCGGGCGGTTATCGGTTTTCGCGGACAAAGCCCGGTCAATATAGGTGCTTAAAACCGTTATCCCATTGCGTTCGGCATACTCTTTGCACTCTCTGAGCTGGCCTTCTATGCTTTCCTCGCGTTGGCTGTCGGAGGAATACCGGGCATAAATCACAGCTTTCATATCTGCACAACCTTTCGTTATTTTGTGGGCGGCTTGCCCGCCTTACCGGGGGGCGTTGCCCTTGATGTCCTCCGATTCAAAAATCCTCGTTTGTCAAGGTCTGGCGAAGCCAGTTCATTTTAACCTTGACGAGCGGGGATTTTTGAATATCATTTGCAAGGGGAAACGTCCGCTATTTGCCCTGTTCCTCCAACAGCTTGGTCAAAACTTCCCGCAGCTTTTCACTGACTGGGGAAGCCGGGTCAAAGCACATATCTACAAACTGCCTGAGTTCTTTGTTTTCCTGTGTGACGGCCTCTAAAACTTTCGGTTTGTGTTCGTATAGCCTGCCCTCTGGCTGATCTGTCCGGGCAAAAATATAGTCCATAGAAACATCAAAGAAATCTGCATACCATCGCAGAATCTTTAAGGGCGGGGAAGATTGCCCGTTTTCGTATCGGTTCACGCTGGCCTGTGTCGCGCCCATCAGAGCGGCTAATTTGGCTTGGGACAGGTTGACGCTTTCCCGTAAACTCTTTAACCGCTGCGCTATCTCCTGCATAGTCAACTCTCCTTTCTCATGCTTGAATGATACATTATACGAGTTGTTTGTCAACACGAATAGAGAATAAAAGGCGGTCAAAGCAAAAAGCTTTGACCGCCTTTGAAATTATGCAGAGTTATTATTTGGAAAATGCCCGATACAGGAATGTCACGATTTGGGCGCGGGTGCAGGTGGTGTCAGGGGAGAAGGTGCTTGCACTGGTGCCGGAAGTCACACCCGCTTCCACCGCCCAATCGACAGCGGGCGCATAGAGCGTGGTAGCGGCTACATCTGTAAAGCTGCTGGTTTTTTCAGCGGCGGGGAAACCAGCGGCGCGCCAGATATACAGAACCGCCATACTACGAGTGCAAGGGGTATTTCCATTAAAGACTGTGCTGTCTTTTGATATGATATTATTCTCTTTCGCCCACAATGCTGCCTTGTAAAAATAATCACTTTCCTTAATGTCCGTGAACGTGTTCGTTTTGCTGTTGGGTTCAGGAGAACCCTTTGCACGCCACAGGAAGGTCAGGATCTGCGCGTCGGTGCAAGTGCTGTTCGGAGAGAAGGTGGTAGCAGTGGTGCCGCTGGTGATACCTCGCTCTACCGCCCATGCAACAGATTCCGCATAATAGGCAGTGGCAGCTACATCGGTAAAGGTCTGACCTGTGGGCGTGCTGGGTTTGCTCGGGGTGCTGGGGGTACTGGGAGTGCTGGGGGTGGTAGACGATGCAGAAGCAAAGGGATTTCCTGCCGTTTCATTCCACGGGACAAAAAACGCAATCATACCGTTATTTACCGCGTCATCTGTCAAATATCCGGTAGATTCGTCAATAGTGCCGCCAGAATAGCAGATGTGAGCAGCTAAAAGCCCTTGGCAAGTTTCATCATACAGAAAAGTCTCCCAAGGGTATCCGCCGCCATCTTCTTCATCGACTTTATAAACGTTATTTTCCTTCACGAGCCATACGCCGAGCATAGAGTTTATCCAACCACCGTCGGGAGCAGTAATAAGCGTATCGGCGGGAATCGCATAAACAACGGTCGTTTCCTCTTTGATTCGATCCAAATAATAGCTGCTGCCCTGTATTGCTTCCAAATCCGAAACAGGAATCGTATACAGGATAGGATTTGAGAGCGTATAGGTATTCCCTGCTGCGTCGGTGACAGTAGTATCACCTGGCTGATTAGCGGCCAATGCAGGGACGGTCAGGCTAAGGCATAACGCCAAGGCCAGCGCGAGGGATAGGACTTTTTTCATTTTCTCTTTCCTCCTGACAAATTGTAATTGGTAAAATACCAATTTGATTCTATCATATATCTTTCTCTTACACAAGCACAATTTGTGAGGCAACACCTAACATACATTTGCACCGCATTTGGGTACACTTTTGTTAGGTGGTGGCTCATAAAATGAATCAGCTTGTATTTGATGATGATATTTATAATACGATACGGCGCAATATCAAGAAGTATCGAAAAGAGAAGGGGCTGACCGCTGCGGAGTTGGCGGAAATGGTAGGTCGTTCACACGACTTCATACGACAGATTGAAAGTGAAAAGGTAGGATATAATTTTTCGGTGGAAACTTTCTATAAAATAGCTGTTGTGCTTGGTGTTGGGATGGATAAACTGGCGGATAACAAATAATAGAAAATTAAATAATATCAAAGGACAGCCCGTGTAGCATCAATGTGCTACACGGGCTGATTTATTTATGATACCAATAGCTATTTCTATACGGTTTATCCGTCAGTCTATCTAGTTTTTCTAATGCTGCGACACTCTTTTCGACGGTCTTACCACCAAAACGCTCCCAAGTCTCTAAAAATTCATTTAGAGCATTTGGATGATATTGATACAAATTTTCATAAATTGCTTTCTTGCGTTGTTTCAGAAACTTCATGATATGATCTACGGCTTCCTTGCACTCTAAATGCTCATATCCTTTGTATGTACTCTTTCGTTTGCAATATTTCTGCTTAAATGATTTTGTTGCAAAATACTTTTGACAGTGTTCACAGCGCTTAAACTTATATCCGTTCCACAATAAGTAGTGCAAGACAGCAAAAATAACATCTATCATAGAGAAACAATGATAAATGTAATGATGTTCCACATCGGGGGCTTCAAATACCTTATCTACTCCACAAAAGCCAAAGCGCAAAGGAACCAGAATTGGTGTATTATCTTCTGGATTTGCAGGTTCCATAATAGAAATATCCAAAGTAAATGTCACTTGATAAAACGCTTTCAGCTTTTCTAACTCAACCAGTGTGAATATTGAATTATTTATTAGTCGCCTTTTTAGGTCACATATTACCTCAAAGTAATCACAATCTATTTGAAACCAAACCGCTCCAAAATTTTCTTCAAATATATCCAGTGCCTTCTGTTCTTTGTCTGCCTCACAAATGAGGTCAGCAAATACCGTTAATGGCTCAAAGTTACGTTCTTGAAAAAAGCCAATAACATTTCCGTCTATATGTTGTATTGCCAGTTTTACCTCATGTTCATGTTTAAGTTTAATCATCTTTTATCACCCTCTTTTCGTTTTCAACATACATTGTAAACGAATGATTCAACAAATTCAAGAGGTCTTCTTGATGCTATGATAAGAGGCAGAAAGGAGGACATAAACGAAGTCAACGAGTAACCAATCAACAACCCCCGCGAATAGGAGTGCGGGGCGCAGTAAAAAGGAGAATTACATGTCAGCTTATAAGATGAAATTGGATCTACCATCTGTGAACGGCGGTTCTAACTGCGCCGCATTAACTGGCAAGGGGGACATTTTCCCCTACGAAAACGGCAAAAAATTGTCCGAGGTTCGCACTGGCGTAAAACTTGAGATTGCATTACAAGGTGCTCGTCTTGCTCCACTTGCGGTCAAGTTTGACCATGACCCTATCCCCCAGATCAGTGACGAGCAAATTGAGGAAGCATGTGCGGACTGCAATTTCCTCTTTGTCCAGATTCCTGATTGCGTTGTGAACCTCTATTCCAGTAGTAGCGGCGGCATCGGCATGACTGCAACGGCACAGACCGCAAAAATCGTCACCCTCAAGAGTGACAAATAAGATTAGGCGGGGGCAACGCGCGTTGCCCCCGCCAGAAAGGAACTCGCATGAAATTATTTACATCACCTGAGTTTATAATTGCTATGGTTGCCCTTGCCCTCGCGCTGACTGCCGTTGTCTGCTTTGTGCAGATGTTCCGCGTACCGCCGCTGCTGAAACGACGCTTTGAACGCGCCGTGCGGCGCTGTGGGCTGCACAACGCACAAGGGGAATATCCTGTGCTGGTGGGCGTGAAACGTGACAGAGAGAAAGCCCACGGCCTGATTTTGAAGGTCAGAAATAAGGGGGTTGCTGTTCCAGACTTTGACCGCCAATATGACCGACTGAAAACGTCGCTTAATGGTATCATCTATTGCATGGAATATGCATGTAATACAAATTTTACACTGTTATTCTTCCTCCCGCAAAAATATGTGCGTCCTGTCTTGCTTACACCTGATGATGAAGCCGTTGGCCGTATGGATATAACGCACTTTATCAATATGCTTGTCATAGGCGCTACTGGCACAGGCAAGACGGTCGCAATCAAAATTTTGATGGCAAAAATCCTCAAATCCATACCAAATGCGAAGCTGTGGCTTCTTGATTTTAAGAAGTTTGACTTCCGCGATTTTGCAGGACTTCCCCGTTATTATGGCTTCTCCGACTGCGTACAGGGCTTGAAAGACTTCTATGCAGCGTTCAAGCGACAGCAAGAACTTGGGATAGCCGGAGAACCAAATTATTTGATTATTGACGAGTGGGGCAGCTTCATCGCCTCCCTTGACAAAAAAGAGGCCGAGGAAATGAAGCGGCTTCTCGCCGAACTCCTTATGTTGGGGAGAGCCTATCAATTTTTCCCCATTGTTGGAATCCAGCGGCCCGATGCGTCTTACTTCTCGTCTGCGCGGGATAACTTTCAATGCTGCCTTGCACTGGGCAATTTAAGCCCGGAGGGTCGGCGGATGGTCTTTCCTGACAGTGTAGCAGGTCGGATTATGGAGTGCAAAAAGCGGGAGGGCCACTTGTATATTGACGGTGTGGGGCTGGAAAAAGTTCGGATAGCGGACATTGCCGACATAGATGCACTTGATGCGATTATTCGGGAGGCAATGAGCCGTTAATGTTGGGCGGGGCGGCGGCGAAGCGGAGCGAGAGCCGCCGAGCCGCCCGCCGCCGCAGGCGGATTTAACTCGATATTTTATGAACATTGACAGAATCCCGGACGTGAGGCCAGACACGCCAGAGGCGCAAGTAACTGTGAAGCAATGCGGGAATGTCATTGAAGTCCGATATATGCGTTTTGTACCTGCGGCAATCGTTGAAAAAGTGAGTGCCAAACTATATGTAGACAAGCGGACAGGCGAAGTCAAGGAGTTTCGCCATGCTGCGAACAGGGCAGACAGCAAAGCCAGTGTCGCGCAATCCCTCCGCAAGCTGCGTGACCTTATCAATACCAATCTGGCAGAGCCGGAAAATGCCTTATGGGTAACGCTCACCTATGCCGAAAACATGAGGGACGCCAAACGGCTATATGAGGACTTTCGCCGCTTCTGGCAACGCTTTCGCTACTATCTGGACAAGCACGAATACCCTCCCGCCGAATACATCACCGCCGCCGAGCCGCAAAGGCGGGGCGCATGGCATTTGCATTGCCTCTTTTTGTTCCCGGAAAAAGCACCGTTCATTCCTAATGCAGACATGGCGCGAATTTGGGGGTATGGATTTACAAAGACCAAAAGCCTACAAGGAATTGACAACCCCGGCTTGTACCTAACCGCATATCTTGGAGATATGGAGTTAACCGAGGCCATGAGCGTGGGGATCACAAGAGGCCGTATCGCCGAATCTGACACCATCGACGAGCAGGGCAAGCGCCAAAAGAAAGCAATCATCAAGGGTGCGCGGTTACGCCTGTACCCGCCCGGCTTCAATTTGTACCGTACAAGTCGAGGGATAAAAAGGCCGGAGGTATGGCAAACAACCGAGGGCGAAGCACAAGGGATGATACACGGTGCGCCGCTTACTTATGAAAAAACTATCGCAATCACAGACGAGGCCGGGACAATCAAGAACATCATCAATTATCGACAATATAATTGCGCCTCAAAGGAGGGAGGCCAGCTTGACACGACGGAAAAAGAAATACCACCCGAAAATCCCTGATTATGAATTAGAATCCCTTGCCCGCTGTTTACTCCCTGATATGCAAGCCTATTTTGAGAGCAACGAGGGCAAGAGAGCGTTTGCTGAATGGCAAGCACAGCAGCAGAACCAGAGCAAAGGTGAAAACAGGACGAAGCCTAAATAATAGCGGCGGCAGTATGTAACACATACCGCCGCCGCTTTGCTTATGCTATTTCGTCCAGATAAATGATAAATCCGAACCCGTTCCCTATCGGGAAAAGGTTCGGATTATCTTGATTTGGTGGAGGCGGGGGGAGTCGAACCCAATAATCGATTCTTAAATCAACTGTGGTGCAACCGTTTGCTCATTCGGCGCAGTATTTGTGTTGCATTTTGTGTGATATCTGTGGCCCACCAGTACGGTGCCGTGGTCCTCCCAAAGCACGACGCATCCAATAGACAAAGAAAGGATGATCGTCGTGCCCATATCCTATTTCATGTTCAGGCGAAAGAAATACGCCCCGGAGATCGGCACATACTATAGCTACGATATCGTAGTATATGGCCTTTTGCACCAAGGCCCTGTGCAGATTCTCCAGGACGTATCGACCGATGCGGAACTGGTCTTTCGCATGGTCATGGCGTTCAACAGGTACAGCCTCTCACCGCTGCATCTGAAGGACGCCGTGTTGGACATGTTAGAGTAATTCCTTGCCGGGCAGGAGCCGGTAGCTCCTGTCCGGCTTTCTAAAAAATTTTATCACCATATCAATACTGAGTCAATACTGTTTCAGCCCTAATAACCCACTTCATGGGTACAATACCCGTGAGGTGATGGTATGGATGTCAAATTTACGATGGTTATAAGTGAGGACATTGCCCGCAAGATGTCCTACATCGGAAAATATTATGGAAGATCCCGCATCAAGGAAATCGAATGGGCCTGTAAAGAGTATATCGCAAAGTTTGAGTCGGAAATTGGCGAAATAGACTTGGAGGAGGACACCTAAGTTTAGGTGTCCTCCTCTGTTTTCATGTCCTTCTCGATCAAATCCACGATATAAGCGTTCAGGCTCATGCCCTTCTGCTGGGCGCGGGCCTTTATTTTCTCCAGATCTCCCTTCGGGACGTAAAAAACCCCCCGATCAAGTTTTGCCTGGTATCGCTTATTCCCCTCAAGTTGCGCTTTTGTCGCCACTCATATCACCTCACAGTAAGTATATCATTTCTATATTTATGTGTACATATATAATTCGCACAAATTCATGTACACATATTTGGTAAATGTCCTAATTGAAATTAATGTGCACATGTATTATACTATACTCGTAAGGCAGGGATGCAAAATCTCTTACAGAAAGGAGTGAGGTGAATGGACGAAATGACAACCGCGGAACTCAATCAGTATCTTGAGAACATCGCAAAGCTGATTGAGTCAACTGCCAAAGACCCGGAGGCCGCCGCTAAAATCGTGCGGGACAGCAAGGTCAAGGCATAAAAAGTGGGGCGGCTAACCTACCAAGCCCACCGCCCCACACACCGAAAAGGTGAGCCGGGAGCCTTACCCCGGCCACCTTGATTATAACAGCGTAAGGCAGAGGAATCAAGGAGGAAACACGAGATGTTAAATCAGGAAATGAGAACCGTAACCATGAGCCGTGCGGATATGTGCCGCATCAGAACCGCCCTTACATCGGTAATGTTGAGCTTTGACGAGGGCAGTAGTAGCCGGGAAATGTGGAAACGCATCCGGGCCGATCTAATAGCTCAAATCAAGGATCAAGACCCGCAGGATGACGAATAAACAAACGCCCGCCCCGGAGGTCACGAGGGCAGAAGGGAGCACACTATGGCAAACTATTGGGAAGCCGATTTCCTCCTGGTCTGTGACGGCCGGGAACATGTATGGCGCGAGCTCACCCCGGAGGCCCAAGCGCGGATTCACCACGAGTTCGGTCAAGGGGCCATGGAAGGAAAATTGTTCACGAAGGATTTCAAGCCCGTCTGATGATGGCCCGCCGGGCACGGGCCGAAACGCCCCGTCAGGGGCGTCACGGGAGCCCGTCGGCACCAGGGAAGACCGCCGCCCTGTTTTGATATATGCACCTTGAAAAAGCGCCCCCAAACCCCGCAGGCCCCGGAGGCGCTTCAAATTCACAAGCGCTTGCCTATTTACTTTTCTTCATTCTGGTCGCCGCCCAGCTTGTCCCCCGCGCCGTCCACAGTGGACTCGAGGGCGGCGATGGCCTTGCAGAGCCATGCGGGTACAGGCGCACCGAGGGCACCGATGTTCTCCACAATGCTCCCCAGCTCGGTCATGATATACCAGACCAGCACTAGAACACTCACAAATACCTCATACTGGAAGGGCAGCTCCAGTGCCGGAATGTTGGCGAGGATCAAACCAATTACTCCGTCCAGAATAGCGGCTACCAGGACGGCCACCACGGCCCCCAGCTTGTGCCACAGGCCGTCCCTTGCCACCTTGGACGACCACTCCCCGGCCCGGAGGGCGGCGGCGGTGCCGGTGCCGTAGTCGAGCGCCATACAGAGCAGCGAGGCAAGCACCAACCAGCCAAACCAGCCCCACAGGGCCGTCAGACCGCCCAGCACGGCGGCGACCGCCGCCTTGAATCCGTTGATATGCTCCATATCAATCGTCCTCCCTTACATAATCCGCCGTTTTCCCGATCAGGGCCTCCACAGTATCCTTGGAGTAGTTCCCGGCTTTCCAGTAGTCGGGCTGGTCGATAATGCCGACATTAGCCAGCGTGTCCACGTCGGTGTCCAACTTGGACACATTCGCCGTCTCTCCCCGGCAGAGCGCCAGGAACGCCTCCCAGGCCCCGGCGGTGGCCCGGATGGTCTTGGGACAGTCCTTGCCGTTCCAGCGGTTGTGCGGGACTACATTGTCCGGCGGGATG
>ERZ808040.1170-NODE-1170-length-18744-cov-9.344833_pt1 | contig 18744 bp, 16 predicted proteins | sample MGYA00380191_ERZ808040 | MGnify/ENA primary metagenome ERZ808040 (study PRJEB31490, sample SAMN06133395) | mouse gut metagenome | isolation source: J6 | host: mice | place: China: Chengdu | collected 2015-05 ...
CCCTGCCTCCTTTTCCTCTCTAATTTTACTGCTTCGCACTCCTCGTGTCTATTGTCCACTTTTTACGGACCAGTGCAAATTTACTTGTCCGCTTCCTGGGATACAGTTTAAGGTCCAATTCCAGCGCCGCCAGCTCCACATCGGGCTTCACCCTCTCGCCGTGGAAGTCACTGCCGCCGGTCTGATGGAGCCGGTACTTCTCTGCCAGATGGAGGTAGAATTGCTGCTGTTCCGGGGTGTATTTGGGATACCAGCACTCAATGGCGTCCAGCCCCCAGCCCTTGAGCTGCTTGACCAGTATTTCCAGCTCACCGTCCCCCAGCCCCATCTGATAGGGATGGGCCAGGGACGCCTTCCCGCCTGCGGCCTTAATGGCTCCCACGCAGGTTTTGGCGTCGGCTTTGAACCGCTTCACCCGCCGCCGGAACTCCTCGGTGTCCAAGTAGCGGTCGAAGGCCTCCCGGTTGGTGCTCACGTACCCGTGCCGCACCAGCGCCTGGGCGAAGTGGGGCCGGGCAATCACCTCGCCGCCGGCGATCTCCTCCACCTCGGCAAGGTCAAGCTCCACGCCCTTCTCCCGGAGAAAGTCCACGATCCTGTACTTCCGCTCGTCCCGGCCCGCCCGGAACTGCTCGCACAGGCGGGCCAGCTCCGTGTCCCCGTCCCGGAAGCCGTAGCCCAGGATGTGGCAGTTGGGATAGTCCTTGGCGCTCAGCTCCACCCCACGGATCACCGTCAGGCCCAGTTCTTTCCCGGCCCGCTGGGCCTCCGCCACCCCGGCAATGGTGTCGTGGTCGGTGACCGCCAGCACAGACAGGTCCCGCCTTTTCGCCAGCGTCACCAGTTCCGTGGGCGTATACTGCCCGTCAGAGGCGGTGGTGTGGGTGTGGAGATCGCACAGCATACTTATCCCTCCAAATGCTCCATAAAGGCAGCCTTATTCTGCTGGGGCGTGGTGGTGGGACGGCCCAGGTCGTCCCGGGCCCCCAGGGCGCACTTTACCTCCAGAAAGGCGAGCTGATTTGCCGCCTTTGCCTGCGCCAGCGCATTGTCCAGCCCTTCGGGATCAGCTGCGGACAGAACGCAGGGATAGCCGCAGGCCTGGGCGACGGCGCACAGATCCACCCGGCCCGCCGCCGTGGGCAGGCCTCCCACGGACTCGTGGGCCTCGTTGTTCAGCACGATGTGGATGAGGTTGGCGGGCCTGCTCGTCCCGATCACCGCCATGGCCCCCAGGTGCATCAATGCCGCCCCGTCCCCGTCCAGGCACCACACCCGGCGATCCGGTTTTTGCAGCGCGATCCCCAGCGCGATGGATGAGCTGTGCCCCATGGAACCCACGGTGAGAAAATCATGGCCGTGGCCCCGACCTTTCGCCTCCCTCAGCTCATACACCTCCCGGCTGGCCTTACCGGTGGTGGACACCACCGGGTCGTCCCCGGAGGCGCTGAGGATGTGCCAGATCGCGTCCTCCCGTGACATGGAGTAGGGGTTGGTGTAAACGGTTTTGCCGCTGTACTCCAACGCCCCTTTGCGCACCACAAAGGCCGCCTGCTTTCCCTGGGCGAACAGGGCGCGAAACTCGTTTAGCTTGCCCTCCACCTGCTCCGGGGTGGTGGCTTTATCAATGACAAAGGCCGGGATGCCCAGCGTTTCCAGCAGGCTGAGGGTGATCTTCCCCTGGAAGATGTGCTGGGGCTCGTCATGTACCCCCGGCTCCCCCCGCCAGCCCACGATGAACAGGCACGGGATGCCGTACACCTTCTCATTCAGCAGGGACGCCACCGGGTTCACGATGTTCCCCAAGCCGCTGTTCTGGAGGTACACCACCGGGGTCTTCCCCGTGGCCAGGTGGTAGCCCGCCGCAAGGCCCACGGCGTTCCCCTCGTTGGCGGCAATCACATGGTTGGCCGGGTCACAGCCGTACTTGTCCATCAGGTAATTGCACAGCGCGTTCAGCTGGCTGTCCGGAACCCCCGCAAAAAATTCAAACTCCTGTAAAAAATCCAGCGTCATTCCGTCAACTCCTGTCTGATTTATGTGCACGGTCAAACAGTACCTTCTGGCGCTCATAGCGGGCAAAATCTTCCCGGGTATTGCAATTGATCCAATGTTCCAAGGTAATAAGATTCAGCTTCTCCATTGGACGCCTTCGAAAGTATCGCTCAATCAGCACAAGATTTGTTCCCTGCCGCTCCGTTTCTGTCAGTTGCGCGTTCATGCGTATGAACGTTTCCCCGTCACCGATTTTCCACGCCTGCGCGGAATGAAAAATCGCCTTGACGTCAGGCGGAAAGGTGAGGGCTCCGTGGTTGGTATCAAAGAGATAGTGCAGCCGACCATCCGAGCCCTGATAAGCGGCAACGGAACGGTCTGCAAAAATGGGTTCCCGGGAAATGGAAAAAGAATCCTCTTGCGCAGATGCCAATCGCCGGAAGCTCTCGCTGTCCGTAATGACATCCCCTTCGCAGAACAGAATTTCCGCCGCCCCCTCCGCGGCCAAAGCGCCGTAGTACAGGCTGTACATGGAGCCGCTGTCCTGCCAGCGAGGATTGTATACCAGTTCAACAGAAGGATTGTGATATTCCTCCACCGCGCGCTGCAAATCCTGGTAACGATATCCCCCCACAACGATCAGACGGTCAAATCCGGCCTCGGCGGCCTGCCGGAGCAAGCGGGATAAAATGCACTCGGGTGTTTTCTCCGTGTGGTAGAGGCATTTCAGGACGGGATCGGCGCAGCCCTGGTTAAACCGAGTTGACTGCCCCGCTACGGTTGTAATAAATGCCCTCATCACCTGGAACTCCTGGCCTTGCAAGCAGCCACCACCATGTCAAGGCCATCATTAAGGCACACTTTGGGCTCCCAACCCGTCCGGGCTTGGAGCTTCTGCGTGGACAGCACCCGCCGAACCGGATCCGCCGCCCGCGCTCCGGAAAACCGAATTACCGGCTTATCGATTTGGAGCTTATGAACAATCCTGTCAACCAGCTCCAGAATGGTGACCTCCTCCTGGGTCGCGACATTGTATACCGAGCCATCCAGGGCGCTGTCCGTCTGAGCCAGGGCCAGCACTGCGGAGCAGCTGTCAATGTTGTGGAGGAAAGTGCGCCGCGTTGTTTTTGCGTTATTCAGCAGGGTGACCTCGCCGCTTTGAAGAAGAGACGACACGATATGCGGGATGATGTGCTTTGCGTAACGCTCGTGATTGCTGTATACGTTGGCAAAGCGGATGGAGCAGCCTTTAATCTGCCCATGTGCCACCGCGTCCTGCAGAAAGAATTCCGTTATCAGCTTTCCCGCGGCATAGCTGGTTCGCTGGCTATGTTCCGCCGTGGCCAGGTGGATGTAATCGTCCTCTCTGACCCCGCCGGGGCGGTAGGACTCCATAGAGTAGACCTCGGAGGTGGAGCAGTTGATAAAGCTGTCCGCCCCGGCTTCCAGCGCCTGGGCCAGAAAGGCGCGCATACCTAGGACGTTGGTCTGGAAGGTGTCCTCCACATGGTAAAAATACTCAGTATGCACCACCGCAGCACAGTTGATATAGATTAAGCTGTCAAAGCTTCCCTTCTCCTGAAGGGCCAGCCGTTTGATGTCTTCCATTTGGACCGGGTTGTTTAGGTCGTATTGGAAAAACTGGAATGAGGGGTTACCCAGCAGCCCCTCCACCGTTTCGATGGATGACGCAAAGAAGTTGTCAAACCCTATGACGGTATCGCCAGCCTCGGTGATGACCCGGGCAAGTTCGCTGCCCGTCATGCCGGCGACACCGCTGATGATAAACAGCTGTTTCATCGCTCGTTCCTCCTCATATCCCAAGAGCAAGCCGTTCTTTATAAAAAGCGGGCAGCTCCGGGGGGTATAGCGCCTGCTCCTTCCGAATGTTATAGGGACAGGCCGCTAGGATCGCCTCTCCTGTCTGTGTGTCCAATACCGCGTATTGAGCCATCGGATTGTGGTTCCTGGGCTGCCCAACTGATCCGGGATTGACAAAAATTGTCTTTTTTTCTCCGCGATAAGGGCTGCCGGGGGCGGGGTAATACCGTTCCAAATAATGTGGACGATGGGTGTGGCCGGACAATACGACATCATAGGGTTCATATGTCTCTCCCATGCCATCTGGCGTCAGCTTTCCCCAAAATGGATCGTCCATGCTTCCATGCACCAGCAGAATCCGTTTCCCGTCCACACTGATTTTTGCAGATCCCCTTGTGTCCAGGCTAGAAATATAATTTCTGGAGTGGGCGGAGAGCTGGAGCTGGGTATATCGGGACATGACTATGCCCCGTTCGCTTGAAAATCTGGACATATCCTGGTTCAGCAGGGCGTGTTCGTGGTTCCCCTGGAGCCCGCACAGCAAGGGAAACGGCAACTGCTCCATCTGAGCAACCACTTCATTGGGCCGCATCCCGTAGTCGATCAGATCGCCAAGAAATACCGCTCCATCGGGACTGAAACGTTCCGCATCCGCGATGACCGCTTGAAAGGCGTTGAGATTGGCATGAACATCGGCCAGAATAAGAATACGCATTAAAAACCCAACCTTAAAACGCTTCAATCAGCGAGAGAATGTGCTTGATGGACATACACATATCCTCCGACTCCAGGGCCCGGTGATGCTCCAGAATGGAGCGGGCTGTCTTTTCCATCATGGGATAGGAAGCCCGTAACAGTTGGTTGGCGTAGATCACCATATTGACGCCGTGGGCCAGCAGATCTTCCTCCGTGACAGAGCAGTATGTAGTGGGGACGGCCACAATGGGCGTGACTGGATCAACAGCCCGGAACTGATCACAAAACGCGAAGACCTCCTCCGGGGTAGACTCTTTGGAATGGATCATGATGCCGTCCGCCCCCGCCTCCACATAAGCCAGGGCCCGCTTCATGGCATCCTCCAACCCCTGCTTTAAGATCAGGCTTTCAATTCGGGCAATCAGCATGAAGTTACCGCTCTTGATAACGGATTTGCCGGCCCGTATCTTTTCGCAGAAATTGTCGATGCTTTCCTGATGCTGCTCCACGCTTGTCCCAAACAGGGAGTTGCGCTTCAAACCGGTCTTGTCCTCAATGATGACGGCGGAGACACCGGCTTTTTCGATAGTCGCGATATTGTAGACAAAGTGCTCCAGCATCCCTCCTGTGTCCATATCGAACACAATGGGCTTGGTGGTGACGTCCAAAATCTGGCTCACAGTTTGCAGGCGCGCCGTCAAGTCCACCAGTTCCGTGTCGGGCTTCCCCTTTACGGTGGAATCGCACAGGCTGGAAATCCAAATTCCGTCGTAGACAGCCTCTTTTCCAGGCTGGCCGACTCTTGTCCGCTCTACCAGGAGGGCGCTCAGCCCGTCGTGGGCTTCCATGACCCGGGTAATTTCCCCGCTCCTGAGCTTGTACTGGAGCCATTGCCGCCTGGTTTCAGGCATTCCCACCCTCGACTGTAGGGACTGGCTGATGGTGGACAATGTCGCGCTGTTGGTATAGGGAAACTCTACCAGTTCGCCGCCCCACTCCCTCAAAACCTCAATAACCCGCTCCCGCACCGGTTTCAGATAGCCGGTGCGCCAGTTATCGCCATGTACCACATAGTCCGGCCTCAGTTTGCGGATAATCTCATCATAGTAAATGTCGTTCTGAACCACCACCCGGTCAATTCCGGTGATGTTTTCCATAATTTTGACCCGCTCCTGCTCAGGCAGCAGGGGGTATTTTTCGTAAATCGCTACACAGCGGTCACAAAGCACCCCGGCAATGATGCTGCCCAGTTGGGACGCTTTGCTGATAATATTAATGTGTCCAGAGTGGATGATGTCGGTGGAGAAGCACATATATACTGTTTTCATCGCGTATCGCTCCTAATCACTGGACTGCCTTCAAAATAACCTGCTCCACCAGGAAATCCGCCGTCTGTTCCGCCTGCCCAAGAGACACACGCTTGGGCAGACGGGCGCCGAAGGCGGCCTGAACTTTTTTAATCAGTCCATCGGTATAGATCAGTTCATCGCCCTGGATTCCCTCAATTCCATCCAGCGCCATGGACTGCCGGTTTTTCTCCCGCATTTCCCGAAGGGGAAAAACACCCTCGTCAATGGAAATCGTCGGTGTGTCCGCGCTTCCGTCCACAATCACCGGATAGCCTCCCAGCTCGCCCAACGCGCCAGGAATGTGGAGCTTGATGCGCTCCCTGTTTCGAGCGGCACGCAACAGCCCAGATATGATCTGATAGTTGCTGGAGGCGTTCATCATGTTCCGCTTTGCGTCTACAGGCATGGAAATTTTGCACCGCCGCAGCACCTCGGTCTGGTCAAATACAAGCGGCTTGCCCTGGTATCGGATATCCAGAAGCTGTTTCACACCCTCCGCATGCCCTTCTTTGCTGATGACGACATCGTGGAAGTGGCCGGTGGCCAGCGTCACGTCCAAGTTCCAGGGGTCGGAAATTCCCACCAACGACCCAGCCGCAAATTGGATTCTGGGAATCAGGTGGTTGAGGTTGCCGCTGCCGAAGTCCGGGTACCGCAGCCCCGCCCCCTTCAGCCACGGGATCACAGCGTCCGAATAAGATGTGTTGATAACAACTGCCTGGGAGTCAGCCAGCTCTGCGGCTTCCATAATTGTTTTTGTGTACTTCACCGCCAGCGGTGCCCATATCCCGTAAGCCCGAAAGGCATGCCAGGAGATGCTGCCGTACTTGAGGCCGCTCCTGACCCGGCTGGAATTGACGATGATGTCCGGCTGATGCTTGGAGATACAGGCTGCGACTGTCTCTACACGCTCCAGATCACAGGAACCGTCAATAGTGATCCTCGTTCGGTTCTGTCCACGGATCGTGGACGCCACGCGGACGATATTCACATCAGACTCCATTTTCTCCGCATTGCGGCCTGCCGCCACAATCTCAAGCGAGGGGTCTCCGTTGCTGCACAGGTAGTCCAACAGATATGTACCAACGCTGCCCAGGCCAATAATCATTATTTTGATGTGATCCGCATGGCTGGCACAATGTGCTAAATGTTTTTCCGTCGGGTTCATATAATGTATCCTCCAAATGAACTAACAATCCTTTGCTGTTTATCCAAAACATATTTTGCAAAAATTCCCTTAAAAGTTAAAGCTTGAAACTGGGGCATGTTGCGCCCTCTCGCTCTCTGGAGGCAGGGACATATAGTCACCATACCGAAAACGGAGGAATTCGTCATAGTCTTTAATGCCAAAGAGTTTCTTTCCCTCAAAACTGTATTCTGCCCGATCCAGAAACCATGACTTTGGCATCTTATAACCTGTAAAAAGCGGAAGGCCAAGAATATGAACGCTATTGGGAGTATCATTCCTACTCATTGCCGCTAACGAGGCCATGCGATTATGCACAAAAGAGGGGGGAATCTTAGAGAGTATCTGGTAAACCGCCCTTTCAAAACCTGTTGCAGAATATTTGCCCACCTCAGACCATAGAATTTTGCGCAGGACAAAACATTCAATTGCGTGAATTTTTTCGTAAATAGGTGAAACCGGAACATCGTCCAATGGAAATATATCGACAAAAACCCCAGTCTTGTTCTTCAGATGCTCTTGACCCGCACGTATGTACGTCGTGCCCGTCCTTCTGAGCTTTCCATACTCCCAGCGGTATTCTACATCTGTTGTGTGGTCTTGGAACCAGCAGATGTCCGGGTCTAATTCATGAGAAACCGCCTTAAATTTTTCATAATCCTCTCGGAGCATTGCAACGTCAGCATCATCGTCCCAAGGTATGTATCCCGCATGGCGAACAGCCCCTAAAAGAGTTCCCCAGCCGATGCAATACAGAATATCGTGTTTTCTGCATACACGGTCCAGCTCTACAAGCATATCCAACTGAAGAAGCTGCATTTTGCGCAATTCTTCTTTTGTCAAAGCTTTTGCTTCCATACCTACTCAGCACACCTTTCCTGAAATACTGCATAGTGCGGCAGACACGGCCCAACAATAATTGCTCAACCGGCAGTCTGACTGTTAGACAATTTGTCCCACTCACCACACAACAAAATGCTCGCATCATCACCGATTGGAAGTTTCCTAATAATCCCGTTACTTTCGGTAATGAACTGTTCCACTGCGGCACGGGAGCCTTTATATCCAGAGGAATAATAATCGTGAATCAGGATAATTCCCTGCGGCGTCATATGGTTTTTAAAATAATGCAAGCCACGATAAATGGGCAGATATAGGTCTAAATCCAAATTTACAAAACAAAATTTGCGATTTATATGCGCTGCTGTGTCTGGAAAGTATCCCTTGTGTACAACGCATCCTTCCGGATGCGGCATGCGGCTCATAACCAACTCCACAGAAGTTTCTTTAAAATGCCCTTCACGTTCTTCAGAATAGTGGTTCTCCGCTTCTACTGAAAGATCTTTCGCATCAAATCCGGCAAAAGTATCGAACAGATGCAATGTTCGCCTGGGAAAATAGTAATTGATCCACTGAGCAAACTCACCCTGATAAACCCCCGCTTCCGCAACATCAGCATCAGATTCATAAAAATCCAATAAAGGAGCCATGTTCTTGAGAAACATTTTTCTGCTTTCTTTTGAAGTCTCAAAAATCGAAGCGACAATCTTTCCCGCTGGGACACCAAGTTCAAGGCATTGCTGGCGAATATCATCCAGGCCACAAAATGCGGCGACAATGACGGCATCATATTCCATAGATAGGAGGCACTTTGAGGGCTCATAAATGGGAACACCGCAAATGGTTTGTCCCCATTTGCCTGGATCATTGTCTGCAAAAGCAATGACATTCCCTCGCTTGCGGGCTTCATCGTACAGCATCCGCCCAGAAGCTCCTGCTCCAAATATGATAATGTTCATAGATCCATTCTCCTGTGTGTAATGGTTTTCAAAACGGTTAGGCGAAAATCGGTTCATAGTTGTTCAAAAATCGTTCCAAGCACCACATCTGCCATTTCTGGTTCCCAGTAAACTGATCCATATCTAAATCATCTCTGAACTCGGGCCGCTCAGGCCCTTTCCAGTCAGCAAAATAAGAATCTACAGGGCGTGGCATGGATACTTTTTCAGGGACGGCCATATCAGGGTATTTGATGGAAAACAGCTCCCGAATCAAATATTTTGATTCGCCCCTACGCACTCGTTCCAAATCTAACGGCTCTGCCATGGTCAATTTTGAGTATGGATCGATATATGGCATGCCGGCCGTTTGAAATGCGTTATAATATGAATTAAAGCTTTCTTCTGTTGTAACAGTATTCATAAAATGCAGATAGTCAATCTTTTTTCCTACACGAAATCGTTCATATAAATAGTTCATATCGACAGGTTCATTTAAGGCATCATTGGGATTTAGATATGTATATCTATCTATAAATGCATCAAATGTCCAATCGGTTGAAAGAAGCTGATCCATTCCACCAAAGATATAATCACTCCCGTCCCCAACGACCATCATCGTTACTCCATCCTGCTTGGCCCGCGCAGCTCCAGCAAAGATTTGAGTTTCAATTGAATGAACAGGGGCCCCTTTCTGCTCCATCAGCATGTCAATGCACTGTTCAACATGATCCCAACTGATGTCAACATAGTGAAGCCGTAAAGCATAGCGGTCAGCATAGTATTCCGCACGATGCAGTTCTTCACTCCGGAATGTTCCGCCGAGAAAGCGAAATGTATATGCATCACATCCCTGCATGTAGGATGCCAGAATTGCAGAATCCATTCCGCCGGACAGCAGCAGGCCCAGACGCTCTCCTTGAACCGAAGCGAATGTATACTTGATCGCGGAGTCTATCTCTAAGGCCGTTCTGACTGGCTTCTTCTCTTGTTCTGGAATCAGCGGCATCCTGTTATGGTGCAACCCGGGGAAAAAAAGTTTTGTTGTATCTTCAATATATCGAAACGCCAGATAGGAACTCATGCAATACTGTTTATCAACCTGCACAGATATCCCAGCTTTCTATCGGAAATAAGATTTCCTGATCTACTCGACTTATGTGTTTCCGTCAGTTTCAACAGGAAAACCGTGCCCACCATCCAACGCTTTCTTGATTTGCGTAGAAGAAACCCCTTTTGTATAGGGAAAATATATCACCTGAATGCCCTCTGATTCGCACCGCAACTCGTAATCTTTCCACTTTTGAGTCCCGTACCAGTCGTTCCCAACAAACAGGAGCTTTGCTCCGAGCTCCTTGCAGGTTTTTATCTTGTCCATATCATATTGCGGGATTGCTGCGTCTACATATTTACAACTGCGTACTATTTCAATCCGATCCTCAAACGGAATTAAGGCGCTTTTTCCCTTGTAGTTGACAAGTGAATCTATCGTAACACCGACAACCAACTTGTCGCACATAGCCTTTGCATTTTTCAATAAATTTAGGTGACCAATATGAAACAGGTCATAGACCCCTGTTGTATACCCTATTAGCATAAAATAAACCCTCCGCCCGTCTGTCTCAGTTTGTAATACTGTTAACCCTGCACAATTTTATCCTCCGTATGCAAGCATTCCCACAGTGTGTTACACACCCGTTCTCCACAGTGTCCGTCTGCCATGGGAACATCGTAGAGTAGAACGGACTTCCGCCGCTTGGTCTGTTTATCACAGCCACTCTGAATTCGCTCTAAAAACGCCAGTGCATCCTCCACTTTTGTCGCGCTTTCCATCCAGTCCCAATTGATAAAGCAGCTCTGCTTGGACGCATCGCGTTTTTCTCCAGCCGTAGTAATCCACAATACCGGCTTGTCCAGCAGCAGATATTGCGGAATCAGCGAACTGTAATCGGATATCATCGCTGTGGAAGCTGAAAACGCTGCGCTGCAGGAGGTTTCCTCATCGAAAATTATATTCTCTTCCTTTTTTGCACGAGAGATATAATCCTGTAACTTTTCATATATCTCACTGGGATAATACAGTTTTGTCACCGTATGCGTCATTGGATGGGGCCGCCAAATCAGCGCACAATCCTCATTCCTTTGAAACCAGGCCAAAAGCTGTTCAAAGTAGGGGATGGACGAGAACTGATAGTCATAGCGCGTATTCCACAAAATGGCCCTCCGCCCGGCCAGCGCGGACTGCCAGCTTTCTGGGACTCGGCATTGCTGGGTGCGCAACTTCACATAAACATCAAATTTAGGGAACCCAGTTAGCAGCATATTTCCGCCTTTGTTTGCCGAGTGCCGGTTATAAAAACGCTGGTGTCGTTCGGACATCCCGATAACCTTCCACGCACAGCGGTGCACGGGAAACCGGCATTGGGAGTCTATCGATGTTTCACCAATCAAGCCAGGGATATAGTACGGCAAATACACAAGCCGGGTATATTTGGCGATATTCTCCGGCCAAAACTCCGATGGGATTACGCTTTCATAAGGCTGGTTGGTAAACGCCAGGTCAGGACAATCCTGCTCCAAACTATATTGGTTGTATTCCATAAAGGGGATACCCATAGGGGTGAGGTAATCGATGTATGTGGTTTCCTGCTTTACCTGCCCATTTTGCTGAACCCGGCGAAATACAGGAATCAGCACCACCACCGGGTCAAACCGGGGATCGTCCCGCATATACTCATAGACGCTCTGCATGGCATCCCAGGTGGATCCAAGCCCGGTAAAGAACACGGCTCGGACCTGGTAACGGATACTTTTCGGGAGGGCCTGGGCAGACGCTTCCAGGGCCCCTTGCAGAGTGTCCCCGCCCTCCTCCCAGAGGGCTTCCGCCGCAGAGAGATGCTCCAGCAGGACGGGATCATACAGGTCATCCCAGTGCTGCTCTACCGCCGCACGGATCTGTCCCAGCATTTTTACGCCGTTGGACAGCAGTTCCGGGCATACAGGATCCCCATCCGGGGCAGTGTCGATATACAGCGCCGCCTCCTGAAGCGTGCGAGCCATTTTGCTGAGATGCACCAGCACCGAATACCTCATGCCTTAATTCCTCCGTTGTTCAGCCGGTTCTCATACTTTGTGCCACAAACCGGACACTGATAATCCCCGTCCAACTTTCCCCCGCATTTGCAGACCCGGCCAATCTGCCGGGCCGGGTTTCCCGCTACCAGTGCGTGGGCGGGCACGTCCTTTGTCACCACGCTGCCGCTGCCCACCATGGCATACTCCCCGATCACGATACCGCATCGGATTGTGGCGTTCGCCCCAATGGACGCGCCGTGCCTTACCAATGTCTCGGACACCTCGAAGTCGCTGATAAACGCCCGGGGGAAGCGGTCGTTGGTGAAGGTCATGGACGGCCCTAAAAACACATCGTCCTCCACGGTTACGCCATGATATACGTTGACATTGTTCTGGATTTTGACGCCGCTTCCAATATGGACGCCCGTGTCGATGTAGACATTTTTGCTGATGATGCAGCCGGCTCCGATGACCGCATTTTCCCGAACCTGCGCCTGGTTCCAGATTTTAGTCCCATTGCCGATCTGGGCCTGGGGGCTGACCTCCGCAGTGGGATGAATATAGACATTTTCCATGGTGCTCTCCTGTTCAGGGCCGGAAGAACGCGTTGACCTGGCCGACGACATACTCCAGTTCTTCCGCAGTCAGCTCAGGAAAGACAGGCAGACAGACCGTCTCCGCCGCAGCTCTCTCCGCGTTGGGAAGACTGCCTTTCGTGTACCCCAGGTAATCAAACGCCTTCTGAAGGTGGAGGGGGATGGGATAGAATGTTCCCACTCCAATCCCATGCTCATTCAAATAGGAGCATAGTTCCTCCTTATGCTCCGTCCGGATCACATACTGGTGCCAGCAGTGCCTGCCCTCCGGGCGGGCGAACGGCTTTGCCACCTGAGCGCACAGATGCTTGCCGTAGTAATCCGCGGCCCCCGCCCTCGCGGCGTTGAACGCATCCAAATGGTCAAGCTTGACCGACAGCGCCGCCGCCTGCACCGCGTCCAGCCGGGAATTGTAGCCGATGAGGGAATTCCAGTACTTGTAGGGGTCATACCCCGCACCGGTCTCCTGCACCGTAATCGTTTCCGCCTTCCCTCCGTCCAGCAGGGCACGGGCCTCCGCACCGCGCTTGCCGGCGCCGTGTTCCCGCAGGGACCGCAGAATGAGAGCCAGTTCCTCACTGTCCGTTGTTACAATGCCGCCGTCGCCTATCCCCCCCAGGTTCTTTGTGGGATAGAAGGAGAAGCAGCTGATGTCGGCAGTGGAGCCGATCCGCTTCCCCCGATACTCGCAGCCGATGGCCTGGGCGGCATCCTCAATTACCTTCAGCCCATGCCTGTGGGCGGTATCCATAATGGCGTCCATAGCGCAGGGCGCCCCAAACAGGTGGACGGGCAGGATTGCCCGGGTCTTTTCCGTAATACGCTCCTCAATTTTAGAAGGGTCAAGATTAAAGTCATCCAGGCAGATATCGGTGAACACCGGCTTGGCGCCGATGGAGGCCACCGCCTCCGCCGTGGCAAAGAAGGTAAACGGGGTGGTGATGACCTCATCTCCCGGGCGAACGCCGCAGGCCCGCAGGGCCAGCACCAGCGCTTCTGTGCCGTTCCCGCAGGCAACGGCGCATCCGGCGCCCACATAACCGGCGAGCTTGCGCTCAAAATCCTCCACCGTCTTCCCGCCCACATAGCCGCAGCTGTCCATCACGGCCAGCACAGCGGGCTCAATCTCCGTCCGAAGCGCGGCATACTGGCGCTTCAAATCAAAAAATGGTACGTTCATCCTGGCCTCCTATCTGAGCGCGGGCTGCTTCTCAGCCTGTGCAATGACCGTTTCCGCGATCCGAATGGTCCGGCAGGCATCCGGACCGTTTGCCGCCGGCTCAGTGCCGGACATGACGCGATCCACAAAGTCAACCAGTTCCATCCGCAGCGGCTCTACCATGGGCACAAATATCTTCTGGGTCACGCTGTCCTGGCGGTAGGCGGACTCCTTGCCCTCATCAATTACCAGGTTGGTGTTGCGCTGCACAGACAGGGAGCGGTTCAGCAGATCCGCCAGAATATAGCTGTGGTCGGTATGTACCACGATCTCCCGCACCTTGCTCTGCGTGATCCGGCTGGCGCCGATGGAAGCCACAGTGCCGTCCTCAAACCGCATCAGGCTTTGCACATAGTCCAGTTTTTCGCTGACGACGCGTTCGCCGGCTGAGAATACGTCCGGCAGTTTCTGGTTTATCAAAACGTTGCAGACCAGATCAATATCGTGAACCATCAGATCCTGCACCACGTCGGCGTCGGTAATCCTCCCGTTATATGGGCTATACCGCCGTACCTCCAGCGCCAGAATTTTTTCGTGCTGCACCAATTTGCACAGCTCTGTCACCACCGGGTTGTAACGCTCCACGTGACCCACGGCCAAGGTTAACCCGGCACCGGCGAACACGCGGCTGATTTCTTCGGCGTCCTCCGAGTTGAGGGCCAGGGGCTTTTCCACCAGGGCGTGAACGCCGAGCCGTGCCGCCTCCAGGGCCAGCTCCTTGTGGAGAGAGGAGGGCGCGGCAATCGTCACCGCGTCAACCTGCTCCAGCAGGGCTGCTGCGCTGGGGAACGCGGTGACAGAAAACTGTTTTGCGATCTCGGCGGCGCGGGCTTGATCCGCGTCATAGAGCCCCGTGAATTCAAAAGCCCCTTTCTCTGTGGACAATATCCGCACATGGTTGCGGCCCATGCTCCCTACGCCAATGACTCCTATTCGGATTTTTTCCATACCTCCACCCCTTACTCCTATTGCTGCTGCCCGCCCCAAACGGGAACGGCCACTCCCTCAATCAGGTGAGCGACTTTCTGATATGCGTCCGTCTGCTTCAATGCCGCCACTTCCGGGTCGCCTGGGCTAAACCGGGCCAAAATCACCCGTACCTGGTCGGCCAGGGCGCGCAGTTCCGGCGAGGTCAGCGACATCTGCACCTCAAGGGTGTGGTCAACCAGAAACTCCACAACGCTCTTCATCCCTTCGCAGGTTTCCAGCCCGCGCCGCAGCAGCTGCACATACTCCACAGTTCTGCCCTGCTCCAGCGCCTGGAACGCCTGAGCGCAATACCAGCCGAAGCGATGCAGAGGTGGGAGAACAAACAGCCTGTCCTCCCGCAGGGCATCCATGGAATAGCAGCGGGGAAGGAATTCATTTTCCACCCGGGCAAAGGCACGGGCAATCGCCATGCCCTGATCCTCATCCTGATTCTTGTCGCTCCAGGGGTAGGTGCGCACCGCCGCTATCAGCATCCCCCGCACCCAGCATATCTCCTGCCAGTCATCGCCGCATTCGGCAGCGCTCGCAATATTTTGCGCAAGTGTCAGGAAGCGGTCCTTATCCTGCGCCAGACGGAGGATCAGGCCATCCATCTCCTCAAGCTTCAACGGCTTGCCTTTTAGCGGCAATTGCACGCTGTGTTCCAATGTATAAAACAGCGTGGCCGCCGGCAGCTGGTCATAGTGCTCCTGCTCTGAAAGGATTTGCTCCATGGAGGCCGGATCGTCAGTTTCTAAAATTGCCGCCATATCGCCCAGAACACACTTGCCCCTGAGCGGAATAAAGAGCGTATATGCATGGCGGCAGAAGTCCTCATGCGTTTCCTCATCCTTTTGATAAGCAGGCAGGAAAACCTCGGAACTCATACGGATAAATTCATTTTTCCGCTGCTCCGCCCGCTCCTCGCTGGGCTTGGGAAGATTGATCTCCTCCCACAGCTTGGTAAGCATCGCCGAGACATCCTCGTTTGTGCGGGAATAAAGATGGACGTAAACCCGAATACAGTCGCCCACGTGCTTCGTGTTCATTTGTGTTCCATTGAGCTGCTGGATCAGCTCAATGGTTTTGGACGGCTGCTTTTCGTACAGATAGGACGCCGCCATAAAAATCAGAACCTGGGTTTTCCACTGGGATGCGCGGAAGGTAAGCGTACTGCTGAGGGAGTCAAGCGGGTCATAATTCCCCGCCTCGTAATCCGCCAGGCCTTGCAGATACCGTTCGCCGTTCCGGATACACCCCGCATAGTCCTCCCGCTGCCAGCTCCAGCCAAAAGCCGCGAATTCCACGTCTATCCGTGTATATATGGATTTGGGGAACAGCTCCCGCGCGAGGTCAATGTACTTCTCCAGTTCGGGCAGATTGCCCCGGAAGGACGCAACAGCCGCGTACCGCAGGATCGGCCCGCCGAACAGCTGCCACCCCTGCCACTTTTCCTCGACCGCGGCGGCTCCCCTTTTTATGAAGTCGAGGCACTCAGTGGTTCCGTCGCTGGACTCAATGCATTGCAGCAGCGTGGTGATGTTTTTCGGGTCCTCCTCCAGATGCTTGCGGAGCAGTGTCATATTGCGTTCATTTTTCTTTTGTGCAGCTGCTGCATCAGCGTATACGTAGCCGTCATGGTGCAGGATCGTTTTTTGGAGTACGAGCATACTCACCGAGCCGTTTTCCTCGCTGGGTATGCGCTCATGGATCGCGCCCACAAACCGCAGGCCGGTGGACATCAGGAGCAGGCGCTGGGAGTAGAAATCCGAGTAGTCGTCGCTTTGATCCAGTTCGGCCGTCTGGTAGTTCCGCACAACGACGCCGCCGTGTTTGAACCCGTGCTCCGTTGTCAGGAACCCGATCAGCTCCTGGATATCCTTGTCCAGCCACTCGTCACAGTCGATGCACAAATACCACTTACCGGAGCAGCGGTCCATCACAGAGTTCCGGGCGGCGGCGAAATCGTTGATCCACGGAAAGTCAAACAGGATATCCGCATATTTCTCCGCGACCATGCGGCTGCCGTCGTCGGAACCGGTGTCCGCCATCACCACCTCGCAGGCCACGGCGTCCCGCAGGGGTTGGAGGGATTTCAGGCAGCGCTCCAGGCAGCGTATCTCATTTTTAAAAATTATGCCGATGGACAGCAAAGGCTTTGTCATGATATTCCTCTCCTTTTTTCAGCTGGGGACCATGGGAAAACCGCCGCCAATGGCTTTCCCTCGGGCCCCATAGGAAGCGGGGGCGGGCCGAAGCCCGCCCCCGCTGTTGGGCCTATGCGATTTTGCCAAGAACAGGGACGTTATCACGCCCCGCTTGTGCGCGACGCGCGGCTTCCTGCCGACTCGGGCTGGTCTGCGGGCCGCTGTGCAGCCCTGCGCTCGCCCTCGCTCCGGTCCATCCGCGCTGCTCACGACGGCTCGGACGCTTACTGGAGGAGCTGGAGCACGCCCTGGGGCACCTGGTTGGCCTGAGCCAGCATGGCCTGAGCGGACTGGATCAGGATGTTGTTCTTGGTGTACGCCATCATCTCGGAAGCCACGTCGGTGTCGCGGATGGTGGACTCGGCGTCCTGGATGTTCTCGGTCATGACGCCCAGGTTGTTGATGGTGTGGTCCAGACGGTTCTGGGTGGCACCCAAGGTGCCGCGGACGTCGGACACGGTGTTGATGGCGGCCTTGATCTTGTCAATGGCGATCTGGGCATTGCCCTGCTTGCTGATGTCGATGTCGGCGATTCCCAGGGAAGCGGTGTGCATATCCTTCACATTGACCTTCAGTTGGTTGAAGCTCTCGGCGGTGTCGCCGATCTGCAGGGTCAGGGCCTTGCCCGTCACCGTGGTGGTGGGGGTGGTCACGTCGAACTTGGCGCTGTCATACACCTTGAACTGATCAACCAGAGTCTTGCCCTTGAGGCCCTTGGCGTTGCTGGCGTCGCTCAGCACATCCAAGCGGGCGTCGCCGTCATAGCTGGCCTTCTCCTGGAACGTCAGCTTGGGACCGGCTGCATCCACCTGAAGGCCCACGGAGAACATGTCGTTGTCCTTGGCCACCTCGGTCAGGCGGGTCAGGGCGTTGCTGAGGGTCACATTGTCAGTCTTCAGTGTGGGAGTTGTCTTAGTCGGGTCGGTCAGATCCCGCAGGTCAACCACTTTATAGGCGACACCGTTGGGCTGAACGGTGTTGGCCACGGCGCTGGCATCCTCAAACATCTTGTCGCTCAGCGCGAAGATGTAGGCCTCGGTGCCCACCTGGAACACCTTGCCGTCGGTGATGTTGGCACTGGTCCAGCCGGTCTCCTGGTAGGTGTTGGCCAGGATCTCACCGGCGTTGGGGGAGCCCTCCTTAATGTTCACGGTGGAGTAGTTGATGTTGCCGTTGTTGCCCAGGGACGCGCTGGCCGCAGTGCCCAGGCCCACCGTCACCGCAAAGTTGCCGCTGTAGCTGGCCGCCAGGGTAGCCTTGATCATCGCAGCATCGGTCATGGTGAACTTCAGGCCATCGCCGCTCTCGCTGAGCGCGACACTGTAGGACACCCCGCCAATGGCAACGTCAGTTGTGATCGCGTCCTTGAGGGCAGATGCCAATTCGGCGGAAGTCATCTTCTCCTTGTTGGTAATGGTAACAGACAGCAGCTTGCCGCCCACAGTGACCTGCAGGACGAAGCCCTTGGTCTTGTCGGCCACATTTTCGATGGTCAGGCCGTTCAGGGAGACCTCGAAGGAGGTAGCGCCGGCGCCGGTGGAATCCTTGTGAAGAACGGTGCTCATCGAACCGGGCTTGACAGTGCCAGTGGTGACTCCCGTGTGGATAAACGTACCTGCATTGGTCTCTGTGCCCAGATTAATCAGGGCGGAGCCGGCAATGGTGGTCTTCTCCTCGTTGAGGGAGCCGTCCAGCAGCTTGATGCCGTTGAAGTTGGCGGAGTCGGCGATGCGGTTGATCTCGTCCCGCAGCTGGTTGACTTCCTTCTGGAGCTGAGCGCGGTCGGTGGTGTTGTCGTAGGTGCCGTTGGCGGACTGGGTGGCCAGCTCCACCATACGGTTGAGCATATCGTG
>ERZ808040.1177-NODE-1177-length-18652-cov-5.150633_pt1 | contig 18652 bp, 16 predicted proteins | sample MGYA00380191_ERZ808040 | MGnify/ENA primary metagenome ERZ808040 (study PRJEB31490, sample SAMN06133395) | mouse gut metagenome | isolation source: J6 | host: mice | place: China: Chengdu | collected 2015-05 ...
TTGACTGACGACAACGCGGCGATGGCGTGAACAGCGAGTGCTGATTACTCAAGAATTAATGCAACGATGTACTAGCCCTTTTTGATCCTGGTGACCCTGGCCACCGCATTCGTGGGTTATTTCATTGGCAATTATCTCAATGGATACGGCTACCGCCACCGTGAGGAGGCGGCGGAATACATAAGACGCCTGGACTATATTCCCAGTCGTGCGCATGATCTGGGTCACGCGAAAGATATCCGTATCTTTGACCTGCGTCCCTGGCTGGAAGAACTGTACCATAAAACAGTGGACGCTTATACTGCATTCCACCGGAAAGCCCAGGCCGTATATTTATGAGCAAAGGTGTCGAATCTGATCCTGACCTTCCTGCGCAATGCCATCGCATACGCCTACCTCATTAACCTCGTGATCCGGGGCGGACTCGGCGTGGCGGAATTTCTCTTATATTTCACGGCGGCAAGCGGTTTTACCGAATGGGTATCGGGCATACTGGACGGATTTCATACCCTGTACCAGCAATCCCTGGATATTTCCACCGTCCGGGACTGCCTTGACTATCACGAGCCGTCCCTGTTTGAGGGCGGCGAACCGGTGAAGGCCACGGCCGAAAAGCAATATGAGATTAGGCTGGAAAATGTTTCCTTCCGGTATCCCGGCAGTAGCGATTACGCACTCCGCCATGTCAACATGAAATTTGAGATTGGGAAACGCCCGGCTGTGGCAGGCATGAACGGAAGCGGAAAAACTAGCTGATCTGTCGCCTGTACGACCCTACGGAGGGGGGAAATCCTTCTCAACGACATTGACATCCGCAAATATGACTACCGTGAATATATGTCTCTATTCTCCGTTGTGTTTCAGGACTTTAAGCTTTTTTCCCTGAAGTTTGGAGAAAATGTTGCGTCAAAGACCGCTTATGACAGTGACCGGGTGACAGATGCCCTGAACAAGGCCGGATTTGAGGAAAGACTGGCAAAAATGCCAAATGGACTGGAAACGTATCTGAAGAAAGATTATGACAATTTCATTGCATACCCCTGTCTGCGCTTTGTCCTGTCAATGCCGTTGATGAAAGCCATTGCGGCAGAAGATGGCAGCCTGTCCCTGTTCCAGGGAATAATACACTATTCTGCGGTAACAGACAAATTCGTTCCCTCTGGGAGAAAATTCATTAAACCTTCTTCAATACCCCGATTCATTTCAGTTACATCCAGCAATGAATCAGAATAATCTATTTTTACATTGACATTCCAAATAGCTGTATCACCAATGATTTCTATATCTACATTATTTATGCCATCGTAACCCGCCAGCACTTCTCTTATTTCATCTGTTAGATATTCTATATATTTCTGTTCTTTTTCGCCATTTGACATACCTGTTATTTCGCTGTAATTTATTTCCGTTTTTCCGCAGGCGGAAATGATGCACATTATGAAAAAGGCTGAAATAAAACAATATTTTCTTCTCATGGCTTCCTCCTTCATTATAGTCAATAATAGACCTACAATAATTTTTTTAACCCTTTCATTTTTTCTATTTCATTTAGATCTTTTCTAGACCTCATCAAATCAATGGCATCACCTCCAAAATAATACTGCTCTTACATTTTAATTTTAAACCATAATATTATATAATGTCAATATTTTTCTTACTACAATATTTTCTCGCAATCTCTACATATGCTAAGAAAACGTCAGTTTAAAAAGAACAATAGTGCTTCCCCTTACGGTATAGTTTTAAGGCGGACATATTAATGATATTAGATTAGAAGTTCCTTGTCCTTGTTTTTCCCAGTTACAGTCCCGTGGGATAATTCAGTGCTGCCAGCAGCATTATTTCTGTATCGCCCTCCGCCCTACAAACTTCCTCTTTACAAAGATCACCGCTGCCACGGGCAGGATCAAAAGAATCATTCCCGGCTCTGAATATGACCTGTATCCGCCGCCTACGGCCAGGCCGGATACTCTCTGGGGCAGAGGAAGGGGCTGATCCACATCTGCGCCGTCTCCCTCTGTATTGCGGATGATCTCGTCTTTTACCGACTTGTCATTACGGATACTGCCGTACCCTGCGGTCCTGTCCAGATGCGTCCGTGCCCACAGATAGCGGATTGCCTCGCTCTCCATATCCACCGTCACATTACTCACAGGGATTTCCTGCGTATATTCTTTTTCGCCTGCTTTACCGGTTATGGTGATGGTTCCACCGGGCTTGCCGCGCCATTTCCCGAAGAGTACAATGGGCTGTGAGGCATACAGGATGGAAGGTTCCACATCATAAACGTCAAATCCCCTGTAGGTCACAGAAATGTCCGTAAGCAGCGGTGCCTCTATTCCCCGGGAGGCGTAGCGCCGCCCGGCAGATAAGGGTTTGCCACCCAGTCGTCATCCGAACTGCCGCCGTTGTGGCTGCCGTTATTGCTGCCGCCGGATACGGAACCATCTTCTTCAGACACGACCTGAATGTCCCCGGCAGATTCAGTGCTGTCCTGGCCGGATTCTTCCCCAGTGTCCCCGTCTGGCTCGGAAGGCGGCGCATAGCGGAGGCCTACCACAGTAGGGAAAACAAACTCGTAAATATTTTCCTTCGGAGTGATCAACTCCGTGTAGTGTAGTTCTATGTTGACAGTATCGCCGGGCATGATATTTGCCACATCCATAGTGAACACATTCGGCCGCTTCTGCTCCATCAGGGAAGCACTCTTGCCCTCGCTCTTTGCCCCGTATGTGTCAGACACACCAAAAACATTATACCACTACACCCCGATCAGTGCATCAAACGTCCCTACCATATTCAGCCTCCCATACCCCCACTCCCTGTTGGGGTATGTCACGTCAAAGCTCCGGGAAGCGCCCCTGATGAAGTAATTCTTGATCTCCCTGCTTTCCACCACACTGTTGTTCTGCTCCACCACAGCCCATTGCATAAACTGGGCCACGGCCCCCGCAGTGATAGCCGCTGCCAGCGAGCTGTCCGATCCCTTTCCGTTTACGGTGGGCACATCCACACCCGGTGCCGCAAAGTCCGGCCGGATGGCGCCGCAGCGGGAAAATCCCCTTCCTGAATTAATGTAAAAGCTGTTGTTGGCAGCATCATAGGTGGACACGCCAATTACACTGGAGGCCATGGAAGGCTCCGTCAGCGTTATATAAGGCGACGACTCCAGGAAATACACGGGTGCTGACAAAAACTGGCTGACCGGCAGCCACATATTAAATTCACCGTTGTGGATCTCCCCTACCGCTTCTATCTGGAATGTCCATATGCCCGGCGTAGGATCCTGTACCCTCATTACGACCAGTTCCTCCCCTGAGACAGGCTCCACCAGGTTCCCGGTGACAGTGACCCGGGATTTCTCATAGATAAAGCTGTAAGTGATTTGGCCTCTTATCCCCAGCCTTACCGGCGGAATGGTTTCCCCTCCGGGAGTGCGGACCGCTATGGTAAAGATATCCGGCAGGCTTCCCCAGAGTTCCATGACAAATCCCTCCACTCCCTGCTCTACCCGGACCTCCACCGCCCTGCTGTTGGCTCCGGTTCCGCCCTGATTGTTCAGCTGCCCCTGAAAGTGATGTGCCGCATTTCCTTCGTTCCCTCCTGCCACCACCACAGCCCTGCTCCGTTTCACCGCCACTGCACTGAGATACCTTCCCAAAGGGGAGTTTCCCGTATGGTCGCCGTAATTCGTTCCCATGCCCAGGCAGATTACCACCGGCCTGCGGAACGGCTCCGCAAACCCGTCCGCATATTGGACTCCAAGCATAATGTCATTCTCCTGATAAGCAGGAACCCCCTGGGGTACCAGGTAAAAGCTACGGAGATAGGGTTTACATTCTTTCAGCTTTACTACTACGATATCTGCACCGGGGGCCGCCCCCTGAAACGTGTAACCTCCGTTCAGCCTGCTGCCCGCCGCCACCGATGCCAGTGCGCTTCCGTGGCCGATCTCGTCCCGGCTGGGCACAACGGAATACGGGTCTTCCGACTGCAGCGCCCTGTTAATATCCTCCCTGGTAAATTCCGTGCCGTACTGAAACCCTGCGGGAGGCGTTCCTGTCTGGACAGTCTGATCCCAGATGGCCAAGATACGGCTGGTACCGTCCTCATTGCGAAATACGGGATCCGTGTAATCGATCCCTGTATCCACAATGCAAATGATCACCCCTCTTCCGGTAAGGGCCAAAGGCTCCCTCTGGACCTGTGTGATGCCGCTTGCTATCAGGCTGTTTGGATCGAAACCGCCGGTTCCGCCGCCCTCCTGCATCAGTCCGTACAGCTTGGGCACACTTCTGTAGGAAATAAAGTAGGCCTGTGGGTTCCTCAATTCCTCTCTTCCGAAATAGATCACATTGTACAATCCGTCCACATCCGCATAGCACTGTTCGTCTGTATAGTCCTCCAACAGCTCAACCGGAAAATCCGTAATGGCATCATAATAATCATCAGAAAGTATTCTTCCCCTGCAGTCAATAGGCATAAAAAACCCCTCCCTCCGGCATATACTCTACCATATGCCGAAAGAAGGGGTTTGGTTCTATCCGCCCTTTCTAATTCTGATCCCCATCCTGTGCACATAAGGTCTTTGTGCCCGGTCAACGGAGGATTCACTCCAAGCGCTTTACGATCCTGTAGTAAGTTCCCGATGTCTTCCGGTAGAACAGGGTGTAAAATATGGCGAAGGCAAATGCAGTTACAAGAGCGCACCCAAGCAACAGGTTCTTCTCATAAAAATTGATGCCTCCCAGAAGCAGAAAAATCATTTTAAAAGCCATGGCTGTGTGGAGCAGCGCCCCCCCAAGTGGAAGCAGAAATACCATTTTAACCTGCTTTTTGATGGTCCGGCGGATCTCCTGGTCGCTTAACCCCACCTTCTGCATGATCTCAAAGTTTTTCTGGTCCTCAAAGCCTTCCGTAATCTGTTTATAATACATAATGATCAGCAGGCAGATCAGGAAGATCAACCCGAAGAAGATGCCGATAAACAAAAGGCTGCCGTACATACTCTCCGTATCCCGTAAATTCTGCCGGTAATCTGTGAAACCCGCATACCCGTCTAATCCGGATACATACTGTCCCATTGCGGCCGAGAAACCGTCCGCCTCCTCCCCCTCCCTGGGAAGGTCAAAACAGCACAGATAAGTCCAATTATTCGCCGCATCCGTGTTCAGTAACCCTGCGATTTCAGCCAACTCCTTTTCATCCGCACAGACCACCAGATAATTGCGGTCAAAAGTATCGCTCTCCACCTTAAGTCCGAAGCAGGAGCTGTCCAGCTCCTTTTTCACGGCAAACTCCTTTTCCCCAAACAGAACCGTATCCCTCCCGAAATCAAAACCGGTGGAAAAAAGCAGCACCTCCCCCGGTTCCAGGCTCTCCGAAGTTCCTTCCGAACGGTTATATTCCTCCAGGGTGATAAGCTTTACTGAAAACGTATTTTCATAGTCCGTGGCGAATTCCTGGCTCACAGCGAACTGACCGTCCTCCAGATGGGCGGAAAGCTTCACCCTGGCATAATCCAGCCAGTTCTCCGGCTCTACGTCGTACTGCCCCGCCAGGCTTTCCGCCTGTGCCCTCAGGGCCTCCCTGTCCACGGGATTTTGGCCTATAAAGCTAATCTGCACATTGCGGTTGAACCGGGAGCCGACAATGGAGTCCATTCCCAGGTACACGGAGAAAGAGCACACCACCGTGATGATCACCATAGTGGAGAAAACACAGATATTGGAGAGGCTGGCTGCGTTTTTCTTCATGCGGTAGAGCATGCCCGATACGGTAATGAAATTATCCGGCCTGTAAAACAGTTTTTTACTCTTTTTCATCATTTTCAAAATAGCCACACTTCCGGAAGTAAACAGGAAATAAGTACCCACGACCACCAAAAACACTGCCAGGAAGAAATCAATAAATATCATGGAATCCAGCTTCGCCGTTATGGCCCTGTAATATCCCTCCCCCAGGGTAAGAAGTCCCAGAATGCTCCATAGCCAGGTAAACCGCGGCGTTTTCTCCCCTCTCCTGGAATCCCCCATAAGCTCCACCGGATTGGTCCTCCCTACCTGGACCAGATTGACAAAAAGGTTCAGTCCGGTAATAAATGCATAGAATGCCATGACGTCCGTCACCGCCCTGGGACTGATTGCAAATTCCACATTCACAGGCATTTTTGCAAGATTTAAAAGAATCAGGAAGATCAGGCGGGAAAACAGCAGTCCCAAGCCAATCGCCCCTCCTATGACAATCCCGTAAATAATCAGGCTTTCCCAAAACATCATGATGCCGATATGCTTTTTCTCTAACCCAAGTATACTGTACAATCCCAGCTCCCGCTTCCTCCGCTTAATGAGAAAGCTGTTTGTATAGTACAAAAAGGGAACCATAATAACGCTCAAAAGCCCGAACCCGATCTGTACCAATACAAGCGCATAGACACCCTTGGGCAGAGTATACATAATGTCATTTTTTAAAATCAGGTCAAAGACAAAATAAGTGAACATGGCAAAGATGCTTATACCGATAAAAGGCAGATATGTGGAGCCGTTCTTACGGATGTTAGTGGCAGCCATCCTGGGGAGCAGAGTTCTCTTTTGCTTCATCTTACGCCTCCCCCTTTCCTGCATCTTCATCATAATCCGTATGCCAGCCGGCCTTCTCTGCCTGAAGCACCGTCAGGGTATCGGAGATCTTACGATACATCTCGTCATCCGTAAGCTTCCCCCGGTAAATCTGGTTAAACACGCTGCCGTCTTTGATAAACAGCACTCTTCCCGCCTTGCTGGCAGCCTGGAGACTGTGTGTCACCATAACAATGGTCTGTCCGTCCTCGTTTACTTCCGCAAAAATCCGCAGCAGCCTGTCGGATGCCTTGGAATCCAGCGCCCCCGTAGGTTCATCCGCCAGCACCATCTGGGGTTGTGTGATCAACGCCCTTGCTACCGCCGTCCTCTGTTTCTGCCCACCGGAAACCTCATAAGGGTACTTTTCCAGCAAATCCGAAATGCCCAGCTTCTTCGCCAGAGGCCTAAGGCGCTCCTCCATCTTCCCGTACTCACAACCCGCCAGCACCAACGGCAGAAATATATTGTCCTTAAGAGACAGCGAGTCCAGCAGATTAAAGTCCTGAAACACAAACCCCAGGTTATCCCTGCGAAAAGCGCACAGTTCTTTTTGCTTAATGTCCGACATGTTTTTCCCTGCCAGAATGACCGCTCCCTTGGTAGGCTTATCCAGCGAAGCCATAATATTGAGCAATGTGGTCTTGCCGGAGCCGGATTCACCCATAATAGCCACATATTCCCCCTGTTCCACAGAGAAATTTACATTGTCCAGAGCCTGTACTTTGCTCCCCCCCAAACGGGTAGTATAAACTTTTCCCAAATTTTTCACTTCCAACAGCGCCATTTTCTTCCTCCTGTCCAATTGCCGCCCGGGGCAATTTGTTTCCCATCGCCCGCCCAGTACCAAGTCCGGGCTGAACCATCCCTGCCCCAAATGGAGAACCGGAAATTGTCCCGACCCATTATAAAATGTACTGCTGCGAAACCTGTATCACTACGTTGACACAATCATACACCAGGGAAAATAGCGCTGCCATAGAAGTACCTTACATTTTCCCGCCTAACCTTACATTTCCGTAAGGCCACGCCGGCAGACCCTTTCCCTTTATCCTGCCTGGTTGTCAGACTGCCCCCCGCTCCTCTCCGCGGAAGCAAACCCCTGGTAATGGCTTTTCATTTCCGGAGGGAACACTTCCCCTGCGCAGACCGAACGGACACTCATGCGATGATCCTTCCACGCAAAATCCATACGGATATTTCCCATATCCTCGTAGAGCACATAACATTCCAAAATAAAATGCCCCATTTTCCACTGCCCCCGGCACTCGCAGAAATATTCTGTATCAAGCAAAGGCTGCCGCACCCATTCCTCCGTCCCAAAAGCAATGGTATACCTGTTCCCCGAGAGGGCCAGTGACATCTCCTTCTGCTCCCAGTCAAAACACACCTCTTCCCACTCTAATGCATTGGGATAAAAAGCATAGGGCACGGCCTGGGTGCTCTCCCGCAATCCCTTTTCCATAGAAAGGAAACCCTGCTCCCGCTTTTCTTCACAGATACCTTCGCACGTGCTGCCATGAGCCTTGGCCCCATGCGTTCCGGAAGGCGAGGAAGCTTTCAGGCAGGGGAAAACCGTCCGGTAAAAGCAGTCGTGCAAAGCCTGGACCCCTGCCGGATTGCCGATCGTGTCCGCCATGGTGATATAACAGAAATCATACTGCGGGAAGCATACTGCCAGCTGCCCGCCCATGCCGAAAAAGGTAAACCCTTCCTCCCTTGGTTTCCAGATAAAATAACCGTATCCGCACTGTTCATCCAGCACCGGCTGCAGGTCTGTGGGAACCTGCCCCCCTGTCGCTTCCTGCATATAATCCGCGGGAAGATATTCCCTGCCCTGTATAGAACCCATTCTACAGCAAAGATGGGCCACTGCCGCCACATCCCTCAAAGTGCACACCAGGCCGCTCCCTCCCTGGGAAACGCCTACGGGATCCGGCAAAATATAGGCCTCTTTGGAAAAACCCAGCTGATCCAATATCTGGCTGCGCATATAATCCAGCATCTTTTTCCCTGTCAGCTTTTCCACCAATGCCGCAAGCACCTGCGAGGAAGAGGTATCATAAGAAAAAACGGTTCCCGGCACATGATCCGGCGCCACATGGAAAAAAGACTCCGTCCAGTCCTTCCCACCATGCCTCTTGTATGTAGTGGAAGAATGGCAGGTGCGCATGGTCAGCATATCCCGTATGGTCATCTCCCGGCACCATGGATGGGCCCCGCCCTCCGGCAGCTTTTCCGGGAAATAATCACATATTCTGTCCTCCGGCTTGACCAGGCCGTTTTTCACCAGTAACCCTACCGCTAACGCCGTAAAGCTCTTTGTGATGGAATACATGCGGTGGAGCTTATCCCTTCCAAAGGGTTCATAGTATCTCTCCGCCAGGATGTTTTCCCCCTTTATCAGCATAAAGCCGTGGATCCGCAAACGCATTTCCTTTAGCTGGCCTTCCAGTTGCCCTACTGCTTCCGCCGGTATGCCAAAGTCTTCCGGCCTTGCCTCTTTCCATGTAAACATTGTCTCTCTCCTTTTCTGTTAATAACGGTTCCCGATTCCTTCACCCCAATATAACCTGCACTGATCAGCCGTATGTCTCACTTGCCTGAATTTCCATCTTCGCCGGTTTCGTGAATGCATTTTCAAACACGCACTCCGGTATAAAAAGACACAGCCGTCACAATACTATCGCTTGTGACGGCTGACACCTATTCTACTTTTTTGCAGATCTATTCAACCCAAACGGCCACATAACCGGCCGCTTTTATGTTACTGCCTTATTCCCCATATCCGTCAGGATTATTCTTCTGCCATCTCCAGGAATCCTCGCACATCTCCCGGATCCCGTTCTGTGCTGTCCAGCCAAGCTCTTCCTTCGCCAGGCTCGCATCCGCATAGCAGGAAGCGATATCCCCCGGGCGGCGTTCCTTGATCACATAGGGGATCTGTACGCCTGTGGCCTCCTGGAAATTCTTCACGATATCCAGAACGCTGTAACCTACCCCTGTGCCCAGGTTGTAAATCTTCAGGCCTGCCTTCTCCTCGATTTTCTTCAAAGCCTTCACATGTCCCATCGCAAGATCTACCACGTGGATGTAGTCTCTGACCCCTGTTCCGTCATGGGTATCATAGTCATTCCCGAACACGCCCAGTTCCTTCAATTTCCCCACGGCCACCTGGGTGATATAAGGCATGAGATTATTGGGGATACCGTTGGGGTTCTCTCCCATAGTCCCGCTCTTATGTGCACCGATAGGGTTAAAGTAGCGGAGCAGGATCACGTTCCATTCAGGGTCAGCCTTCTGAATGTCAGACAAAATCTGCTCCAGCATGGATTTCGTCCACCCGTAAGGGTTGGTGCATTGCCCTTTGGGACAGTCCTCGGTGATCGGAATAAATGCCGGATTGCCGTACACGGTTGCACTGGAAGAGAAAATGATATTCTTTACATTATGTTTTCTCATCACATCTACCAGCGTCAGCGTACCTGCTATATTGTTCTCATAGTATTCCCATGGCTTCTGTACGGATTCCCCCACCGCCTTCAGTCCTGCGAAATGAATAACGGCGTCAATATTCTCCTTGGAAAATATGGCTTCCAACCCTTCTCTATCCAATATGTCGGTCTGATAAAAAGGAACCGGCATACCAGTGATCGCCTCTACACGCTGTAAGGACTTTTCGCTGGAATTAGACAAATTATCAAGCACTACAACATCATAACCTGCCTGCTGAAGCTCTACCACCGTATGGCTGCCGATAAACCCGGCGCCGCCTGTCACTAAAATCTTCATAGCTCCCTCTTTTCTGCACCCCATGTGCCCATAAATCCCGTGTGGCCGGACAGGGCCCCTGCCCATGCCACACTATGTTTTCTGTTACCTTCAGCATATCGGAAACATGCAGGCATCTCAATACATATTTGTTACATAAACCTGTCGAAATGTTAACTACAACACCACTCCGTTCTTTTGGAGCAGCTCCCTGGCGCTCTCCACGGAATCCACACCCGTCTTATTTTTGATGGGGGCAAATTCTTTCTCCCTGACCACCTCAAAGGGAAGGCAGCTGTCCAACTGATGTATCATATCCAACACCAGGTTTTCATACTTATAACCGTTAGGCTCCTCCGGCTTTACCGGGTTGCCCTGCTGGTCCAGGCAGGGGATCTTTCTCTCCACAATATGGAGGGGCAGATTCCCTACTGCCATCCTTTCCAGGTCCGCCACCCGGAACAGGTAATTCAAGATCACGCCGAAATAATATGCCGGATCACCCTTGGCGTCCCTGGCATTCATCATCTCCTCCGTCAGCTCGTAATACTCCACTATGGAGGGCCGTCCGTCCTCCAGGCACATAACGCCCACCTTCTCATCCGGTGCGTTCTTGCGTACCACCTTCGCTCCCACTGCGCAGTTTTTCTCGATGGTGGCTCCGATAAAGCAGGGGTCGGCAATGCGTTGGAGCACATTGTCCACTGCAAATATGTTCAGCCATTGGATGCCCTTTTCACGGATCATGTCCAGGAGGCCCGCGTTCCGCAGGGAAACAAACCATCCGCCGTTGCCGTTGGGTGATGTAGACAGTCTTCCCTTCCCCTCCAGATAGATTTTCCCCTCATAATCCGTTGCCGCCGACATCTCCTGTTGAAAGAAATGGATATATTCTTCCCTGTACCCGAAATATTTGTGCTCTTTCAGGAATTCCGTGGTAACCTGGTGGTTCTTGTCGCTTGTCATAATAAACAGATGGATCCACGTATCCGCCCGGCGCACCGCATCCGTCAGGTTATTTATAATACATTGGAATATATAGAGTTCTCTGGTCAACCCGATATTATACATCCCCTTGGGATCCTCAGAACCAAGCCGTGTCCCCATTCCCCCGGCCAGCAGGACGGCTCCTATCTTCCCTTCTTTGATGGCCCTGATGCCGGTTGCTTCAAAGGATGCCCTGCCTGCCTCGATCTCTTCCAGCTGCATTGCCGCCAGGGGTGTGATGACACCCTTCCGGGCCAAGTCCTCCTTATGCCTGCACGCGGCCAATATGCTCATATCCGTTGCTTCAACCTGATCCAGCAGCGCCTGCTGCTCCTCACTGGAAAGCTCGCCATAATATTTCAGTACATGTTCCTGGCCGTATTTTGCCAGCTTTTCCTTCGCCTGTCCCAATGTCATTGCCATAGCTTGCCCTATACCCTTTCGTTTTGTTCTATGCCAGTATAGCAAAATTTTCCTGCCAATTCAATGTAATATGCTTTTCTTAAGAAAAAACTAACCTCCCTCGAAACTGCTGCAGCCTCAGTGTATGCCCCCTACAGTTCCAAGCCTGCAAAAAAGTCCCCCGCATCCAGAAACTCCTCCCGGTAACGGAGAAAATACGCTTTCATTTCCGGGTATTCCTCACCGATGTCAGCCAGAATATGGTCCAGGTTCCTCTCCGTCACACAGCCAATCTCCGCAAAGAGCCGATAATAATCCCGATGGCCGCCATGCTCCTGCAAAATGACCTGCCAGGTCTCCTCACTTTTTTCCCCTTTTGTGTGATCCAAAAGGTAGGCTTCCAGTTCCTCCCTCATCTGGGAATCTAATCCCTGGTCAAATAATAGCCGCAGAAGACTCAGGCGGATCTTTTCTTTCCTCCTGCCGCTCATATAGGCCGCCAGGTCCGTACTTCCATAGTCTTCTTCACCGCACAGGATCTGCCTGGAAAACCCCTCCTGGTCCGGGACACGAAGCACGCTTTTTAACCTGGCGTCCCACTTCCCCAGCCACTCTTCTGTGCCCGCCGTCTCCAAGTCCAGGAGATAAGCGGCATCCATGGAAGACACTGCCGCCGCCAAAAGCTCTGCGGGAAAAGCCGGGACAGGCAGCTTTCGGCATTCTTCCACGGCAGAAATGCGCCTCAGATTTTTACACTCCATAAAAACGGCTTTGCCAAACCGGATCCCCCGGCGCGGCAGCACAACCTCTTCCAGACAGTCACAGTAGGCAAACGCCCAATCTCCGATCTCTTCCACAGTATCCGGCAAAAGAACCCGCCGAAGATTCTTCCTGCTCAGGAAAGCCTTTTTCGCCACAGCCGTCACCGGCAGGCCTTCGATCTGCCCCGGGATCCCTACCTGGGAAGCCATTCCCTGAAACCCTGTGACCCTGGCAGAACCCTCCTGGGATTTGGAATCTATTTCATAATGTATACTTCCGTTCTCGATTATCCATTCTTTTTCCTGCATGCACCGGCCCAATCTTTCCTTTTTCTTCGCAATGCCCCAACCCCAGTCCGAAAGCCTCTTTGGCAGTTCTCTCAGCGCTTCGTCCTGCACTGCGGGCCACCTCGGGGATCTTTCTTACGCATACTCCTGTGCGGCGGCTTCCCTGCAGTCCAGTTTCAAAGCGTGTCATGCCAGTTCCAGTTCTGCGATCTGGGCCTTGATATCGTCGCTGCGCTCCGTGAGCATCAGCTCTTCATTGTGCCGCCTGTAATCCGGACTGCCGAAAGTAGCAATGAACCGTGCGCTGTAACTGTTTACGGTAAGCTCCGTCACCAGGATCAGCATCTCATTGCCTGATGCGCCGTCCTGTGCCCCGAAGGCCTCCTCCGCAAAAGCAAACATGGCGTGGAGCTCCTGCTGCACCCCTGTGGTTTTCAGCTTCATTTTCTCTACCTTTGCGCTGTACCGTTTTTTTATAAACTCATAGGCAGCTGCACCCGTCCGGGCATCCCCGGTGTACAATTCCTTCCTGCACTCTTCCAGAAAACGGATCACGCTGTAGTGCTTCTTTTTATCGCTGTCGGACAGGGTATTGGCGGTCTGCAGGTTCTCCAGAAGCTTCCTGCGCCCCTCCGTCTGCTTCTCCAGCAAGGCAAGCACCTGCCCCAGCTGCATCCCATCCACCCCGCTGCCGATGCTCTTCAAAGGAATTTTCAGGTCTGAGAGGAACGCCGCCTGTTCCATAATCTCCTTCATATCCGCCTGCACTTTGTCAAGCAGCATCCCCAAGAGAGACAGCCTTTCGTCAAAGGGCGCCTCCTTGGCACGGGCAATGGCCTGCACGGAAGGTTTTCCGTCCAGGATTTCTTCTATTTGATAGTCTTTTTTATATTTATTATACAAATCGTAATATGCGGTAAACTCTTTAACCACCTTCTCGTTTCTCAAATACTGCCCAACCAATGTCTCGTCTACCGGCAGCATTTCCTCCTCATACAGGGCCAGGATCTCCGACAGGTCTTCCCATCCCCTGGCAGTCACATAGCTGCGCCCTTTCGTAGTCATTTCCATACAATAGAAATGATCCTTTTTCAAATCCAGGTAATTCACCACCGCATTATGGATCCTCTTCTCTGCCGCATACTCCTTCCAGATACGGTAATCCGGTTCCACTTCCATGACCTTAAGGCGGTCCAGCGTCACCACGTCAAATTCCCTCACCGACTTATTGTACTCCGGCGGATTCCCGGCGGTAACAATGACCCATCCTTCGGGAACCCTGTGGCGGCCAAATACCTTATACTGTAAAAACTGCAGCATGGAAGGCGCCAATGTCTCCGACACACAGTTGATCTCATCCAGGAACAGTATCCCCTCCCGGATGCCGCTGGCTTCCATGGTATCATAAACGGAAGCAATGATCTCGCTCATAGTGTACTCCGACACGCTCATGCTTTGCCCGCCATACGTCTTTTGAGTGATAAAGGGCAATCCCAAAGCGGACTGCCTGGTATGGTGAGTCATGGAATAAGATACCAGTGCGATACCCATCTCCTGGGCGATCTGCTCCATGATTGCCGTCTTACCGATGCCCGGCGCACCCAGCAGGAAGATGGGGCGCTGGCGCACCACCGAGACACGGTACTCGCCAAACTCGTCCTTCTTCAGGTATAAGTTCACGGAATTCTTAATGTACTCCTTGGCCTGCTTAATGTTCATATCTTTCTAACCGCCTTTCCTGTCCGAATCTATTCATATTTCCTGGCCGCCTTCTTCCAGAGAGTCCTCCTCCAGCACCACCTTCATACTCCAGGGAGGCACCGGCGCACGGTTTTCATCCTCGTCCAGGAAAGCAAAGATCACGTCGTACTTGGGCATTTTCCGGGGATACACGCCGTAGCCATCGGTAAAATAGATCAGTCCCTTCAGGTTTTCAAACTCCCCCTGCCGCTGCAGCTTGTCAATATAATCGAACACCGGGCGGAAATCCGTGGCCCCAAAACCTGTCAGCTTCCCATACCGCATAAAGGCTTCAAAATCTTCGTCATTTGTGATCCTGGTATCACTCTGCACCTGATTGTCACACTGAATAATGTGCACATTGATACGGTGGAAAAAATTCTCGCTGCCCTTCAGGATGGAATAAGTCTTCCGCAGAAAGGCTTTTACAATAGCGCCCCGGCAAGACGCAGAGGTATCTATTGCAATCACAAATTCCCTTACCTTATTAGCCTCCTTGTACTCCAAAGGCTCAATCAACGGCAGGTTCCCGTATTGCTCCAATCCGTAAGTATAATAAATGTAATCAAACTCATCGTCGTTTACAGTGATATCCTCCCCCATCACCGTAAACCGGCGCAGGATATCACTGTAATCATAACGTTCCCTTGTAGTTTCCTCAAGGTTCTTTTCCAGGCTCTCCGCGCCGCTTTTATTCCTGGTGAAAGATTTCAGGTCAGCCTTCACACGTTCGCTGATCTTCTTCCATTGCTCCTCCGTAATCTCCAGCTCTTCCCGTGCCTCAGCCTCCGCCTGTTTCCAGAGGCTGTGCACATCCTTTGCAAACAGTTTCACCAGATCCTGCCTTTCCTCCCGGGTAACAGGGTTATGGCGGAAATACCTGTAGATCCGCTCCGCTGTCAGGGCCCCCACGTCTTCCCCTAATATTTTCAGCTTCCTGGCAGCATCCCCATCCTGCTCCACTGATACGCTTTCCAGCTTCATGTCCAGGATCACGTTCTCCACCGCAATGTCCGCCGCCAGATCCCAGTGATCCGTGTCCAATTTATCATACTGAAAACCGTGGGAAAAAATGCAGTGCAGCAACACATGGAGATAGCTTCTGGCAACATACCTGGGATCCTCCTGGTAGGCCTTCAGCACATACACAGGGTCGTAATAGAAAGTCCTCCCGTCCGTGGCAAAACAGCCTGTCCCTGCCTGTTCCTTCCGTTTCAGCTGAGCCAGCGCCGTGTCAAAAAAGCGCAGATGCATCAACAGGTCATCATGCGCAAGGTCCAGTATTTGATTCGCCAAGGACGAAATTTTACTTTTCTCCGCCGCCATATCCTCTCTCCCATATGCTCCTGCAAAATTGCCGCCTTAAATGGTCTTTTCCCATTTCCCGCTGCGGAAACGGATCGTGAAAATCACTCCCCGGAAAACCCAGTCGATGACCATCGCCGTCCAGACACCCAACAATCCCATCTCCAAAACAATCCCCAGCAAATAGGCGCACCCCAGGCGGCAGGCCCACATGGAGCCGATGGAGACTGCCATAGGCAGAATGACATCCCCTGATGCCCGAAACACGTTGGGAAGCGTAAAAGAGGGAATCCAAGCCACAACCACCATCCCCGCATTCAGCCACAATGCCTGCCTGGCCAAATCCGTTGCTTCCGGACTGAGATGATACAACGAGGCCATAGTACCCGCCTCTGCAATGATCAGCACTGACATAATGCTTAAACTGATCCATGCCACCTTCATCAGCTTTTTGGAATAATATCTTGCCTGGTCCGGCTTTCCGGCCCCTGTACAAACTGAGACAATGGCTACAATGCCGCTGTTGATAGCCGCTCCCGGCAGGATATTAAAGGAGGCGATGGTATTGCAGACAGCATTCGCCGCTATGGCGTATGTCCCCATTGTGGAAATCATGCTGACCGTCAGAATTTTCCCCAACTGGAACAGACTGTTTTCCATGCTGTTAGGCAACCCGATATAACAGATCCTCTTAATCAGGTCAGGCCGGAACCGTAGGGTAAACTGCCCTTTAAAGTTCAGCTGGCGCTGTCCGTTGAACATCAGGCAGAATATCAATACCGCCGCTACCGTCCGGGATATGGTTGTTGATACCGCCGCGCCAAAAGTGCCGATCCTGAAACCATAAATAAAAATAGCATTTCCGGCTACATTCAATATATTCATTAAGATAGATATCTTCAATGTCGTCTTAGAGTCCCGCATGGTGCGGAACAAGCCGGCACAGGCATTGTAAACTGCCAGCGGCACAAAAGAAAGCGCCGTCACCACAAGGTAGTTACGCGCATTTTCCATAACATCCGCTTCCACGCTGCCGATGATCAGCTGCAGGATCCCGTTGTGGAAAACCAAAAAGACAGAAGTGACTGTAACAGAGCTGACCAGGGCGAACAGCAAAACCTGCCAGGATGCCCTGCAGGCATCCTCCTTATCGCCTTTTCCCAGGAAATGCCCTGCAACCACCGCACCGCCTGTCCCAAATGCGGTAAACACATTAATGATCAATACATTAATGGTATCTACCAGGGATACCCCTGAAACCGCCGCCTCACTCACGCTTGCGATCATCAGTGTATCCGCCAGGCCTACCAGCAGCGCCAGCAACTGTTCGAAAACCAAAGGGATGATCAGTTTCTTTAAATCCTTGTTTGTGTATAACATGCTTGCCCTTCTTTCGGCTCTCATACCATATTACATTTTAGCTCCTGTGAGGGAAAAAGTAAACCGAAAGATGGAAGAGACTCGGAGAGATTCCGGCATAACCCCAAATACCGGCTTGGGAAACCTGCTCCGGAAAGCAACGCCCGGCTGAGCGGAATAGAAAAACAGAAATGGTAATCCGGAATACCTGGCATGTGACAAGTATATTTATGCCATATACTTACCATATGCCAGATGACTCCTTTAATAATTATGTATGTGCAGATATTTTTCTTTCGTAGCCATGCCACCTCTGATATGGCGTTCGGATTTATTGACATCCAGCACCTGCCTTGCCTGCTTCGCCAGAGCAGGATTGATCTGCATGAGCCTGTCGGTTACGTCTTTATGTATGGTTGTGGTTATTTGGAACGGTTTGTTCCATTGTCTCACCTGCCCGTGCATGAGGGTTTTGCTTTGCTGCCTTGCCTGATTTGATCGAATCAGAAATGCCTGCGTCAATAGTATAGTTATCTTCAATCAGCACTGCTTCCTCCAACCCCAAGTCACCAAACAAGCGTAGGAAAATTCCTACATTTCCTTCCTTGTCCACTTCAATTTTCTGAATAATGCGCTTAAGTTGAGTGTTGGTCATCTCACAAACATCTGTAATATCCTCTATCTCCTTAAAAGTATGATTCAAAACACTTTCAAGCTGCTCTCCCTTCGTCAAATGATAAGATACCATTTTCAACTCATTTTCAAGCCGCTCGATTTCTTTTCTGGAACCGCCGATTTTGTCATTTAGTTCCTGTCTGGAAATCAAGTCGTCAGCATACATATCCATATACTTCTCTCTGGCTTTTGTCAGCTTATTTAACTGGCTTTTCAATTCCTTTTCATATTCCAGATTTTCATCTTTTGCCTTATATATGCGTTGAAATTCTCCCACTACATATTGGACTACCTTCCTTTTCTGGCTGAGAATATGATTAAAATACTCCTGCAAGACATCAATCAATTCATCCTCATCAACCGTGACTGCATTAGGGCAGCTGTCTACCCCTTTCCCGTTATGCCCTGAACAAACCCAACGGACATACGTATTTTTGTAGGTACGCACTGTTCTGCGGAAAGACCAGCCACATTCCTTACAACGAATTAAAGTGGAAAAAAGATGTTTATTACTCTGACGCTCCCTGTTCATGTTAAAAGAAGCATGTCTGCCATGCAGAATTTTCTGCGCCTTTTCAAAATCCGCCGGTTCAATTATTTTCAAATCGGAACGTTCCACAACCATCCATTCCATTTCATCCTTGGCTTTCCGTTTCCCGGTAAGGAAGTCTTCCACCTCCTGCTTGCCATTGATAATCTTGCCCGTGTAGAGCTCGTTGGTTAACATCCGGCAAACCGAATTCTGGC
>ERZ808040.1180-NODE-1180-length-18621-cov-3.347606_pt1 | contig 18621 bp, 22 predicted proteins | sample MGYA00380191_ERZ808040 | MGnify/ENA primary metagenome ERZ808040 (study PRJEB31490, sample SAMN06133395) | mouse gut metagenome | isolation source: J6 | host: mice | place: China: Chengdu | collected 2015-05 ...
TAAAAAATGCTTGATAGTAACCTAAAACAAGGCTTTTTTCGCATATCTCTGCTTACAGCTTTATATCTTCACACAAGTTGTTTTGCAGAAATTGGGCACCATTGTAGTACCACAAATAAAGGAATACCCATAGGCATATTATCCCAACAAAGCAGTTTAGGACTACCTTATTGGGAATATTCTAACCCCTTATGCAAATCAAAATATATTACAGCTCTTTTACTAATTTCACTTTCAAAGGGCACTTTGTAAGAAACTCTACATTTTTATCCATTGTTGTTTTTGGATGTTGGTATACATTTATATCTATTGTTATTGGTTCATCAATAACAAATAAAAATCCTTTTTCTGTTCCATTGTGAGTTATCGTTCCATTATCATCATATTCTAACCTAGTGGGTCGATGTGAAAAAGCTTCTGCTAGCTCTTTCCATTGTGTAATCGTACTACCTTCTTCTAAAACATCAAATATCATATTAGAACCATGATACCATATTCCATTAGGTTTTATCTCGATTTGCATATATCCACCTCTTTCATTTGGGTACCAAAGCATCAAACGTCAGGACTACTTTTAATATCTTGACTTGCGAAAAAGAAATATATTCAAAAACTTTCCTCGTTTGAAATTTTAGCACCACAAATTCAAATGCTATTTTTTATTCCATTCGCTCTTCTAACCCCAATTATTCTGTTATACTTGTGTTGCACCATCTACAGAAAGAATTGTCCCTGTTACATAGCTTGCCAAATCACTTGCTAAAAATAATACTGCATTTGCCACTTCCTCTGGCTCCCCTACACGCCCAAGAGGAATCGTAGCAGAAATCCTTTGTACCATTTCTGGTGGCAAGGCTGCTACCATGTCTGTCCTAGTGACTCCTGGGGCTACTGCATTCACACGGATTTGATCTTTCCCAAGCTCCCTTGCCAAAGACTTTGTTAAACCATTTACAGCAAATTTGGAAGCTGGATACCCACATCCTGCTGGCTGCCCATAAATACTTACCATAGAACTCATATTAATAATGGAACCGCCACCTTGTGCTTTCATAAAAGGAACAGCAGCCCGGATACAATGAAATACTGCGTTCACATTTAATGTCATAATTTTATCAAACTCTTCTGGGCTGTACTCATAAATAGATTCTCTTGCAGAAATCCCTGCATTATTTACTAAAATATCTATTTGCCCAAATGATTCCTGTACCTCTTGTATGGCTTTTTCAACCTCTTGATACTCCCCTAGTGCTGGGTAAAGCCCCATCACCTCTGCCTTTGGCATTTTTTCTTTTATCTGCCCTAATGCTTTCTCTACAGTTTCCTTCCTAGAACCAAACAGTGCTACCTTTGCACCAGCCTCTAAAAACTTTTTTACAATCTCATATCCAATTCCCCTTGTCCCTCCAGTTACAATTGCAGTCTTTCCCTCTAGCATACCTGATACTTTCATAGCTATACCTCCTATTCTTATTTGTTGTTTTGTATATCATACCATGTTTCTTTCCAAGTTTGAAGGGCTATTTAAAAGCACTTCTTTTAACATATACTTAAATTTCTCCATATCAATTGGTTTTGCAACATGCCCATCCATACCAGACTCAAATGCCTTCTGTTTATCCTCTGTAAGGGCGTTTGCTGTTAAAGCAACAATTGGTATATTGGCAAGCCCTATATCCGAAAGCTTACGGATTTCCTTAGTAGCCTGATATCCATCCATACGTGGCATTTGTATATCCATAAGCACCAAATCATAATACCCTGATTCTGATTCTGAAACCATTTCTACTGCTATTACTCCATCCTCTGCACACTCTACTTTAAATCCTTCTTCTGTTAAAAGCACTTCAGCAATTTCTCTATTTAATGGGTTATCTTCTACTAACAGCACTCTTTTCCCTTCAAATAATACTGAATATTCCTCCTTCACATCTTCCTTTTTTTCTACAACCTTTAATTTTACATGGACAAGGAACTCTGTCCCTTCTCCCTTTTTACTAGAAACTTCTATTGTACCACCATGTAGCCTTACCAGTTCCTTTGTAATGGCAAGCCCTAACCCAACTCCATCTACGCCACTCTCTGTTGCACTTTTCTCTTTTTCAAACACTCCAAAAATATGCTTCTGGAATTCTTCTGCCATGCCAATTCCAGTATCTTTAACCATAATTTCAACTTGTGTATACCCTTCCTCCGCCATTTTCTCACCTACTTTATATATTACCCTTCCACCTTTTTTTGTATATTTTAAGGCATTGGATAATAAATTCAATGCAATCTGCTTTAATCTCAGACCATCACATAATACAAAATGTTCTTGTATATTTTCCATCTCTACTTCAAAAAAAATCCCTTTTTCTTCCATTTGTGGGCGAAACATTTGTTCTGTTTCTTTTATCGAATCCTTAATACAAAAAGGTGCAATTTCAATTTCTAATTTTCCTTTTTCAATCCTTGCCATATCAAGCACATCATTAATTAAGCGCCTTAAATACAAACTTGCATCCTCTACTTTTGCAAGGCTGTCATCTACTCTTTCTTTATCATTAATATGATCCCTTGCAATCTGGGTAAAACCTACAATCACATTCATTGGCGTCCTTATGTCATGGGAAATATTAAATAAAAATGATGATTTTGCTTTGCTTGCAATCTCTTCCCTACGAAGCGCTTCTGCTAAAGCTTCTTTCTGATTCGCTTCATTTACCACAATCTCATTTATCCGCCAAAACAATACTCTTGAAGTTAAAAAAGCTAGGATTGTAAACAGAATTACTGCAATCGGTGCAAATAATTCTAATTTTCTATATGTATCATATTGATGCTCTGCCTCAAATTCAATTCCAAGCACCCCTATTATATCTCCCTGGTTATATAATGGAAGATAACATATAAAAATATCTCCCCAGCTGGTATGGAGAATCTCATCTGGATATACCACTTCCCCTCCCAATGCCCGATCCATATCCTGATAAATCTCTTCCTCAATGATATCTCCTGGATAACGAAAATCACTGCTCTTAATATCTAAACCATCTACTACATATATATACTTTCCCTCTGCATTTTTCTTGGCTGTATACAAATACATTACCCCTGTTGCATCTTTTACAGCACTAAACACGTCATGCATCAATAAATACTCTTCTGTAGTAATCGCATCCCGTGATTCAAAATCAGAAAAAGCAGTCATATCCAATTGTTTTGTTAAATATTGATGTATAATCTCTACCCTTTCATTTAAACTTACCCTCATATCATTATAAGTCATATGATAAAAAACCAAACAACAGGTCAACGCCACAGTTGCTACAAAAATGGCAATTAACAATGAAACTTGCAAATCCACACGTTCCGATATCTTGCGGCGCCTTACATTCCTTTCCACTATTCTATCCCCACTTTCATTACAGTTTAAATATTATCATACCATATACAGGAATTATTTCAAGAAGTAGCTTATTTCATTTATACGCTTATTTCAACTTATTTTTCCCCTATTCTTTGTATGGCAAAAACACCAGACCGTATGGTCATCTACCATGCCGATTGCTTGCATAAAAGAATAGATAATGGTAGATCCCACAAATTTAAATCCCATTTTCTTTAAATCCTTACTAATCTTATCAGAAAGCGGAGTGGTTACTGGCAGCTCTTTTATATTGTCTACCTTGCCAATAATAGGAGTATAATCTACATATGACCATATAAACTTATCAAAACTTCCATACTGCCCTTGTATTTCTAAAAATAAACGTGCATTTTGTATTGCTGCCTCTATCTTCCTCCTATTTCGGATAATCCCTTTATTTTCCATAAGTTCTTCTACTTTTTCTGCTTTATAAAGGGCTACTTTATCTGGATCAAACCCATCAAATGCTTCCCTAAAAGATTCTCTTTTCTTTAATATCGTAATCCATGACAACCCTGCCTGCATACCTTCCAATATTAACATCTCAAAAAGCTTTATATCATTGTGGACTGGTATGCCCCATTCCTTATCATGATACTCAATATAAATTGGATCCGTCCCTGCCCACTCACACCGATATACCATTTTCATTCTTTTCCTCCATATTTTTTCTAGTGTTCCTCCTTTTAATTATCCATTATTTCCCAAAAAAAGTCAAAGCCCCCTATTTTCCCCATACTTTTTTCCACACACTCGCCACTAATTCATTGATAAAACATAATACTGCCATTACTACAATCCAAACTACTATTAATATAAGGAAATTAATAATCTCACATTTTTCATATCTTTCTTCCGAAAACATAACCATAACTTCTTCTGCCTCTAAATCATACTCCTCCAAACAAGATGTAAAATATTTTTTTTCATTATTATGTATGTATTCCATCTGCCCTATAGGAAGCTGTACCTTCCCATGGACTAAATATTTTAAATAATAGGCATCATCCAAATAGGCAATAATATAATTTTTATCAGGAAGCTTAACTAAATAATAGCGGTTATATAAAACCCGTTCCAATGGGAACTCTTTCACATAAGTTTCTCTATTCCCTCTATATACTACCCTTCTACCGCTTTTCGCTGTCCTTCTTTTATCCTTTAAGCTTTTTAAGCGGTATAAATCAAGTGGGATAACCGAGTCTGTTTCAAATGTAGCATATTTTAAATAGGACTGATGGAATTGTTCCACATCTGTTATCTGGTTAATCCCCTCTCCTGCCGGAAGTCCTGCATATTCCCTATAATTCCTTTCAATATCTTCTGCACTATACTTTTTCCAGCCTAAATCTAATACAATATCTGCTGGGAATAATAATGTGACAATACTTGCAATTACTACCTCTATTGTAATTACTCCATAATACAAAACCTTTGAAATACTAAACTCTTTCATACCCTTCCCCATTCCAATTCTTTCTATACTTTTTTGTTTCAATATCAGCAAACCGTGTTGGCAATGGCTGGCGGCTTCCTTCTTCTACCAAGCTTAATACAATCTCTGTTGCTGTATCAAGCGATATAAAATTCCCACAAGACACAAAAATCGGCTTTACTCCTTTTTGTGTCCTTAATGCCCTTCCATACACTTGCTGGTTTACAAGAATATCTGTATAAGCCCCAGGTTTATCTTCTGGCATACTAAAATCAACATGATCCACTTTTAAATAGCTCTTTGCTACCCCAATTGTTGGTTTCTGCAAATAAAAAGAGGCATGTGTTGCAATCCCCATATTCCGGTAATGCAGAACACCATTCCCGTCAAATAAAACAATATCTGTTCCCTTTTCTAACAATGCAAATGTTTTTCTAATTAACGGCAGTTCCCGGAATGATAAATACCCTGCAAGATATGGGACTTCAATTTTATCTGGCAGTGCTTTTATTTCTAACACTTCTTTGGTTTGATAATCCATCGTTACAATACAACAAACTGCATATTCCTTATTTCCTTCCGTCCAATATGCCAAATCCACGCCAGATACTCTTTTTATATCTTGTTTTAAAAAACGATCTGTTAAATCAATTTTACTTCTTAGACTTTCTTGTATTTGATTATATTCTTCTTCTAATTCCATATATCCTTTTTTATAAACCAATTACTACTCCTTTATTTTCTGTAACTTTATTATCTACTACTTCCCATTAAAAGTCAATACTCCCCTCAGAAACAGAGCAACTTGCAAGACTTCAAACAATGCCGCAAGATAAAGTAAAATGAAAATAGATATAATACACTTTATTACTTGCCATTTCTTCAACAAATAATTATAATGAAAAATAGTTAGGCACAAAAGCATAAAACTATTTTAATGCAAAACTATTTTTGCCCAGATGGGACAAAGCAGAGTTTAAGTATCAAAAAAGGAGGAAGCTAATGAAAACTATTTATTATTGTTTTCCAGGTGGGAAACACAAAGTTCTTACTATGAGTTATGATGATGGGCGCGAGGAAGACCGCCAACTGGTTTCCATTTTTAATGAATATGGCATAAAAGGAACTTTCCATGTCAATGCAGGGCGTTTTAATGACCCTAGAAGGTTACATAAAGAAGAACTCCCTGAATTGTACAAGGGGCATGAAGTTTCCTGCCATACATTTACCCATCCTACTATTGCCCGTTGCCCTATGGAACAGATTGTACGGGAAGTTATGGATGATCGGGCTGAATTAGAGCATATTATGGGTTATCCTATCCGGGGCCTGTCTTACCCTAATGGTTCTTATAATAAAGAAATTATTGAAGTACTCCCTAAACTTGGCATACAATATGCCAGGACTGTACATAGTACGAATGGATTTGGCATGCCTGATAATTTCTTAGAATGGAACGCCACCTGCCACCATAATAAAAACTTAATGGAACTAGGAGCACAATTTATAGAACTACATAAAACACAATATCTTTATATGATGTATGTATGGGGGCACAGTTTTGAATTTACAAATGAAAACAACTGGGGCTTAATGGAAGATTTCTGTAAACTAACTGGTGGTAAAGAAGATACTTGGTATGCTACCAATATCCAGATTGTAGACTATATGGATGTATGCCATCGGCTCCAATTTTCTTCTGACTTAAGTTTTGTCTACAATCCTTCTGTACAATCTGCATGGTTAAATGTAGGTGGCAATATTATAGAAATAAAAGGTGGCACACAAGTAACACTCTTTTAAACTCTAAATTTTTACTTTATAAAATATTCTAAATGGAAAAGGGGCTGATCACTATCCATTTCAGCCCCTTTTTCTTCTTCCTACAACTTTACAATTAGCTCATCCAAACTTCTCTTTGGCACATAATGCACTTGGTTTTCATCCCGGTAATACGTGGTAGAACCATCTTCCCCTACTTCTGTAATAACCACCGTTTCCTTTGGTTTTCCAATAGCAAGTACCAAATCAATGCTAAACCGTTCTGGAGAAATCCCAAATGCTTCTGATAATTCTTTCCGCTTTATATTCCCAAAAATACATCCACCAAGCCCTTTTTCACATGCCCCAAGCATAATGGTCTGTGCTACAATCCCATTATCTATAGGTTTATTTTTTGCAATGCCTTGATCACATAATACCAAAATATATGCTGCTGGGCGTTCTCCTTTTTCTGGGCCGTCCCAGTCCTTTAGTGCTGCTGCCCAGCCAAGGTTACAAAATACTTTCTCCTTCTCTTCTTCCTTTGTCACTATTGCAAATTTTAATGCCTGTGAATTTGCCGTAGAAGGGACTGTCCTTGCCAGATTAATAAGCTCCCTTATTGTTTCTTCTGAAACAGCCTCTTCTTCATAAAACCGCCTATATGTCCTATTTTTTAATACCAGTTCCTTAAGCAACCCTATTCCTCCTTTTTCTGCCCTGCTGTTACCTTTGCAAGAATCTGTACTGCCAGCATAATTACCAAAATAGCTACAAATATGCCAACCATTCCTTTTCCCATAATTTCCAACCCTATTATAACATTATTCCACATAAAAGTCTCCCGCTCTTTTCCTATCGCTCTTATAAAAACTGTGTAACTAAACTAATCACTAAGCCACCTGCTACTACAGATGCAATCTGCCCCGACACATTTGCCCCAGCAGCATGCATTAAAATAATATTTCCAGGCTCTTCTTTTTGTGCCATCTTTTGCACTACCCTGGCTGACATAGGGAAAGCAGAAATTCCAGCAGCCCCAACCATAGGATTAATCTTTTTCTTTAAAAATAAATTTAAAATCTTTGCAAACAATACTCCGCCAATTGTATCAAAAACAAATGCAACTAACCCAATTACCATAATTAATAAGGTATTGACATTTACAAAACGGTCTGCCTGCATACTAAATGCAATAGTAATACCAAGTAGAAGCGTAATTAAATTAGCAAGGTTATTCTGCGCTGTATCCGACATTGTCCCCAATACACCACATTCCCGCAACAAATTCCCAAACATTAAAAATCCTACTAAGGACACAGAAGAAGGAGCTACTAAGCCCACAATCAAGGTTACTACAATAGGGAAGGCAATTTTCATCGCCTTATTTACCTGCCCTGGCTCATAATCCATATGGATACAACGTTCTTTTTTTGTTGTTACAAGGCGGATAGCAAATGGCTGTACAATTGGTACCAATGCCATATAAGAATAAGCAGCAACCGCAATAGCGCCAATATAATTTGATTTTAATACTTGTGATACCAAAATAGAGGTAGGCCCATCTGCTGCACCAATAATACCAATTGATGCGGCATCTTTTAAATCAAACCCTAACGCACATGCCACTAAAATAGCAACAAAAATACCAAATTGTGCTGCCGCGCCAAATAAAAACATAACTGGTTTTGAAAGTAACGGCCCAAAATCAATCATTGCCCCAATTCCAATAAATAATAAGATTGGCATAGCCTCTGAAGCTTCAATTCCCACTTCAAATAACCATTCAATCACGCCACTTACTTCACCTACTCCAGGCAACAATTGGTTTAATACCCCCGTATTAGGCAAATTAACAAGGATTGCCCCAAATCCCATTGGAAGCAGCAAAGATGGCTCATATTCCTTTTTAATAGCAAGCCAAATAAGCAAAATCCCTATTCCATACATTACTACCTGCTGCCAAGTTAATGCCAGAACTCCTTCAACTAAAAACTCCATTTCTTCTCTCCTTTCCTTTATGGGAGCAAAATCGAGTAGTAGAAAATCCTTTCTCCTTCTCGCCGCACGCCTCATGCGACTCCTTAACGGCATACTTCCTCTGCATGGGCTGTGCATAAAAAAAGACTTTTACAGCAATTTCTATTGCCATAAAAGTCTTGCCATTTCAACTCTATGCGGATTATATCTATAATCGTCTTGACGCAGTAGAATACACTTACATGTTGGCTACTCCCTTTTTGCGGGCTATTATATCATATTTTTTTTATTGTAACAAGGGTTTTTCCTAAAATAATTCTTTTCTTTTCCTTAGCAGGAATAATACTTGAAACTCACAAACTTAACTGTTATAGTGTATTTTATAAAAGAATGATACACACTAAGAAACAAAGGAGGATTTTTTTATGAGTAAAAAGGTATACACATTTCTAGCAAATGGATTTGAAGAGGTAGAATGTCTTGCTGTCGTTGATTTGCTCCGTAGGGCAAATATTGATGTTGTTATGATTTCCATTACCAATAATAAATATGTTACTGGTTCACACCGCATTACTGTACAGGCAGATGCTTTATTTGATGAAACAGATTTCTCTGATGCATCCCTTCTTTTCCTTCCGGGTGGTATGCCAGGAACCAAATATCTAGCTGCACATGAAGGATTAACTACCTTAATTAAAAACTGCCATAAAAATAAAAAATATTTAGCTGCTATTTGTGCTGCTCCTATTGTTTATGGGGAACTCCATCTACTTTCTGGCAAACATGCTACTTGTTATCCAGGTTTTGAAGAAAAATGTATGGGAGCTATTATGGAAAATAATGGGGTAGTAACCGATGGAACCATTATTACTGCAAGAGGGCTTGGTTTTGCTATTGACTTAGGCCTAGAGCTTATCCGTATTCTTGAAAATGAAGAACTCTCCAACCAAATAAAATCTGCAATCCAACATCCCAATGCCAGCTTAACTGAAAAATAAACCCCTTAATAGAATTCTAATAGATTTTCCTATTTTCATATGGATAATTCCCAAATTTTGTGGTAAAGTAGTCTAATATAAAAAGAATACAACCCAAAAGAGGTTATACCATGAAAAAGAACCTACGTTTTTTGTCTGCCTTGTTTATTAGCAAGGCAGCTATGTTTACACAAAAATTATTTGGAATGAACGCCAGCTACTTTCCCGGTAAGCTGGCGATAACACTGTGCCCAGATTTTCTTAGCCAGATAGACAAACCAGAAACAATTATTAGTGTTACTGGGACAAATGGAAAAACTACTGTCTGTAATATGATTATTGACGCATTAATGGCAAATGGCTATGATGTCTTAAATAACCGTGCCGGCTCTAATATTAATGCTGGAGTGGCAAGCGCACTAATTGGTGGCAGCACGCTTATTGGCAAAGCGAAAAAAAAGATTGCTGTATTTGAAATAGATGAACGAAGTTCTAAACTAATTTATCCTTATGTACAGCCTACGTATGCTGTTTGTACCAACCTATTCCGGGACAGTATCCACCGCAATGCCCACCCTGAGTTTATTTTCCGCATTATTTCTGAAAGCCTTCCAAAGACTTCTCACCTTATCTTAAATGCTGATGATTTAATTAGTGCTAGGTTAGCGCCAGAAAATACTCGTACTTATTTTTCTATTGCCCCTATGAATAGTGATTTGCCAGAAAGCATAAATATAATTAATGATATGCGCATTTGCCCAAATTGCCATTCTGCTTTAAAATACCACTATGTTCGTTACCATCATATTGGGAATGCCTATTGCCCTTCTTGTGGTTTCGCTTCCCCTAAAAGTGACTATATTGCAGAACTTAATTTTGAAGAAAATTCTCTTTCCCTTACACATGCTTCAGCAACCGAACACTATCCTTTAATCACAAATAGTGTTTTTAATGCCTATAACCAAATAACTGCCATTACCCTATTGCGGGAATTTGGGTTAAGTGCTAAGCAAATACAGGCGGCTTTTTCTAATTTAAGCATTGTAGAATCTCGCTATTCCTACGAAAAAATAGGGAATACAGAGGTAATCACCCATATGGCAAAAGGGCAGAACCCTATTGCATGTTCTTGTGTTTTTGACTATGTAAAAAAGGAACCAGGGAAAAAAGAAATTATCCTTATGTTAGATGATGTTTTTGATCGGGTCGCCTCCTCTGAAATTATGACATGGATTTATGATGCAGATTTTGAATTTTTAAATGATCCATCGATTTGCCAAATTATTATTAGTGGTGTACGTTGTGAAGATTATAAGCTCCGTCTGCTTCTTGCCGGGGTGGCAGAAGAAAAATTAACCTGCACCCCAAAAGAAATTGACGCACCTGACTATCTTACTCTTTCTAATACAGACAAAATATTTATCCTCCATGAGCTATATGCGGCTGAGGAAGCACTCCGGGTAAGAAATAAAGTAACAGAACGGCTAAAAGCTAGGAGGGAATAAAATGGAAAAACAAATTATTATTGAATCTCTGTTCCCAGAAATTGCAAACCTTTTTGGCGACAGAATGAATATACGCTATTTACAAAAATGCCTTCCTAACGCAGAATTTATCGATACGAACTTAACATCGGAACCTGCTTTTGTAAAAAAACCCGTTTCTATGGTTTATATGGGCCCTATGACAGAAAGCCAGCAAGAACTAGTAATCCATACGCTCCTTCCTTATAAGGCAGCAATACAACAACTGATCGAAAATGGATGTATCTTTTTATTAACAGGAAATGCCATAGAGATTTTTGAAGCATATATCGAAAACGAAGATGGAAGCCGTATAGAAGGGCTTGGTATTTTCCCTAATGTTTATGCAAAACGGAATATGATGGCACGTTATAATTCTCTAATACTTGGAGAATACCATGGAATCCGGCTAGTTGGTTTTAAAGCTCAATTTTCCCATTCTTATGGTGATAACCAAAACCAATATTTTTATAAAGTAATCCGGGGATGTGGCATCCACCCAGGAAGCCTCTTAGAAGGGCTAAATAAAAATAATTTTTTTGCCACTTATACTGTGGGCCCTTTCTTGCTTTTAAACCCACTATTTATAAAACAGCTTCTTATCCTTTTAGGTATAAAGCAGCCTACCCTTGCTTACGAAGATACCATTATGGCAGCCTATCGGAAGCGCCTTGCTGAATTCGAAAAGGAAAAACTGAAATATCAATAAGAAAAGAGGATTATCCAAAATGGAACAAAAAGAAATTTTTCAAACCTATGAATCGGAGGTACGCAGTTATTGCAGAAGTTTCCCTGCCGTCTTTACAAAGGCCAAAGGCTCTATTATTACAGATACAGATGGAAAAGAATATATCGATTTCTTCTGTGGCGCAGGGGCTGTTAATTATGGCCATAATAATGATTATATTAAAGAGCGCCTTGTCTCTTATCTCCAAAATGATGGTATTTTACATGCCCTTGATATGATGACAGATTCAAAAGCTGATTTTATCCAATATTTTGAAGAATCTGTTTTAAAGCCAAGAGGTTTAGACTATAAAATTATGTTTACTGGCCCTACTGGGACAAATGGCGTAGAAGCTGCCTTAAAACTGGCACGCAAAGTAAAACACAGAGAAAATATCTGGTGTTTAATGGGGTGTTTCCATGGCATGACACTCGCCTCTTTAGCTTTAACAAGTGACAGGGAAAGCCGCCAAGGTGCGGGCGTCCCTTTAACTAATGTTACGCATATCCCAGCCCCTTATATGTTTGAAGGCTTGGACACAATAAAATACATGGAAACGTTAATAAATGATGACCATTCTGGCATTGAACTTCCTGCTGCCTTAATTATTGAAACGGTACAGGCAGAGGGCGGCATCCATGTGTTTAGCAAAGAATGGCTACAGTCAGTTAGGGCATTTTGTGATAAATACCATATCTTGTTAATTGTAGATGATATACAGGTAGGCTGTGCCCGCACAGGCACATTCTTCTCCTTTGAACGTGCAAATATTATCCCTGATATTGTTATTTTATCTAAATCCATTGGTGGCTACGGCCTTCCATTTTCTCTTACTTTATTTAAGCCAGAACTTGATATATGGAAACCTGGGGAACACAATGGTACTTTCCGGGGGAACCAGCTTGCTATTGTAGCTGCCAAAGCTGGCCTAGAATATATGCTTATGCACCAAATTGAAAAAGAAGTTATCCGTAAAGAAACCATTATCCATGATTACCTAACCCACAATATTACTGGAGAAAACATAAACATACGTGGCATTGGCTGTATCTTTGGCGTAGATGTCGGATCAGGGGATCGCGCTTCTGCCATTACTAAAACTTGTTTTGAAAATGGACTAATTATTGAACGGGCAGGCCGTGACAACAGTGTAATTAAACTTATGCCAGCCCTTACTATCCCTGATGAATTATTAATAAAAGGAATGGATATTATAAAAAATTCAATTAATAATTAACCTATTTTGTTCTCCATTTATTACCAACATATTGTTTTTAATTCTGCTTATAATAATATCAAGTCGAAGGAACACAGGCTTCACAAAGCAGGTGCCCATCGGCTATGACTGACAGAATGGCACCTCTTATGTGTTGCCTAAAAGTCAATCAAAAAATGTATGAAAATAATATGGAGGTGAAACGTTATGGCAAACAATAACACAGGTTCTAACAGATCAGAAGTTCCTGAAGCTAGAGAAGCTTTGGACCGTTTTAAAATGGAGGTAGCATCCGAAATCGGTGTGCCTTTAAAGCAAGGTTATAACGGAGATTTAACTTCTGCACAGGCTGGTTCTGTAGGGGGCGAAATGGTTCGCCAAATGATCAAGCGCCAGGAAGAGCAGATGAAATCCGGCGGTTCTATATAATAAAACCAATTAAGTAAAAAGAGGGGCTGTTTTGCAACAGCTCCTCTTTTATTTCCTTTCACTACTATTTTCCCTATTTATAACCCATGATGCAATAACTCTAGTACTTGCCTCAATTCCTTTGCATCCATCTGTCCTGGTGCAGAAGCCACTTCCCCACTAGCAAAAGTAATAGCACTCCCAACAATTTCCCCTGCTACCCTGCTAATTCCCCCAAGCCCTGACATTGCCATAGTAATTACTGGTGTCCTAGCATATTTCCTTACCATCTTTTCTGTTGCTTCCATTAAATTAAGCACATCTTTTGGAGACTGGGGCATTACAGCAATTTTAGGGATATCTGCGCCCATTTCCTGCATTTTCATTAATCTATTCACCATTTCTTCTTTCGGCGGCGTCTTTTTAAAATCATGGTTAGATACAATTACCCTAACCCCTGTTTTTTGTATTTCCCCAATTAACTCCTCAGAAATTTCCCCAAAAGAAAATGCTTCTACATCAATAAAATCTACATACCCACTTTTTGCAACAGATAAATTTACTTTTGTATATTCAGGAAATGTAATCGCTTTATTCCCGCCTTCCTTTTTTGTCCTTAGGGTAGCAATAATTGGCATATTCCCTAATATTTCCCTTAACTGCCCTAATACAGAAAGGCGCATACTTTTTTCATGGTAATTTTCAAACCAATCCATGCGCCACTCTGCCATATCACAAGAAAGTGCCTTTAAATGCTCGGCTTGTGCTATTATTTCTTCTTGTGTTTTTCCTACAATTGGCACACAGATCTTTGGCATACCTTTTCCTATTATTGTATCCCTTACTACAATTTCCTTTCCCTTCATCCTAACCTTCTCCTTATTCCTTATTCTTTGGCCTTAGTAATTTGGCACACTCTTTATAATATTCCTCAAATACACTTCCTTTCATCCAAACAAAAGACATATTATGCTCTACTTGGAAATCTAACAGCTTAATTTCTTTTATGCTGCCTTCCTCTATTTCCTGCTTTACAGCCGCATAATATAAAAACCCTATGCCCATATCTCTTTTTATTAGCTCTTTCATCGCTTGTATATTATTGACTTCAATACAGGAAGAAAAATCGGATAATCCTAAATTTTTCTCTTGCAATGCACGCTCTAGGATCTCCCTGTTTCCAGAATCTTTTTCTCTTACAATTAATGTTTCTGGTAAAAGTTTTTCTAATAATCCTGGTTCACGCTGAAAAGAATGGCCTGCCGCACAAACCGCTATAAAAGGCTCTTTTTTATATAATTCATAAGAATATTCCTGTTTTATAAAATTTCCTTCTACAATTACAAATTCTAATTCCCCACTACATAACCCCTGTAAAAGATCAGCTGTATTCCCCAACCGAAGCTCAATAGACAATTCTTTGGATTGCTTCAGTAAATTAGGCAGATATTCTGGCACAATATGTTCCCCTATTGTAAATGTCGCACCAAAACAAAGCTTCTTTCGTTTTCCTTTTCTTTGGTTAATTTCCTTTTTTAAATGTAACACATCATGTTGGATACGGAGCGCTGTCTGCCGGAATAATTCCCCTTCTTCTGTTAATTGAATCCGTTTTCCTTCCTGTAAAAACAACTTGACATGATATTCCTCTTCCAAATAACGAATATGCTGTGATACAGCAGGCTGAGTAATATTCAATGCCTCTGCTGCCCTTGTATAATTCATATACTGACATACCATAAGGAATGTTTCTATCCGAAAATCCAACATATTTTACTCCTTACCTATACATCATTTATTCTGGTTTACTGATTTTCTGTTGCCACGCTTTTATTATAACAAATCGGCTTTAAATAAAGCAATCTTTTTATTTCAATTATAATGCAGTTCCCTCAGCCCTTGTATTAATGTCTATATAATGATACTTACACATTCAAATACTCAGCAAACTGTTGTGCTTTGGGTATACCTACCAATTCCAAAAATTTTCTTGTTTCTTCAACCTTACCCACAATATCCCTCCAAAATCAAATCACAATTTTTCTCTGATAAGTCCTTTGTTTCCATCAATTTTCTTCCCATTTCTTGTATACTTTCCATATCTGGCACAGGCATAGAATTTACTTCTGTGGAATTTACCTGCGTAGAACCATTTAAGATTCTATAATATTCATCGTACAAAGTAGAATTGAAAAGCACATATAAGCCATATACCAAACACTCTGACATCTCCCCCAACAGTCCATCAATAAAATTAATTTTATTTTGTGTACTGATTTTTGTATATTGTGGGTAATTCTTCGCCAGATAAATTCCACATTGTAACCGCCGAGATTCTTCTTTTGCTGTAAATCTCTTTACAAACAGATAGTTTTTATTATCCTGCATAAGTCCACGTTGATCTGTTACCACATATTCATGCTTTTTCTGAATAGGAAACTGTACTTTTCCTTGTTTAATATGCTGTGAATAAAACAAAGGAATTGCTCCCTCTTCCTCCTCGTCACGAAGAATATCACGATTTCTAAAATCTACTGTTAAACCTGTTTTCATTTTTACGCCAATGTCTGGCAATGTTTGATTAAACTGATGCAATCGCTTCAATACGGATACTTCTTTATCATCTGTTACCAGATATACATAGTAATCCTCTCCAGAAACAACAAGACTATAGGGCACGGTCAAAGAGGTTATTTCATCAAAATCTTTGTTAGACTTTGATGAGGTGATTTTTATCTGAGCAGGACTTGCATTTGTTTTTCTAATCTTTACGATAATAGTTTCTTGTAAAACCTCCTCTTTATCAAAGACTTTATCCCTACTCACAAATAAGTGAATATGTTCCAATCTTCCTTCTGTCAAAAAATACTGTCGAAACCGTTTAAAATACGCCCCAGATGTCCATGAGCGAGGAATGATATAAACCATTTCTCCATCATCTTCTAAATTAAAAAGCCCCATTGCAGCAAAAATAAAATACATATTCGGCGCACCATAACAAACTTTTGGCATGGCTGTTGCTTCTGGCGCATCTTTAGATATTTTCATATATGGGGGATTCCCAATTACATAATCGAATTTAGGAGAATTGGGATTTTTGCCTATCATACAATTAAAATCCAGATATTGGCTTGTAATATAGTTCTCTGTATAAATACTATATTTAATCTTTTTTGTGGAATGCTCTTTGCAATATTCCAGATTTTCCTGCAAAAGTCCTAGCACATTTTCATCATTCTCATAGCAGGTCAATTCTATTTCTGCTATAGTATCGAACTGTCCTGCCCATTCAATAAAAGCACATGACAATATACCGGAGCCGGCACCAGCATCCAAAACTGTTACATACGATTTTTCTACTGGTATTTCATACAAACCTGCCATAAATCTTGCAGTTTCCATACTTGTAAAAAACTGCCCATACTTCTTTCTCTCTTTTTTAGGCATACTATCTATATATAAATTCGTGAGTTCAATAATCTTTTCTAACATCTCATCTCACCTCATGCTCTTCTACATAAATCAATTATACTTCATCTTCATTCTATTTTCAATACATTTTAGAACAAATGTTCCTTTATTTTTAAGAAACTATTTTTACATTATATCGTATTTTAATATCAAAATCTATCCAAACATCTGTCTTTTTCCCATTATCAACATTGTATAAATAGCAAATCTCTTCCGATCATCACTAGGCTTCTCTATTCTGTCTCAATCCTATCCCATGATTAGATACTAATAAATACTACCATAATATTTTTTTATTATATAATAAATAACTATCATTTCATTTTATATATAAAATATGTTATGATGTGGAAAGCTAGATAAATAAAAGGAGGAATTATAATGAAACCAAAGGAAAAGAAAAGTGTTATTCTTTGGAAATTGTTCCAGTCTACCTTCCTATTAAGTGCCTTTACTTTTGGAGGCGGCTTTGTTATTGTATCTTTATTTAAAAAGAAATTTGTGGAAGAACTACAATGGCTTGGTGAAGATGAAATGTTAGATATTACTGCAATTGCCCAATCTTCCCCTGGTCCAATCCCAATTAATGCTTCGGTTATATTAGGCTACCGTATGGCAGGGATCCTTGGTTCTTTAACAGCCATCCTTGGCACTGCTCTTCCCCCCTTAATTATTATTTCAGTAATTTCTCATTTTTACACTCAATTCCGAAACAACCATATTATCGCTATTGCCTTACAGGTTATGCGTGCAGGGGTTGCCGCTGTTATTTTTGATGTTGTTATAAACCTTGGCAAAAATGTAATAAAGACACACCGTCCACTCTACTTTATCTTAATGGTTACAGCATTTGCTGCTACTGTCTTTTTTGACGTTAGTGCCATGCTTATTATACTTGGTTGCCTTTTTATTGGTATTCTTGATCTAATTATTAGCCTAAAAATGAAAAAGGAGGGAAATTCCTAATGCCTATTTTATTAAAATTATTCTTTAGTTTTATCCAAGTTGGATTATTCAGTGTTGGTGGTGGATATGCTGCGATCCCACTTATCCAAAACCAGATTGTTGATACCCACCATTTAATGACATTAGAAGAATTTACCGATTTAATTACTATTGCAGAAATGACACCTGGCCCTATTTCTATTAATTCTGCTACTTTTGTAGGAACCCGGCTGTCAGGAGTTTTAGGTGCTATTTTATGTACAATCGGCTGTATTATTCCTTCTTTTTTTATTTGTCTTGTATTGGCACATTTTTATTATAAATATCGTACTTTTTCTGGCGTACAAACTGTACTTTCTGCCCTACGCCCTGCCGTAGTTGCACTTATCGCATCTGCTGGGCTATCTATCTTATTACTAGGGTTATTCCAAGCAGAAAAACACTCCATTGTATTGTCTGATTTTCGGATTGTTGAATTTTTACTATTTCTTGGGGCACTTTTTATTCTTCGTAAATATAAAGCAAGTGCTATTTCTATTATATTTGGCACAGGGGTTGTAGGCACTATTATCTATCTTATTATCGGAACCCCTGCTTAAATGCCAATGCCTGCTTGCTAAAAATTTGTACAGCAGCATATCCTTCCTGCATGCCTGTGCATATATAAGGAGCTGCTGCAAAATAATACACATTGTATTTTGCAGCAGCCCTATCTAACATTTCTAATTATTCTACTGGATTTTCACAGATACCTACAAAAAGTAAT
>ERZ808040.1181-NODE-1181-length-18610-cov-4.746506_pt1 | contig 18610 bp, 16 predicted proteins | sample MGYA00380191_ERZ808040 | MGnify/ENA primary metagenome ERZ808040 (study PRJEB31490, sample SAMN06133395) | mouse gut metagenome | isolation source: J6 | host: mice | place: China: Chengdu | collected 2015-05 ...
GTAAATCTCAATGGGTGGGAGTAGAATGTGCCCCGGCATTGCCGGGAATAGAAAGGAGGCAGCAGAATGATGGATTTGGACGGGATCATTGCCAACGCCGCGGTTGAGGTTGAAGGCGGTGGCAATATTATGATCGGTGGCGGGGATATGGTGTTTGACGGCAACATGGACGGAGGCGATGTGGGAACGGAGACCGGCGCAAAGGATTCGGTTCTTTCAAGCGTACCATTTGTATCTGTCACGATCAGCGCGGCGCTTGTGGTGGGCATAGTGCTCGGAGTTCTTCTTGGTAAGAAGAGAATCAAAAAAGGATTTGATCTGTATGAAAATTAGTGACTTAATCAAGATGGGTCTGCGAAACCTTGGTAGGCGGAAGGCGCGTACCGCGCTGACTGTCATCGGTGTAGTCATCGGTACGATCTCCATCATGCTGATGGTTGCCATCGGGCAGGGCTTAAATTATAATTTCGAGCAGCAGATCATGGAGAACGGCAGCATGACGATCATCACGATCTACACAAATTCGTGGGCACCGGACTCGGACGGCAATTACCAGCAGTACACGCAGAAGCTTGACGACGGGCTTGTGAAGAAGATTCGGGAGATCGACCATGTGCGTGCGGTATCCCCTGTCATTGAAAAAAGCCTCCAGTTGATGTGTGGGAAGTATTACACCTGGGGACAGATGAAGATCATGGACTGTTCCACCTGGGAGGACTTTGGTTTCCCGGAACTGGAAGCGGGAACCTATCCGACACCGGAGAACAATGAGGTTATTGTGTACGGCTTTGACTCGCTGAATAATTTTTATTATTATCAGGGACGGGTTCGGAAAACGAAAGAAATTGACCTGACAAGAGACCGCATTTCTTTCAAGTTTGATGATTATTATGAAGAAAATCAGGGTTCAGGAAAAAAGCAGTTCAATTATGTGATCCGCAATTATGGAAAGATTGCGCCGTGTGATGACTGGCAGTATTCGTATTACTGCTACATGGATCTGGAATTTTACAAGAAACTCTATAAAGAGTACGCGTATACATTAGGTGCCGCGAACCGCAAGAAGGCGCTGAAAGCACTGGAAGAGTACCAGAGTATCCAGATCAATGTGGACAGCATGAAGAATGTCACGAAGGTGCAGGAGGAGATCGAAGCGCTCGGTTACCGCACCGAGAGCGACATGCAGTACATACAGCCAATGCTTGATACTTCCGCAATGCTGCAGAAAGTTTTCCTTGCCATTGGGGCGGTGGCGTTTGTGGTGGCGGCGATCAATATCGCGAATACGATGATCATGTCAATCTATGAGCGCACAAAGGAGATTGGTATTATGAAGGTGCTCGGGTGCTACATCCGGGATATCAAAAAGCTTTTCCTCTTTGAGGCGGGCATCATCGGGTTTATCGGTGGTCTGATGGGCGTGGGGCTAAGTTATCTGCTCGCGCACCTGCTGAACAAGTACGGCGGGAAGTTCTTAGGGTCGTTAACATCCCTGATCGGCGGCAGCGCGCAGGAGGGGGCGGCATATTGTATGATCCCGTTCTGGCTTCCGTTTGTAGCGCTTGTCGTTGCGGTGATGGTCGGTGTCTTTTCGGGTTACATCCCGGCGAGGCGCGCGACAAAGATCAGCGCGATTGAGGCGATGAAGAGTGAAGGGTAGAATGTAAAGGGGCGGAAGGGGGGACGTGGTTTTGGGCGTGCCCCCTTTCGCATCCGGGCTGCGATGACGACTGCTGCGCGAAATTTTTACTGCATGTTCAGGCTGCGATGACGTGTTGGCCTGCGCGTGGGATTGGTTGTTTGGCCGGGCTGCGGCATGGGATTGCCGCGCGAGGCGTTTTGTTATTTGTTTTGGCAAAAGGCCGGGAGGTGAGCCTAGGAAGGTTTATTTCCCGGTTTTGTTGTTGCGAGGCTAAGTGGTTTGCTGGCACGGAGACCAAGAAATATTTTCCATAAATAATTCCGGAAGGAGGGAGAGGATGTTAAAGAGGGAAGAAGGGAGGGTTTTTGTGCCCATTGCGCATGTCCGCAATGCGTTTTCGTCAAAGTTTGGGATTCCAAGACAGAGCGGGCTGGTGGATGAAGTAGTCTCGCGGGTGGAGTTTGAGCGGGAGTTCCGGGATCCGAACGCGTTCCGCGGGCTTTTGGAGTATTCGCACCTCTGGCTTTTATGGGAGTTTTCCGAAAATGCGGGGAAAGCTTGGTCGCCGACCGTCAAGCCGCCGCGCCTTGGGGGGAATACGCACATGGGTGTGTTTGCGACGCGCTCGCCGTTCCGGCCGAACCCGGTCGGGCTTTCCTGCGTGCGGTTGGTGGATGTGACCTTTGACAAGGAGGCGGGACCTTTGCTTTTTGTGGCGGGGGCTGATCTGATGGACGGAACCCCGGTTTATGACATCAAGCCCTACCTTGCGTATACGGACAGCCATCCGGATGCGCGGGGCGGTTTCGCAGACCGGGTGAAAGGGCACAGGTTAAAGGTGCATTTCCCGGAAGAATTGCAGCGAAAATTAAAGGAGGAACATATCGCGGCGGTCCGCGGCATTTTGGAACAGGATCCGCGCCCGGCATACCAGCGGGATAAGGGTCGTATTTACGGTGTTACATATGCGGGCTGTGATATCCGATTCCGGGTTGAGGGGGAAGAACTGACAGTGTGTGAAGTTGTCTTGCTTTAAAGTTTGGCATGCGAAAAATTTCCGAGAATCAGCCGGCATAAATGCAGCCGTAGCAAAAGCGATGGAAAATGATGTTTCCGGATACCGCACACAAGCGGATCCAACTGAATAAAAAACCTGTTTTCCGAAAATACTGAAAAAAAAGGAAGGCGGGTTTTTGTTATGATCGGTATTCTTATAGCGATTTTATCGGGGGCGATGATGAGCGTCCAAGGGGTTTTTAACACCGGGGTTACAAAACAGACAAGTATATGGACGGCGGCAACTTTCGTGCAGTTTACCGCGTTGTTAGTCAGCCTCGCGGCGTGGTTCATGGCGGGAAAGCAGGCTCCGTTCCCAAGCTTGTTCAAGATTGACGGGAAATATATGCTGCTTGGGGGTGTGATTGGGATCGCGATCACCTACACGGTCATCAAGAGTGTGGCAATGCTTGGACCGGCACAGTCGGCGATGGTCATTGTCACCTCACAGCTGATCGCGGCTTACCTGATCGAACTGTTTGGGCTGTTCGGGACGGACAAGGTGGAGTTTTCGTGGCGCAAGCTGATCGCGCTCGCACTCGTGATCGGCGGGATCATTTTGTTTCAGTGGTCAGGAAAAAAGGCGGGCTGACGGGGAAATGATTTATTTTTGAAATTCCCCTTGTAAACGCAGAAGGAATCCAGTACAATAGATATAGTTGTATTGAGGGTACAATGCGCGGAAGCACCGGAAAGGAATAAGGTGTTTTCGTATGAAGAAAAATGGTTTGGCAAAGGGGCTTCTCGCTGTCCTTTTTGTGTTTGCCGCGGGCGTTTTTTATCTTGGCATAGCAGGCGGGGAGGAGGAGTCCGGGATTTTGACGCGGGAGCAGGTGGCTGCCGTGCAGACAGCTGCCAATCTTACCGTGCAGGCAGATATTGCCACCGCGGGGGAGGAAGTGGGGCTTTTGGTGGGTTCTTCCCGCGGGGAAGAGGATGAGGTTTTTGTCTATGTGCATGTCTGCGGCGCAGTGAAAAATCCTGGTGTCTATGCGTTGACAGAGGGTTCGCGCACGGCGGATGCCGTACTTTGCGCGGGGGATTTCCTGCCGGGGGCGGCAAAGGATTATCTAAATCTTGCGCAGCCGGTTCGGGACGGGCAGAAAATTTATGTTCCGAACCAGGAAGAGGTGGAGCAGATGCCACAGGGGAGCATTTTTTCCGATGTGGTGAACACGGGGGATGTTTCCGGGGAGCCGCCTTATGTGAACATAAATACGGCGGCACAGGATGAGCTGATGACACTGCCCGGCATCGGGAGGGCGAAGGCGGATGCGATTGTAGCATACCGGAAAGAACACGGGGCATTTTCAGCCTGCGAGGAACTGATGCAGGTTCCGGGGATTAAGGAAAGCATTTATGAGAAGCTGCGTGATGAGATAACGGTTGGGAGATGAAGATTTTAGGGGAAAGGAGCAGGAATCTGTCATGGGAAAGCAAGTATTGGTAGTGGACGATGAGAAGTTGATCGTAAAAGGGATCCGCTTTAGTTTAGAGCAGGACGGCATGGAGGTGGAATGCGCCTACGACGGGGAGGAGGCGCTTGCGGCAGCGCGCAAAAAGGAGTATGATGTCGTGCTTTTGGATGTGATGCTGCCAAAGATGAACGGGTTTGAGGTATGCCAGCAGATACGTGAATTTTCGGACATGCCGATCATCATGCTGACGGCGAAGGGCGATGATATGGATAAAATTTTGGGGTTGGAGTACGGGGCGGATGATTATATCACAAAGCCGTTTAACATCCTGGAGGTTAAGGCGCGCATCAAAGCTATCATAAGGCGCAATGACAAGAAAACTGCCGAGGCGGAGCACGGGAATAAAGTGAAAGAAATGACGGAGTTTGGGGAACTTCGGATTGATAAGGAGGGCAGGCGTGTCTATATCCGTGGGAAGGAGATCAACCTGACCACGAAGGAATACGATGTCCTGGAACTGCTGGTCTTTCACCCGAATAAAGTGTATAGCCGGGAGAAACTTTTGAATATGGTATGGGGATATGATTATCCCGGGGATGTCCGCACGGTGGATGTACATATCCGGAGACTTCGGGAGAAAGTCGAGGATAATCCAAGTGACCCGAAGTACGTGCATACCAAGTGGGGGGTCGGCTATTATTTCCAAAGTCTGTAAAGGAGCTGGGGCGTGAAGGGGCTAAAAGAAAAACTGGAGCGGCTTGTGAGCGTGCGGGTCGTTTTTCTGCTTTTGATTCTTGCCGTGACGGGGGTGGCACTTGCCGGGGTGACGGTGGGGACGATCTCTGTCTGCCGGCGGCAGGCGGTTTCCGGGCGCGTGCAGGAAGTGGAAGAATACGCCCTGATCTTATCGAACCAAATGTCGGCATCCGGATATCTGGCGGCGCAGGGGACGGAGGTTACAACAGAGCTGAACGCGGCAGCGGATATTTTCGGCGGGCGGATCATTGTCGTGGACGGAAATCTGAAGGTAGTCGCCGATACATACAATTACGAAAATGGAAAAATACTGCTTTCAAGGCAGGTGATCGAGTGCATCCGGGGGATGGTGAGCCGCAGGGTGGAGCAGAAGGATGCATACATTGAGCTGACGATCCCGGTCAAAGGGGGAACCGGAAGTGAGAATACGAACGCGGGCGCGATCATTCTTAGGGCATCGCTTGACAAGGAGAATGAAATCGCGGGGCGCGTGGAGCGGACGGTCATTCTTTTTGATTTTGCCATGTTGTTTTTTGCGGTACTCGTGGCATTTTTTGTTTCGGGAAGGCTGACGAGGCCGTTCAAGGCCGTCGTTTCCTCCATCCAGCACGTGACGGACGGGTATCTGGAAGACACGGTCTCCATCGGCGGTTTTTATGAGGTAAAACGTATCTCGGATTCATTCAATGAGATGCTGTTGCAGATGAAGAAGGTGGAGGAGTCCAGACAGGAGTTCGTGTCCAATGTGTCACACGAGCTGAAGACCCCGATGACCTCGATCAAGGTGCTCGCGGATTCCCTGATGATGCAGGAGGATGCCCCGGTTGCGCTGCACCGTGAATTTTTGGTCGATATTACGGATGAGATCGAGCGTGAGAACAAGATCATCAATGACCTGCTTTCCCTGGTACGTTTGGACCGGAAGGATGCGGAGATGCATATCGCGCAGGTTTCCATCAACGAGCTGATGGAGATCATCTTAAAGCGCATCAAGCCAATCGCGCAGCAGCGCAACATTGAAGTGGTCTTTGAGAGTTTCCGTCCGGTGCTCGCGGAAGTGGATGAGGTCAAACTTTCACTGGCGGTCTCAAATTTAATCGAAAATGCGGTGAAGTACAATGTCGAGGAGGGGAATATCCGTGTTTCGCTGAACGCGGACCACAAATATTTCTATATCTCGGTTTCGGATACGGGGATCGGCATACCGGAGGCGGCGCAGCCGTTTATCTTCGACCGCTTTTACCGTGTCGATAAGGCGCGCTCGCGCGAGACCGGGGGCACGGGGCTCGGCCTTGCGATCGCCAAGAGTGTGGTACTGCGCCACAAGGGTGTGATCAAAGTGTACAGCAGGGAGAATGAGGGGACAACCTTTACGGTGCGCATCCCATTAAGTTTCATTGCTTAGGAAGGGGGACATTATGGGACGAAAGGAAATCTGTGGGTTTGCACTGTCATTTCTTTTGTCCGTACAGGCTTTTTGCGGCTGCGGGAAGGACGGGCAGGAAGAGACCGCGAGCGGGAAGCTTTATTTCCTGAACGAAGCCGAGACACAGCTGGTCAGTGAGGGATACGATACGAAGGCGACGTTCCTTGAGGCGCAGGTGCAGGAATATGTGGACGCGCTGGATAAGGAACCGGACGGGCGGGCTTGCAAAAGGCTGCTTCCGGATAATGTGACGCTGCTTGGCTTTTCCTTCGGGGAGGCGGATCAACTGATCTTGAATTTTGATACCAACTACAGTACGCTCACGGGGATCACGGAAATTCTGGTTCGTGCGGCGCTTGTAAAAACCTTCTGTCAGGTGGACGGGGTGGACTATGTGGAGTTTTATGTTAACGGCATCCCGTATATGATCGGGGAGGTTCCGGTCGGCATGATGAAAGCGGAAGATTTTATTGATAACATGGCGGATTCGGACTATTACACACAGGCGGCGAGCGTGTCCGTCTATTTTGCGAACGAGGATGGGACGGCGCTCAGGGAATCGCACCGTCAGGTCAGCTATAACGGGAATATCACAATGGAGCAGCTTGTTATCGAGCAGCTTATCGGCGGGCCGATCGAGGAGGAGATCGCGGCGGGTATGTACGCGACGATCCCGGCGGGGACACAGTTGAGCAAGATCAGCACGAAGGACGGGATCTGCTATGTTGACCTGAATGATAAATTCCTCGACAAGCTGGACGGGGTGAACGAGCAGGTCGTCCTGTACTCCATTGTAAATTCGCTTGTGGAGCTTCCGAATGTCAATAAAGTTCAGATCCGGATCGGCGGGGAATTACGGAAAAATTACCAGTCAGTGGACATGCCGGAAATGTTTGAGCGCAATCTTGACCTGATTGAGACCGAGATGTAACGGCGGTGCGGCGGATTGGCAAGCCGTGCAAATAGCAGCATCATGATTTTTAAGTCCGGCATCAAAGCCGGCAGAAAGGCGGGAATGGTAAAACGTCCAATGGTTTTACTGACGCTTTTTTATCTTTTCGGAATTCTGGCAGGGAATGGGGGCGGACGCTTTTTTCTCCTGTTTCCTGCTCTTGTCATTCTTCTTTTTCTGTTTCCTCATTTGATAAAAAAATACCAGGGGGAGAGGCTGTTTTTTCTGGCACCGTTATTTTTTGCTGCGGGTTTTTTCCTGACAAGGCAGGCGCTGCTTGCAACACCGCTTGAACAGTATGCGGCCTTGGGAGGGAGCGGGAGTGTGTCGGGAACGGTTCTCTCATCTGTGGAAGGGCAGAATTCGGGGCGTATGGTGCTTTTGATCCGCGCGATGGAAGGCGCGGGGGAGGGAGTTATCGGCTGCCGGATCCTGGTTTACACAAAGAAGGAGGAACTTGCCGCACCGGGAAGTGAGATTTCGGTGTACGGGGAGTGGATGACATTTTCTGTAGGGGATAATCCGGGTCAGTTTGACGAATATCGCTATTATAAGGCGCAGGGGATTAGCGCAAAGCTTATGGCAAAAGAAGTGTGGGTGACAAAGGAGAAAAAGGGCGGGGTGGGTGTGGTGCTCTGGCGGCTTCGCTCCAGAATGAAAGCGGTGTACCGCAAGGTGCTGCCAGAGACCGAGGCAGGGATTTTGGAAGCGATGCTGCTTGCCGAAAAGGGCGGGCTTTCGCAGGAAATCAAACAGATGTACCGGGATGCGGGATTTTCCCATATCCTGGCGGTCTCCGGGCTGCACCTCTCCCTTCTTGGCATGGGGTTTTATAAACTGCTAAAGCGCCTGCGGGCAGGGAGTAACGCGGCGGTAGTATTGGCTTGCGTGCTTGTGGTACTTTACAGTATGTTCACAGGGCTTGGCATCCCGGTTGTCCGCGCGGCCATCATGCTGCTGCTCGCACTTTTTGCCGCCCCGGCAGGAAAAACGTACGATGCGCCCACGGGACTTGCGGCATCGGCGCTCGTAATTCTGGCAAGACAGCCGCTGCAGTTGTTTATGGCGGGATTTTTGCTCTCGTTCGGGGCAGTAGCGGGTATCCTGCTATTTTCGAAAGTTTTTTTGCAGCTTGGCGTAAGAAAATTTGCAGCGAGCTTAGGGGTACAGCTGGTGCTTTTGCCGCTGTTACTTTGGTTTTATTATGAAGTTCCGGTCTATTCCCTTTTGCTGAACCTTCTGGTCGTGCCGTTTTTGAGCCTGCTTTTGGTTCTTGCGGTGCTTATAGGGGGACTCGGAAGCATATGGCTTTTCGCAGGGAAATTTTTTGCGGGCGGGGCGTATGTGCTGCTGAGGGGGTATGAGGCAGTCTGCCGGATAAACGAGAAATTGCCGGGATATCGGTTCTGCTATGGGAGACCAGCGGTTTGGCAGATGTTTCTATACTATGCGCTGCTGATCGGTTTTTATTTCCTGTGCCAGTACTATGTGAAAAAGCAGCGGGGCGGCAGGAAGTGCTTTCTTTTTCTTGGTGTTTTCCTGATTTTTTTGTTGCCGGACGAAAAAGAACTCACCGTCACGCAGCTTGCCGTCGGACAGGGGGACTGTGCGGTGCTGCAAAAGGGCGGGATGACCGTGCTGGTGGATGCCGGGAGCTCCGTAAAAAACGGGGCGGAGCGCATTTTAATCCCATACCTGCAGTATCACGGGGATACGGTGGTGGAATATGTTTTCTTAAGCCATACGGATGAAGATCATTGCAGTATGCTGTTGGAACTGCTTGACCGGATGGCGCAGGGCAAGCGGGAGGTGGTGGTCAAAACGCTGGTCATGACAAAGGCGGCAGAGAAAGAGGAGAAATATGCGCTGCTGTGTGAGAAGGCGGAGGCGGCGGAAGTTGCCATGACGAGCTTTGCAGCGGGGGATATGCTGCCTTTGGGAGGGGAGTGGCTGGTCTGCCTTTCGCCGGAAGAAGGGGAGGATGCCGGTGGGACAAATGAGAATTCGATGGTACTTGCGCTCTCGGGCGGAGAAGTTTTCTGGCTCTTTACCGGGGATATTGCGCAGGCACAGGAGAAAAAAGTTGTGGAAAAGTTAGGGCAGTATGCTGCTTTCGTGGAAGGGAAACAAAAGTATCTGAAAGCCGCACATCACGGCTCGAAATACTCAAACAGTGCGCAGATTTTACAATATTTTACCGGAGGCACCGCCGTGATTTCCTGCGGACGGGGCAACCGGTACGGGCACCCGCACGCAGAGGCGCTTTTCCGGATGGAAGAGGCGGATATAAGTCCCGTGCTCACATGGGAGAGCGGTGCAGTGCGGTGGCGCGGCGGCAGGCTTTACCTGTGGAATGCGTACTCAAAAGGGGAGGGGGAGTGGCGGTAAAGATTGGCAGGATGGGCGTTTTTCGGTTTGACGGTGAATCGTCGGAAATGTAAAAGCGGGTCGGGGAAACCGAAAAAGGGAGCTTCGGAATATTAGAACAAGGCGGTTTGTGTACAAAAAATCCCGCGGGCACCGGGAAAACAGGTGTCCGCGGGATTTTTGCGCCTTTCCGGATGCTCCCGGGCACCGGAAAACCAGGACGTGGATGTAAACTGTATGCCCGCACGGGGAGCTTGGCATCCGGTGAAGCGGCAGCGGGTTTTACTTGGGACATGCGGATTCAAAGGGGAAGTGGCGGTAAAGATTGACATAATATGATATAAAATGATATTTCACAGTTTTGATTGACAACAAAACGAGAAAATAGTATACTTTACAATGCAGATAATTTTTGGGTAACGCAAACAAGGCTTATTGTAAAGGAAGGTAACTGAGGGGATTTTATGATAGGATTTTATAATTATACGGTAATCCTTACATATATTGGCCTGATGTCGTCGGTGCTCGGCATGACACAGGTATTTGAGGGGCATTACCGTGCAGCATTGTTGTGCCTGATCATTTCGGGCACCTGTGATATGTTTGACGGAAAGATTGCGAGGGCAAAAAAGGACCGGACGAAGCAGGAAAAGGTATTTGGGATCCAGATCGATTCCCTGTGCGATCTGATCTGTTTTGGGATGTTCCCCGCGACCATCGGCTATTCGCTGACGGCAGGACAGAGGGGGCTTTCCGTTCTCGGTATGGCGGCTTCGGTTCTTTTCGTGCTGGGGGCGGTGATCCGCCTTGGTTATTTCAATGTTGTGGAACAGGAGCGCCAGGAACAGACAACCGAGCACCGGTCATATTATCAGGGGCTTCCGGTCACTTCGGTCGCGCTGATCCTGCCATGTGTTTATATCCTGAGTGTATATTTTGATTTCCTGCCGTTGCCGCAGACGTACTGCGCCTCGATGCTGATCATTTCATTTTTGTTTGTCCTCAATATCAAGGTGAAAAAGCCAGGGAATCTGGGGGATGTGATCATGACGGTCGTAGGGCTTATCGTGCTTGCGGGTGTACTGATTTTTTGCGAATAAAGGAAGACGGATCCCGGGGCGTGGAAGAGATACCGGAAATGGACTCTTTGTTTATGGGAGAAAACAGGAACGGGGTTAATCCGAAGGGTAGATTCCTGTTCTTTCGTACGGATGCAGCCACCGCCCGGCAAAGCTTTGGGTATGGCTGGAATTGTGGGGATTAACGGGCTAAGGGGTTTGTGGCCGGAAAGGAGACGGGATGGATTATAAGGATCGTGAGGGGAAGCTGTTTCATAATGTGACCGGGCAGGATAAATTTTTGGATATGGTATATTCTAATGTGTGCGGACGCTTGGCGATGAAACTTCTCTCGGCACCGGTTGTTTCAAGGGCGGTCGGCCTGTTTATGGACACTTGGCCGTCGACCTTTATGATTGGGCGTTTTATCCGGAAAAACCACATCCGCATGTCCGACTATGAGCGCAGGAAATACCGTTCGTTCAACGATTTTTTTACGAGGCAGGTAAAGGAGGGGAAGCGCCCGGCAGACAGAGAGCCATCCCATCTGATTGCGCCGTGTGACGGGGCAGTGACGGCGTATCCGATTGATCTGCGCACGAAAATCTATTTGAAGCATTCCTGTTATACGGTGGCTTCGATGCTTCGGGACGAGAGATTGGCGGCGGAATACGCGGGCGGTGTATGCATCGTTCTGCGGCTTTCCGTTGACGATTATCACCGCTATTGTTATGTGGATACGGCGGTCAAAGGGCGCAACCATTTTATTCCGGGATGTCTTCATACCGTCAACCCGGCTGTCCTTGACCATGTAAATATTTATAAGGAAAATGCGCGTTCATACTGCATCCTTGATACGAAGAATTTCGGGAAGGTCGTGCAGATGGAGGTCGGGGCGATGTGCGTCGGGCGCATCCGCAATTATCACCGGGAAGCGGTAGTGCGCCGCGGGCAGGAGAAGGGAAGGTTTGAGTTTGGCGGCTCGACGGTCGTACTGTTTTTGAAGCGGGATGAGGTGGCGGTCGATGATGACATTTTAAGAAATTCCGCGCAGGGCATCGAGACGAAGGTGAAGCTCGGCGAGCGGATTGGAAGGGCAATGTTTCCATGAAGACGATAAAAGAGGACATTAAATCAGGAAATTATCGGCGGGCATACCTGCTGTACGGCAGCGAGGGTTACTTGAAGCGGCGGTATCGGGACAGGTTAAAGGAAGGCGTGCTCGCCGGGGGCGATGAAATAAATTTTTCCTATTTTGAGGGAAAGGGGATTGACGGGACGGAGGTTGCCCATATCGGGCAGACTCTGCCTTTTTTTGCGGAAAAACGGTTGATTCTGATTGAAAATTCCGGATGGTTTAAAACGGCGAACGATATGGCGGACGTGGTCGCAGGACTGCCCGAGACGACAGTTATGGTCTTTTGTGAGGAGGAAGCCGATAAGCGGGGCAGGCTGTACAAGGCCGTCAAGGAGCACGGTTATGTGTGTGAGTTCAAGCCGATGGGGGAGCGTGACCTGAAGCTCTGGGCGGCGGGTCTTTTGAAGGCGGATGGGAGGAAGATCACGGACGCGTCGATGACCTATTTTCTTGAGAAGGTCGGGAATGATATGGAAAATATCCGCACGGAAATCGAAAAACTTATCGCTTACACGCAAGGGCGCGAGGTGGTGGAGGCTGCGGATATTGACGCAGTCTGCACGCAACAGATAACTGGAAAAATTTTCCAACTCATGGATCAGATTGCGATGCAAAAGCCGAAGGAAGCGCTGGGACTTTATCATGATTTGCTGCTTTTGCGGGAAAAGCCGATGTCGATCTTATTTTTGATGCTGCGCCAGTTCAATATCTTAATGCAGGTAAAACAGCTGTCAAAGGAGGGGATGTCAAACGCTGATATTGCGCAGAAAGCAGGGATTCCGCCGTTTGCGGCGGGAAAATACCTCGCCCAGGCAAGGGCGTTTTCGGCGCAGGCACTGCGGGCTGCCGTACAGTTCGGGGTCGATACGGAGGCACGGGTGAAAAGTGGGCAGATCAATGAGCAGATTGCAGTGGAATTGATGTTGGTTCATTTGTCGGCGCTTTAGCGGAGGTTCGGAATCGGAAAAGCCGGAAAGGAAGGGAATCGTTTGCTTTTGTCTGACGGGACTCACATTATACGGACAAGACATATGGTAGTACAAAAATAATGCTTGCAATATTAAGAAGAATATGGTATGCTAATCGTCGTGACAGAGTTTATGTTACACGGAGATGTACCCAAGAGGCTGAAGGGTCCGCACTCGAAATGCGGTAGGTCGGAAACGGCGCAAGGGTTCAAATCCCTTCATCTCCGCTGGCATGAACAGCCGCAGATCCAAGATTTCTTAGTGAAATTAAGGATTTGCGGCTGTTTTTGTATGATTTACAATATAGAGGCTGCTCCGGTTCAGCACGATGGGCTCGCGCCAAAAATTCTATGTTTCAGTGGGCTTAAGGCGTGTAGGAACACCAGACCGATCACGGCACATACGATTACTTCCCCCAACCCTACGGTGAGCATCATGTACGGGATCGCTTCCTCCGCGCCGTACCCGAATTTCAGTATGAACGGTACGATCAGTGTGTTTGCTGCGATCGGTGGGAGCGGAACCAGCCATTTGTGCTTGCGGAGCGCGTAAGATCCAAGTGCACCGATCAGGGTTGCGAGGCTGCCGAAAACAATGTCGGCGGGAATCGCACCGCCCAAAAGGTTCGCGAGGATGCACCCGACAAAAAGTCCGGGTATCGCGGCAGGTGTAAAAAACGGAAGGATGGTCAGAGCCTCCGCAATGCGAAACTGGATGGGTCCGAAGCTCCAGTAGTTAAAGAGGACGACCAGGATGACATAGATGGCAGCGATCGCTGCGCCCTGCACCATGTGCAGCACTTTCTTGTTTTTCATTTTTTTCTCTCCTTTAGTTTTGTTTTACGAGTGGAAGGTCTCGAACACTCGGATAAATTTTGCAGCGCGCCTGGATCCGGCATATGATTGTGCCGGGCACAGACCCGCGGCTTTAACAGCATATCACAGCAAATACCAAAATGCAAGCAAAATATTAACGGAATAACTTTGGCCTGCAGGGACGGGAGAATCCGCTTGAAACCGAATGGACAACGTGCTATTATGGGAGCAAACCGAACGAAACTGATAGAACCGGGGAAATGCGGGCATGCTATACCGGATATGAGATGACGGGAGCGCCTTCGGTTAAGGATGGTTGGTGCGCCAAAAAAGAAGGAGAAAGACACTATGAATATCTTGGTAACAGGAATTACCGGACAGTTAGGATATGATGTAGCCAAATGTTTGAACGCAAGGGAAATTCCCTGCGTCGGAGCGGAGCGGGCAGAGCTTGACCTTGCCGACGGGATTTGTATAAGGCAATATATACAGAAGGTGCGCCCGGATGCGGTAATCCACTGTGCGGCGTACACGGATGTCAACCGCGCGCAAAGTGAGAGGGAGCTTTGCCGTGCGGTCAATGTGGAGGGGACGAAACACATTGCCGCTGTATGTCAGGAACTTGGCGCAAAGCTTTTGTTTGTCAGCACGGAATACGTTTTTCCGGGGGAGGGGGATGGTTATTACCGGACGACCGACGCGACAGCACCATTAAATGTATACGGGGAGTCGAAACGTGACGCGGAGCTTGCAGTGGCGGAATGTATGGAACGCTATTTTATTGTACGGATATCCTGCGCCTTTGGGGCACATGGAAAAAATTTTGTGAGCACGATGCTGAAACTTGGGCGGGAGAAAGAGGAAATCCGTGTGGTCTGTGACCAGATCGGTTCCCCAACTTATACCGTGGATCTGGCAGAATTGCTCTGTGATATGGTAATGACCGAAAAATATGGGGTTTATCACGCTACAAATGAGGGAGTGTGCAGTTTCGCGGAACTGGCGCAGGAAGTGATGCGTCAGGCAGGGCTTTCCGCTAAGATCATACCAATCCTGGCAAAAGATTATCCTTCACCTGCCATCCGTCCGAAAAACTCCCGCCTTGACAAAAGTTCGCTTGACTGCGCGGGGTTTTGCAGGCTGCCTGAATGGAAAGATGCCTTACGGCGCTATCTAAAGGAAATCGGTGTATAAAAATTTTGGGGCGAACCCGTATGCCGCAAAATTTCCTTTTAGCATTCATCCACAACAAAAGAATCTTGCATGCGGTTTATGGAACAGCATGGTATAATATCTTTTGATATTATACTAACATACCAGAGGGGATGAAATGTCTTATATAACATTGGGGAAGCTGATTTATCAAATACGGACGGAGCAAAAAATCTCATTGGAGAAGCTCGGGAGGGGCTTATGCTCAAAACAGGCATTGAGTGACATTGAGCGCGGGAACGTGCAGGCGGATAAGTTATTATCGGATATTGTGCTGCAGCGGTTGGGTAAATCAACGGATAAGCAGGAAGTGATATTGCCCTGGGATGCTTACCATATGGAGGAGACGCGTGACCGCCTGGAACAGTTTATACAATGGCGGGACAGGGAAAATGCCGGGAAATATCGTCAGGAATTTGCCAGATTATTGGGGAAGGAAGAGAGTGTGGAGGCACGGCGGCCGGTAAAACAGGAGAAAGAGGGGCGGGTTCGCGAAATGTATTGGCACCGCATCCTGGCGGAATGGGCATACTGGCTGGATATGAAGCCTGACAGGGCGAGAGAGGAGCTTTGTATGGCAGTGGATCTGACACTTCCGGACTTTTGGGGGCAAGATCTTGCGTGCTATGTGATCTCAACCGTGGAGATGGAGAATCTTCTGGCACTTGCAAGGCTGGAGCTTGAGATGCGTATCCCAAAGTATGGGAAGATGACAATGGCATTGCGCCGGGAAATATGGAATGAGCGGTGGCAGCCGGCGGACAGGAAAGTTTTGGGGGACGCGGGGTGGGCCGTGGAAAGTATGACACTGCCGGGCTTCTTGCGGGAGTGCCTGCGATACATCCGGAAGCATTTTACGGATGCGCAGGAGCAGGCAATAATATTTGCGAAATGTGCATGGTTATTATCTTATATTGAACTTGACCAGGGAAATGTGCTGGAAGCATATGGCATGTGTGAGGAGGCGGTGGAGGGACTGCGCGACCAGGGGATATTTTCATTTATGATGCCCTTGCTTGAACGCATCATTGTATGCTGCGAACGGGCAGAGGAAATCTGTGCGCAGGCCGATCTGGAAAAAAGAATGCTTACCTATGCCTGGCAGAGGGATTGGAATGCGCGCGGGGAGCGCTACGGGCATTATCTTGGGGCATTGAAGCGCGTGCGTGTGAAATGCGGGCTTCCGCCGGATCCCCCGGTTTCGGTTTTTATGAAATGTTATCAGAAATCGTATCATCTGGATTATGAGTTTATCCGCAGTGAACGCATCGCGAAGGGAATGACAAGGGAGGAGATGGTCGAGGGTATCTATCAGAGCCAGAAGACGCTCTGGCAGATCGAAGTGAAGCGCAATTCGCCGCATGAAAGGAATTTCCGGCTGCTGATGGATAAAATCGCATCGGATAAGGGGCGGTATAATGCGTTTGTTGTTTCGGATTCGTTTGAAGTGCTTGAATTAAAGGATGAGATTGACCGCTGTATGAATAGGAAAGAATATGAAAGGATGGAGGAACTGATACGGCAGTTGGAAAAACGGCTTGATATGGAGAATGCCGAAAACCAGCGGATCATTCTGCATGCGAGAAATATTCTGGAATTCCGGCAGGGGAATGTCCTGTATCAGGACATGCTGAAAAAATGCTGGGAGCTGTTGGGGGAAAGTTACCATATTGCAGGCGGGATCGAGAGGGCAGGTGTTCCCGATCTTGGGAAATTGCGCGGGGAATTGTTTTACCGCGCACCGATGAAGGCGGAGATGGGGATCATCAACCAGATCGCGGTGTTGCTGTGCCGCCTGAAGTACAAGGAGGAAGCGGAGGCCATTTATGAGGCAGTGCTTAAGAGTATGGACAAAAGCGATGTGGCTCCGTGTTACCGTTACCGGATCTACGCCCTGCCACTTGGGAATCTGGCGAAACTTCAAAGTTCCGTGGAACTGAGCAGGAGGGGGATCGCTTACGAACTGTCCTGCGGAAAAATGGGAAGCCTTGGTTACGCACTTATGGTGTGGGCCTGTGCGATAGAGGATGACAGCCCAGACAGGGCAGAAAGCCGGGAAATGGTTTTAGACTCATATTATCTGTGTGAGCTGTCAAAGAATTATAAATATAGAGAGGATATCAAAAAATATTATAATGAACGGTATGGTTCGCTATAATAGAATCAGTATATCTCATCCATTTCCTCCAATGGGCTCTGGTTTCCCTTACATATGCCATGAAAGGAAAGCACAGCCTTGCACTTTTTTACCCATTTTTTCATGAATCAATACCTCCTCTTTTGACGTGGTTAAGTATAGCGGAAAAACGGCGGAGAAAAAATGCCTTTTTACTTGAAAAACACGCGGAAAAATCAAGGAAAAAAAGAAACTGTGCGCAATGCCTGCAAATGCCGGCTTTTTGATTCACAAAAACAAAAAAATGCGTTGTCAAGTGAAAAGGGGTATTCATAATAGAACAGTTGGTGTATAATTATGAAGGGCAGCAAGTGTTGTTCGGAAAAGCGGAAAGATGAAAACATAGATTGACTGCCCGCCCAAAAAAGAAGTGCCATAAAAGCAAAGATATTTTTGTGTTCCTTGCTTTGTGGCACTTCGCTGTTTGTGTTATATAAACAATGGCGTTTTGTGAGATTATGACCCGGATGTGATATGCCCATCCGCCGCTCCTGTGGTCAGGCATTCCGCAATTTGCCAATCCGTGATAGACCAAGCGGACATTTTACCGTCCGGTGTGCCCGTATCCTGCGGGAGAGTCACGCTGGCATCCGGTGCGCCTGTATCCGGAGGTGCAGGCATGTTACCACCCGGTATGTCCATATCCGGAGGTGCAGGCATATTGCCGTCCGTCGTACTCCGGTCCGGTTTCATTGGGGGATTTGTGTCCGGGTTTTCCGATTCCGGCCGATCTCCCCTGCCCGGACGGTTTTTGCCGCCAAAACCGCCGGAATTTCCCTCTCTAAGACCGTAGGAGATCGTCGTCATGGTGATTTCCGAAACTTCCGTCCCTATTACTAAGCGGTATGTGCTGCCGAGCGTAACGGAAGGGGCACTGACCACGACCGAGCGGAATGGTTTTGCAGCGGTATAACTTACAATCAGGCTGCCAGAAGCATCGAAAAGCTCCACTTTAGTGCCTGCTGCCTGCGTGGAGGCGGCATTGACCAGAATGCAGCCCTGCGTGGAGGCGGAATCGAAGGTTTCCGCCATGCCCGCCGCGCCCACGGCAACCAGCGTGCCGCCGTGTATGAGCGCCGTCCCGTTTTTGTCAAGGGCACCGTCGCCGTCATTGGTCGGTCCGTCCACGTAAATGGTTCCGCCCGTCACGGTCAGGTCGCCGTTGGAGTCGATGCCGTCGCCGCCCGCGTCAATGTGGAGATCGCCGCCGGAAATCAGGATGTACACACCTTCCTGCGCTGCAAATGAATCCCTGCCGCGCCCGCCGCCAGAGCCATTTGAATCGTTTCCGCCCGCTGCGTTCAGGCCGTCGTCGCTTGCGGCAAGACGGATGCTGCCGCCGGAAATCTCGATTGTTTTTCCTTCAATCCCCTCATAGCTGTCCGTGATGTCGATCGTGCCGGAAAGAACCGTGAGGGCATCGTCCGCATGGAAACCGTCATCCCCGGACGCGACGGTAAATGTTCCTCCTGCGATGGAAAGGCTGCCGTTCGCGTGAAAGCCGTCGTCCGCAGAATTGACAGTGAATGTACCGCCCAGAATGGAGAGGTTACCGGATGCTTTCAGTCCTTTGGTGCTTGTGGAAGTTTCTTTTGTGTCTTCCTCCACGCTTCCGGGAAAAGCCCA
>ERZ808040.1182-NODE-1182-length-18597-cov-99.506857_pt1 | contig 18597 bp, 30 predicted proteins | sample MGYA00380191_ERZ808040 | MGnify/ENA primary metagenome ERZ808040 (study PRJEB31490, sample SAMN06133395) | mouse gut metagenome | isolation source: J6 | host: mice | place: China: Chengdu | collected 2015-05 ...
TTGTCTTTAATGCGTAGTTTGAGGGTTTTCATGCCTTTAGTATGGCAAGTTTAATTTTGACTTACAACCCTTTAACGGCTTCTTACGACAGTGTGTGTCGCCTTATATCCACCCCCTGAAGTGGGTGGTTTTACGGCGACTGGTGATAAAATATTGAAAAAAAATAAACAGGGAGGCATCTTATGCAAACTCTATACATACACCCAGATAACCCGCAGCCAAGACTTATTGGTCAGGTTGTAGACGCTTTAAACCAGGACCAACTTATTGTCTACCCCACAGACACCAGTTATGCATTTGGCTGCAAAATAGGCTCAAAAAATGCCATTGAAAAGCTAAGACTGATCAGGCAGCTTGATGATAAGCATCAGTTTACCCTTTTGTGCCGTGACCTAAGCGAAATCGCCACTTATGCCACAGTCGACAACAAACAGTTTAAGCTGTTAAAAGCGACTACCCCAGCTCCTATTACTTTTATCTTAGATGCCACTAAAGATGTCCCAAAGAAACTATCGCATCCTAAGAAAAAGACTATTGGTATTAGGGTCCCTTCTAACCCCATCTCTCAGATGATACTTGAAGCAATGGGAGAGCCTATTTTAACCAGCTCTTTAATCCTACCAGACATGCAGTTGGCCTTAGATGACCCCTTTGATATCGAAGAAAAGCTAGGAAATAATATCGATATCATGATCAATGCAGGGGTACTAACTACCAAGCTAACCACTATTGTCGATATGACTGTGTTCCCACCAGAGTTAGTTCGTCAAGGGGCTGGTGATGCCAGTCAGATAATTGATTAAGCAGCATGCCTACTACCATACTGCATTGCTAAATCAGCTGAGTCAGCTAAATAACAGTTAAGCAGTTAAATACACCAATATAAATGGCGGATTAATCTAATTAATCCGCCATTTTGCTATTTAGCTATTTAGTTAGCTATTTATAATGGGCATAAGATAGTAATAGGCATAAGAAAACCTCAGCAACTGTATAAATCATGAAAAACAGAATTTATACCGCTACTGAGGTTTCTTTTTACTGGCACAAGTACCAGTAAAACAACTAATAAAAATTAGTCACGGTCTACTAGTTCAACATAGGCCATTGGTGCATTATCACCATCACGATTGCCACATTTGATGATACGGATGTATCCACCTGGGCGCTCTTGATAACGTGGTGCTAATGTACCAAATAGTTTACCAACCATATCTTTGTTACGCATACGGCTGAATGCTAAACGGCGGTTAGCAACTGAATCTTCTTTTGCCAAAGTAATTAAAGGCTCAGCTACACGGCGAAGCTCTTTAGCTTTAGGTAATGTTGTTTTGATCAGTTCATGCTCAAACAGAGAGTTTGTCATGTTCTGGAACATTGCCTTACGATGGCTGCCGGTGCGACCCAGCTTAACTCCACTCTTACGATGTCGCATGGTCAAATATCCTTAATAGTTTAACGGCTACGGTAAGAAAAACGGTCATCAACACGTAGATCCGCTGGTGGCCAGTTTTCTAGGCGCATATCCAGTTCAAGACCTTTAGACGCTAATACGTCTTTAATTTCGGTTAATGATTTCTTACCAAGGTTTGGTGTTTTAAGCAGTTCAGTTTCTGAACGCTGAACCAAATCGCCGATATAGTAAATGTTTTCAGCTTTTAAACAGTTGGCTGAGCGAACCGTTAGTTCAAGGTCATCTACTGGGCGTAATAGCACAGGATCAACCTCTTCTTTCTCTTTCACAGGCTCTGGCGCTTCTTCTGCTTCTAAATCTACGAAAATCGAGATTTGTTGCTGCAAAATAGTTGCTGCTTTGCGAATTGCTTCTTCAGGATCGATCGTACCATTGGTTTCTAATTCAATGATTAGACGGTCTAAATCCGTACGCTGTTCAACACGAGCGTTTTCAACTTGGTAAGCCACACGTGAGACTGGGCTAAAGCTAGCATCCAATTTCAAGCGACCAATGGCCTTCGTGTCACCGTCTTCACGACGAAGGTTAGCAGGCTCATAACCACGGCCCATAACCACACGTAAGCGCATTTTTAGATGACCACGGTCACCTAGCGTACCTAGAACCAAATCAGGGTTAACAATCTCAACGTTATGTGGCAGTTCGATATCTGCCGCTGTGATAATGCCAGGACCTTTTTTGTCTAGTGTTAAAAACACTTCATTTTGATCGTGCATAGTGATTGCAAGACCTTTTAGATTTAACAATAAATCTAGAACGTCTTCTTGCAGACCTTCAAGGGTAGAATATTCATGATCTACACCTTCAATTTCTGCTTCAATTACCGCTGCACCAGGTAACGAAGATAAAAGAATGCGACGAAGGGCATTACCTAGGGTATGCCCAAAGCCGCGTTCTAACGGCTCGAGCGTGACTTTAGCGTTGGTTTCATCAACCGCATCCACATTAATGGCATTAGGGGTCAGAAACTCGGTAGCATTAAGCATCATATTGTCACCTCGATTAGTTAATCAAATTATTGTTAGCGATTATTTAGAATACAATTCAACGATTAAGCTTTCGGTGATTTCTGCAGGTAGATCAATACGATCTGGAGCTTGCTTAAATGTACCTTGCATTTTGCTATGATCAACGTCTAACCACTCAGGGATACCACGTTGGGTAGCAAGTTCAATAGCATTCTTAATACGTAACTGTTCTTTCGCTTTTTCATGAATAGCGATTACATCGCCATCTTGAACTTGGATAGATGGAATGTTCACACGAACAAACTCATCACGACCAGCTTTCTTAAGCATAACCGCACGGTGGCTTACTAACTGACGTGCTTCAGCACGAGTTGAGCCAAAGCCCATACGATATACTACGTTGTCTAAACGACGCTCTAGCATTTGCAACAGGTGTTCACCAGTTGCAGCGCGAGCACGTGCAGATTCTTTATAGTAGTTAGCGAACTGACGCTCTAAAACGCCGTACATACGCTTAACTTTTTGCTTCTCACGCAACTGTAGCGAGTATTCAGAAGCTTTATTACGGGTGTTGCCATGTTGACCAGGTACGCGACCTGCTTTCTTAGTTTTAACGTCATAAGGCTTCACACCTGATTTTAATTGTAAATCAGTACCTTCACGACGCGACAACTTTAATTTTGGACCAATATAACGGGCCATGCTTGTGTCTCCTTGAGTTACGTCTTAATAGTAACTTGTAACGGTAATTTCGTCTTAATACACACACCGTATAATTTGCTATAAATAATAAAGCAAAAAATACGGTAACAATAGTTTATACGCGACGCTTTTTAGGCGGACGGCAACCGTTGTGTGGGATTGGGGTTACATCAGATATGCTGTTAATTTTATAACCTAATGCACCTAAAGCTCTTACCGCAGACTCACGACCCGGTCCTGGACCTTTAACCAGAACATCGACATTTTTTACACCATAAGTTTCTTGAGCTGCTTTACCAGCAACTTCAGCTGCAACCTGGGCTGCGAATGGTGTAGATTTACGTGAACCACGGAAGCCTTGTCCACCAGAGGTGGCCCAAGCCAATGCATTACCTTGACGATCAGTAATCGTTACAATGGTGTTATTAAAAGACGCATGAATGTGGGCTACGCCCTCGGATACCGAACGACGTGCCGTTTTTTTACGACCACGGGTGTCTTTTGCCATCTTTTAGCTTCCTAAGTTAATTATCTTTTAATTGAACGAATCGGACCCTTACGAGTACGAGCGTTATTCTTCGTGTTTTGACCTCTTACAGGTAAGTTACGACGATGGCGGATGCCACGGTAACAACCTAAGTCGACCAAACGCTTGATATTCATTGAAACTTCACGACGAAGGTCACCTTCAGTCATGTAGTTACCAACTTCTGCACGGATAGCATCAAGCTGTGCGTCATCTAATTGACTCACTTTAGTAGTAGGTTCGATACCAACCGCTTCTAAGATTTTCTGAGCGGTAGTACGACCAATACCAAAGATATAAGTCAATGAAATCACTGCATGCTTGTTATCCGGGATGTTGACGCCGGCAATACGAGCCATTGATTTCTCTCCAGTTATGAAAAATGAGTCTTTATTATATAAAAATAATCTTCAGACTTATGTTTCAGATTTTGCCATTTACTTGATCTTGTGTTTGACAGTCTGGTTTTGTACCAAAAAACCAAATAAAAGTTAGTAAACGACGGCAAGTGGCGGATGATAGCTCATCCGCCCTAAATTTTCAAGCTTAATTCGTAATCTGTATTATAAATTACTCTAAAATACAAAAATTAACAATTAACCTTGACGCTGTTTATGACGTGGTTCTGCTTTACAGATAACATGTACTTTACCTTTACGGCGAACTACTTTACAGCTACCACAAATTTTCTTAACAGATGCTTGAACTTTCATAATTTTCTCCTATTGAACAGACTTACTCAAATACTTTAAATATAAGTTAAACTATTTGATTAGGGTCTGGTCATGATACTGATGTGTCATTAAGTGAGCCTGTAGCTGTGAAATGAAATCCATAACCACGACTACCATAATTAAAAGTGATGTACCACCTAGGTGGAATGGTATGCCAAATGAAGACTGTAGCAGCATCGGCATTAAACAGATCACAGTCATATAAATCGCACCGATGAAGGTTAGACGGTTTAAAACATGATCTAAATAACGCTGTGTTTGTAAACCAGGTCTAATACCTGGAATATAAGCACCACTACGCTTCAAGTTCTCTGCCACTTCTCTTGGGCTAAAAACTAGCGCCGTATAGAAGTAACAGAAGAAAATAATCATTGCACCAAATAGAGCCAAATATAATGGCTGACCCGGTGCTAGAACCAATGACATGGTTTGTAAAAATTGCTGCCAGGCACTAGGATCGGCAGAGTTACCCACCCATTGACCTAAACTTGCCGGGAACATCAGCAATGCACTTGCGAAAATAGCTGGGATAACCCCTGCCATGTTAATTTTCAGCGGTAAGTGTGATTGTTGATCAGCATAAATTTTACGGCCCAGTTGCTGCTTTTGGGCATAGTTTACAGGAATGCGGCGTTGTGCTCTTTCAATAAACACAATGCCTGCTGTTACTGCAATGCCTAATACCGCAAATACCAGCAGTACAATCAGACTTTGAGGATCGTTTTTTACCATCTCAAAAGACTGACCTAACATACTAGGTACACTGGCCACAATGCTCGCAAAAATAAGCATTGAAATACCATTGCCCACACCGCGTTCTGTAATTTGCTCACCAAGCCACATCAAGAACATGGCGCCTGCTACAAGGGAGCTCACAGCAGGTATATAAAATGTTAATCCTGAAGACAATGTCAGGTTTTGACTGATTAATCCAGTACACATAAAGATGGCTTGAATAGATGCCAAAAAGAGAGTCCCCTGCCGCGTATATTTATTCAATTTACGGCGGCCAGACTCTCCTTCTTTCTTCAAAGCTTCTAATGACGGCATTACGGCCGACATCATCTGAACGATAATAGAAGCTGAGATATATGGCATGATTCCAAGCGCCATAATTGACATTCTCTCTAAAGCACCACCTGAAAACATGTTGAACATGCTCAAGATGGTGTTTTCGTTACGAGAGAATAATTCAGCTAGGCTAACTGGATTAATACCAGGAACTGGAATATGTGAACCTAAACGGTAAACAACCAGCGCCCCCATCAAAAACAACAAGCGACTCCATAGCTCATCATACTTACGAATAAAGACAAGCGGATTCATCGGAATTGCAGAGGTAGGCACAGATTGCTTCGCCATTTAAATTACTCCTGAGTTTCCTCAACTGTGCCACCAGCAGCTTCAATAGCAGCTTTAGCACCTTTGGTCACTTTAACACCTTTAAATGTATAAGCTTTAGTGATCTCGCCAGATAAGATGATACGCGCACGTTTCATGTCATGACGGATGATATTTGCTTCTTTTAAAGTTTCAACGCTTACTACATCGCCATCGATCTTGTTAAGTTCAGAAAGACGTACTTCTGCAGTAGTTAATGCCATTTGACTGGTAAAACCAAACTTAGGCACGCGACGGTATAAAGGCATTTGACCGCCTTCGAAACCAGCACCGATGCTTGAGCCTGAACGTGACTTCTGACCTTTAACACCACGGCCACCAGTTTTGCCTAGGCCAGAACCAATACCACGACCTTTACGGTGTGCAGTTTTTTTGGCGCCTACGGCTGGCGATAATTCGTTTAATTTAAGTCCCATTACGCTTCCTCCACTTTAACCATGTAATTGATGCGATTCACCATTCCACGGGTTGAAGGCGTGTCTTCAACTTCAACTGTATGTCCAATACGGCGTAAACCAAGGCCCATAAGACAAGCTTTATGGCTCTTGAGGCGATGGGCACCAGATTTAATTTGAGTAACTTTCATTTTTTTCATCGTAACTCACCTACTTTAATATCTAAATAATGGTTAGCCCAAGATTTCGTCTACAGATTTACCACGTTTTGCAGCCGCCTTTTCAGGAGACGACATATCACGTAAACCATTGAATGTTGCACGTACTACGTTTGTTGGGTTCGTTGAACCGTAACATTTAGTTAATACGTCTTCTACACCAGCTGATTCTAGTACGGCACGAACTGCACCACCGGCAATTACACCAGTACCTTCAGTAGCTGGCTGCATGTATACTTTACTTGCACCATGACGGGCAACAATTGGATGCTGTAAAGTAACGCCATCAAGATCTACAGTGATCATGTTGCGTTTAGCAGCTTCAAGTGCTTTTTGGATAGCAGCTGGAACTTCACGAGCTTTACCACGTCCAAAACCAACACGGCCGTTACCATCACCAACAACAGTTAATGCTGTGAATGAGAAAATACGACCCCCTTTTACAACTTTAGATACACGATCAACAGAAACTAATTTTTCTACTAAACCGTCATTTTGCTCTACTTTAGCCATGATTAAAACTCCAATCCATTTTCACGAGCGGCGTCAGCTAGTGCTTTAACGCGGCCGTGGTATTTGAAACCACTACGGTCAAAGGCAACTTTAGTGATACCAGCAGATTTTCCACGTTCAGCGATAAGTTTACCTACAGCAGTAGCTGCATCAACGTTACCAGTAGCGCCAGAGCGTAAAGTGCTGTCAAGTGTTGAAGCTTGAGCCAATACTTCTCCGCCAGTTGGAGAAATGATCTGAGCATAGATATGGCGTGGAGTACGGTTAACAACTAAACGATGCACACCTAAATGACGGATGTGGGCACGTGTTTTTTTAGCTCGACGTAAGCGAGCAGCTCTTTTATCAAACATGTCATTTCACCTTATTTTTTCTTAGCTTCTTTACGAACCACATGCTCGTCACTATAACGGATACCTTTACCTTTATATGGCTCAGGCGGACGATAACCACGGATTTTCGCAGCAGCTTGACCTAGTGCCTGCTTATCGTTTGATTTTAAAACGATTTCAGTTTGGCTTGGGGTTTCAGCAGTAACACCTTCTGGAAGCGTGTATTCGATTGGATGTGAGTAACCAACGTTTAGAGTTACTTTGCTACCAGCTACTTGAGCACGGTAACCAACACCAATCAACTGAAGTTTTCTTTCAAAACCTTCAGAAACACCTACCACCAAGTTGTTCACTAATGAACGCATGGTACCAGTGTGCATCCAAGCTTCTTTAGAGTCAGAAACAGGTGATAAGATCAGTTGATCATCTTCTTGTTTTAGCTCGACCAAATCATGCAGGTGTAAAGACATAGTACCTTTACTGCCTTTAACTTCAACCTGCTGACCGTTCAAAGTAACACTTACGCCCTTAGGCAGTGCTACTGGGGCTTTAGCCACACGAGACATAGGAATATTCCTTAATAACAGATAAATAACGAATGATTATGAAAAAATTAACAGGCACTAGGCCTGTTAATTTAAATAATCAGCTCTATATTACTTAAGCTTTTAACTATTATGAGTAACTAGGTGCCTAAATAAAGGCGCCCATTATACCCTATTAATAGAATTTAAAAAAGTTAAATAATACAAAATATGATTTAAGCAACGAATGCGATGATTTCACCACCGATGCCAGCGGCACGAGCAGCGCGATCACTCATAATACCTTGGCTGGTTGAAACGATCGCAACACCTAAACCTTGCTGTACCGATGGGATTGCGTCTTTACCGCGGTATTGACGTAAACCTGGACGGCTGTAGCGTTTGATTACTTCGATAACAGGCTTGCCTTCGAAGTATTTTAATTCAATGCTTAAAGTTGCTTTGCCATTGCCTTCTTCAGTTACTTCAGCAGATGCGATGTAACCTTCTTGAACTAGTAGGTCAGCAATTGACTTACGTAGTTTTGAGCTTGGCATAGCAACAGAAACTTTACGTGCCATTTGTGCGTTACGGATACGGGTTAGCATATCAGCAACTGTATCTTGCATACTCATAGTATTACTCCCTTACCAACTAGCTTTACGAACGCCTGGAACATCACCTTGCATTACGCGTTCGCGTAAAATGTTACGTGATAAACCAAACTTACGGAAGTAACCATGAGGACGGCCAGTTACACCACAACGGTTACGTAGTCTAACTGGAGACGAGTTACGTGGAAGTGATTGAAGCTCAAGAATGGCTTCCATTCTTTCTTCATCACTTGCGTTCATGTCACTAATGATTGCTTTAAGATTTGCACGCTTCTCAGCATACTTAGCAACCATTTTCTCGCGTTTTAATTCGCGATTAATCATGCTCTTTTTTGCCATAATGCTTTATTCCTATTTGAATGGGAAGCCGAATGCTTTAAGCAGTGCGCGACCCTGCTCGTCGTCCTGAGCAGATGTCGTGATAGTGATATCAAGCCCACGAAGGCGATCAATTTTATCATAATCGACTTCTGGGAAAACGATTTGCTCTTTAATACCTAACGAGTAGTTACCACGACCATCGAAAGCTTTTGGTGAAAAGCCACGGAAGTCACGGATACGTGGGATAGCAATAGCAATGAGACGATCTAAAAACTCATACATTTGCTCGCCACGAAGTGTCACTTTACAGCCAATTGGCCATTCTTCACGAATTTTAAAGCCAGCGACAGATTTACGAGCTTTAGTGATTACCGGCTTCTGACCTGCAATTGCAGTCATGTCCGCTACGGCACCTTCTAAAAGCTTCTTGTCTTGTGAAGCACCGCCAACACCCATGTTAAGAGTAATTTTGGTGATCTTTGGTACTTGCATGACGTTTTCCAAGCCTAGTTCATCTTTGATCTGTTGCTTGTACTGGTCATTGTATAGTGATTTTAATCTAGCCATTGCTATTACACCCTTAGTGTTTTACGCAGTCGCCACTACTTCACCGTTTGAACGATAGACGCGTTGTTTGTTGCCGTCTTCGTCAAACTGATAAGTAATACGATCAGCTTTTTGGGTTTGCGCATTAAAAATTGCGACGTTAGAAATATGTAAAAATGCTTCTTGCTTAACGATACCACCTTCAGCACCAGTTGCCGCATTTGGCTTTTGGTGTTTGGTGACGATGTTAATGCCTTCAACTTTGATACGGTCATTTTTTACCGCTAGCACAGTGCCTTGTTTGCCTTTGTCTTTACCAGCAATAACAATAACACTGTCGCCTTTACGTAATTTAGCCATGGGTTACCTCTACAGTACTTCTGGTGCTAGTGATACAATCTTCATGAATTGATCACCACGTAGTTCACGAGTTACCGGCCCAAAGATACGAGTGGCAATCGGGGCTTTGTTCTGGTTAAGCAATACTGCAGCGTTGTCATCAAAACGTAGTACTGAACCATCTGGACGACGTACACCTTTTTTGGTACGTACAACCACAGCATTCATTACATCGCCTTTTTTAACACGACCACGTGGAATTGCTTCTTTAACAGATACTTTAATGATGTCGCCTACAGAGGCATAACGACGATGTGAACCGCCTAGTACCTTAATACACTGTACACGTCGTGCACCACTATTATCTGCAACTTCCAGAATTGTTTCAGTCTGAATCATCGCGTTACTCCAATCATATACAACAGGCAATAACAATACTGGTGAATAACTTCATGCAATTATAGAAAACCACATGAAGTATTCACTAATCTGGTATGTCGCCATAAAGGGGACGTATTTTACCAGTAATTATTGCCAATTGCAATTTGCTTATATTTTTTCCGCTGTTTCCACAACGTCAACTAGTTTCCAAGACTTAGTCTTAGAGATTGGGCGTGTTTCAATAATACGAACCACGTCACCTTCTTTACAGACATTGTTTTCGTCGTGGGCTTTAATTTTTGTAGAACGACGGATCTGTTTGCCATATAGTGGGTGACGAACTTTACGCTCGATTAGCACTGTAATAGACTTATCCATCTTGTTACTGACAACCTTACCAGTAACAATACCTACACCTTCGGTTTGTTGAATATCGTTACTCATTAGGCGCCTCTTTGTTTCTCATTAATCAAAGTCTTAATTTGAGCAATCGCACGGCGATTTGCTTTGACTTCGTGTGTGCTACCTAGTTGACCGGTGGCTTTCGCCATACGAAGACGGAATGCATCAAGTTGCTTCTCGTCTAGTAATCCAGTCAGCTCTTCTACTGATTTGTCTCGTAATTCACTGATCTTCATTACATTATCGTCCGCTTAACAATGGTAGTTTTGAAGGGAAGCTTAGCTGCTGCAAGCGTGAACGCTTCGCGTGCTAATTCTTCTGAAACCCCTTCGATCTCATAAAGCATTTTACCTGGTTTGATTTCGCATACCCAGTATTCTACAGGACCTTTACCTTTACCCATACGAACTTCTAATGGTTTGTTGGTGATTGGTTTGTCTGGGAATACACGAATCCAGATTTTACCACCACGCTTAACCTTACGAGTAATAGTACGACGTGCGGCTTCAATTTGACGAGCAGTCATGCGACCACGGCCAACTGATTTTAAGCCAAACTGACCAAATGCAACAGTGCTACCACGATGTGCTAAACCCGTGTTACGCCCTTTATGCATTTTACGAAATTTGGTACGTTTTGGTTGTAACATAGCTTAACCTCTATCTGTGTTTGCTCTGTCTGAATTGCGACGGTTTCCACGGCCGCGGCGTTTTGGCGCACGAGTCTTATCTTCTTTAGGAGGATTATAAACGCTATCCATACCATCTAGAATTTCACCACGGAAAATCCATACTTTAACACCGATGGTTCCGTAAGTAGTCTCTGCACGAACTGATGCATAATCGATATCTGCACGTAGAGTGTGTAAAGGTACACGACCTTCACGATACCACTCAGTACGAGCGATCTCAGCACCGCCTAAACGACCAGACAGTTCAACTTTAATACCTTGAGCGCCAGAACGCATGCTGTTTTGTACTGCGCGCTTCATAGCACGACGGAACATAACACGGCGTTCTAGTTGGCTAGCGATACCTTCAGCAACTAGACGAGCATCTAAATCTGGAGAAGTAATTTCTTCGATATTAACCTGAGCTGGTACGCCCATCATTTTGGTTAATTCTTTTTGTAACTTCTCAATATCTTCGCCTTTCTTACCAATAACGATACCTGGACGAGCCGTTGAGATTGTGATTTTAGCAGCGCCAGTAGGACGCTCAATCAAAATGTGGCTAATCATAGCATTGTCTAGCTTCTTGCGAAGATAGTCACGTACTTGTAGATCGTTAAGTAGGTATTCAGAATATTGTTTTGGGTCTGCATACCAGTTAGCGTTGTGTTTTTTTACAACACCAAGACGAATTCCGATTGGATGTACTTTTTGTCCCATGAATTATTCTCCTACCTTAACAGTGATGTGACAGGTACGCTTACTGATACGATCAGCACGACCCTTTGCACGTGGTAGGATACGCTTTAGCGTGATGCCTTCATCCACATAGATAGTTGATACTTTTAGCGTATCGATATCTAAACCGTGGTTGTGTTCAGCATTAGCGATAGCAGACTCAAGACATTTCTTAACGAATACTGCGCCTTTTTTATTGCTGAACGCAAGGATATCCAAAGCACGCTCAATAGACTTACCACGAACTTCATCTGCGACAAGTCGAACTTTCTGTGCCGAAATGGCGGCACCGCGTAATTTTGCAGTTACTTCCATAGTGAGCACCTTATTTTTTTGCTTTCTTGTCAAAGCCATGACCGCGATATGTGCGAGTCGGGGCAAATTCACCTAGTTTATGGCCAACCATTTGCTCACTAATGATAACCGGTACGTGTGTACGACCATTATGAACAGAAATTGTTAGACCAACCATTTGTGGCAGAATCATCGAGCGACGTGACCAAGTTTTGATTGGCTTGCGTGAGTTAGACTCAACAGCTTTTTCTACTTTGGCAAACAGATGCGCATCAATGAATGGACCTTTTTTCAATGAACGAGGCATGAAATTTTCCTTTATTTCTTCTTGGCGCGACGGCGACGGATGATCATACTGTCAGTACGCTTATTGTGACGCGTTTTAAGACCTTTGGTCTTCTGACCCCATGGCGTAGTTGGATGTTTACCCATTGTGCGACCTTCACCACCACCGTGTGGGTGATCAATCGGGTTCATCGCAGTACCGCGAGTCTGTGGACGAACGCCACGCCAACGTGCTGCACCTGCTTTACCAAGTGATTTTAGGTTATTTTCAGAGTTAGAGTTTTCACCAATAACTGCACGGCAATTTACGTGTACACGGCGAGTTTCACCAGAGCGTAAACGGATAATTGCGTAAATACCATCTTTACCTAGTAGTTGAACTGAAGCACCAGCTGAACGAGCTAATTGCGCGCCTTTACCGATTTTTAGTTCGATACTACTGATAGTAGTACCTACAGGGATGTTTTTAAGTGGTAAGCAGTTCCCTGGACGAATAGGTGATGACTCACCTGACATTACAGTATCGCCAACTTTAAGTTTCTTAGGAGCGATGATATAACGACGCTCACCGTCAGCATACTTAAGTAATGCAATATGTGCAGTACGGTTTGGATCGTATTCAATACGCTCTACCGTTGCTGGGATATTGTCTTTAGTACGCTTGAAGTCGATAATACGATAGTGTTGCTTGTGTCCACCACCAATATGACGTGACGTAATACGACCATTGTTATTACGACCACCTGATCTACCTTGTGCTTCAACAAGTGGGGCATGCGGACGACCTTTGTAAAGGTGTGGATGCACCACTTTTTCAACAAAACGGCGACCTGGTGATGTTGGCTTTGCTTTTACGATAGGCATGATTTGTATCCTTATTCGTTGTTCGCTGTTTCGCTAGTAGAAGCTGCATTGTCTGCAATCTCTTCACCAGCATCAGCCATTTGTACATCTTGACCAGCTTTTAAAGTCACATAGGCTTTTTTATAGTCATTACGACGACCTACAGTGCGACCAAAGCGCTTTGTTTTACCTTTAACATTTAAGGTGTTTACCTTAGTAACTTCCACACCTTCAAACATTAACTCGACTGCTTTTTTGATTTCACGCTTAGTGGCATTGTTATCAACTTTGAAAACCTGCACACCTAGTGAGTCACCTAACAGCTGAGATTTTTCTGAGAACACAGGCCCTTTTAAGACCTGATAAAGTCTTGCGTTATTCATGCTAGTGCTTCCTCAAATTGTTTCGCTGCGTCAACAGACATGATGACTTTATCAAACGCAATCAAGCTAACAGGATCCACTTCGTTAGTACCAAGTACATTCACATGTGGAATGTTGCGGGCAGCTAAGTATAGATTCTCATCAACTTCATTGGTCACGATTAATGCACGTGGTGCATTAAGTTCTTCCAATTTGCTAATTAGTTCTTTTGTCTTTGGAGCTGAAACAGTGATGTCTTCAACTAAAATTAGACGATCTTGGCGAACTAACTCGGCTAAGATACACTGCATCGCACCGCGATACATTTTACGGTTCACTTTTTGTGACCAGTCTTGTGGCTTAGCAGCAAACGCTCGACCACCACCAACCCAGATTGGGCTGCGCGTAGAACCAGCACGTGCACGGCCAGTACCTTTTTGACGCCATGGTTTCTTACCACCGCCAGAAACTTCAGCACGAGTCTTTTGTGCGCGGCTACCTTGACGTGCGCCTGCTAAATAAGCAGTGACGACTTGGTGAACGAGGGCTTCGTTGAATTCACGACCAAATGCCGTGTCAGACAGCTCAACCGCTGCGCCTGTAACAGTTTTTAAATTCACGTTAATCCCCTTGCTTAGGCTTTGATTGACGGACGTACGATGACATCGCCACCATTGGCACCTGGAATGGCACCTTTAATGACTAGAAGACCTTTTTCAGCGTCTACTGACACGACTTCAAGTCCTTGAACGGTAACACGTTTGTTACCCATTTGCCCTGGCATTTTCTTACCTTTGAAAACTTTACCTGGGCTTTGGTTCTGACCTGTTGAACCCAATACGCGATGCGATACTGAGTTACCGTGCGTAGCATCTTGCATACTAAAGTTATGACGTTTTACGCCACCTTGGAAGCCTTTACCTTTACTTTGACCTGTAACATCAACAAGTTGCCCTGCTTCGAATAGGTCAGCAGCAATTTCGCTACCCGCTTCACGTCCTTCAAGTTCTTCTTCTGTAACACGGAATTCCCATGTACCACGGCCAGCTTTAACGCCAGCTTTAGCAAAGTGACCTTTTTGTGCTGCAGTTACGCGGCTGTCACGACGCTCACCAGTGGTTACTTGGATGGCTTGATAGCCGTCAGTGTCATTGGTTTTAATTTGAGTAATGCGGTTTGCATCGACCTCAACAACCGTTACAGGGATAGAAGCGCCTGTTTCAGTGAAGACACGGGTCATGCCGCATTTCTTACCGACTAAACCGATCGCCATGTTAAACCTCTTTATATCTTCAATTAATAGTTTGGGGTAATTTCTAAAAGTCGCGTCTCATTAATCATTACGCTTAAATATACGCGCTTTTGATTAACCCAATGCGATTTGAACGTCTACACCAGCAGCCAAGTCCAATTTCATCAATGCGTCAACTGTTTTATCAGTAGGTTGCACGATGTCAAGCATACGCTTATGAGTACGAATCTCGTACTGATCTCGCGCGTCTTTGTTGACGTGTGGCGAGGTTAGGACGTTGAAACGCTCGATGCGAGTAGGCAACGGTACAGGACCACAAACTTGCGCACCAGTGCGCTTTGCGGTATCGACAATCTCTTGTGCCGACTGATCGATCAATCTATGATCAAAAGACTTTAGTCGGATACGGATTCTCTGGTTAGCCATGCCAGCAAGCTCCTAATAAGTGGTTTTATCATTGTTGCTACCCTAATGGTAGGTCTTGAATGATAAATAGCCGTTATATAAATGATTTATTCTTTGGTTAAATCGTGAGATTAATCACATTCAACAATTCAAAAAACAAAATAAGTTTAATCCTTGCCCACCATTTCCATATAGGAAGGTAGCAAAGAAGAATGAAATTAGTGCCGAAAACGATGCTTCAGCTGTATTAACGTCAAGCTTTACAAGTGATTACAGTTCAATACGCTGCCGTATTTGATCACACTTACTTGAAACGCTCATATAAATTCAGTGGGTTGTATTATACACAGTTGATAATCGATTGCAAGGGTATTCCTAAGTTTTAATGAGGATAAAAGGGGAATAAATTGTCACTTTTACATTTTAATAACACTTACTACCCCTTCTCTATTTTGCCCTTAACTATCAATCTAAAACGATGTCATATTGCTCTTGGGTGTATAGGTTTTCTACCTCAAAAGTGATGACTCTACCTAATAAATACTCCAAGTCAGCGACGGTGTCTGCCTCAGAGGACAGTAGCAAGTCAATGACAGAGGCATGAGCAACCACAGTGAACTTCTTCGGAGAGTTATAGGTGCGTGCACAGCGCATAATCTCACGGAAAATCTCAAAGCACACCGTCTCAGCGGTCTTGATAAAGCCCTTACCCTCACAAGTCTTACAAGGCTCACACAGCTGCTGTTCTAATGACTCACGGGTGCGCTTGCGGGTCATCTCAACCAACCCAAGCTCACTGACTTGAGTAATCTTGGTCTTGGCATAATCTTGAGACAGCTGATGCTGCAAACTCTCTAGCACATCATCTTTATGCTCTTGCTCTAACATATCGATAAAGTCAAGAATAATGATGCCGCCCAAGTTACGCAACCTAAGCTGCCTAGCAATGGCGTGAGTGGCTTCTAAGTTGGTTTTGTATACCGTGTCCTCAAGCGAGCGACCACCGACAAACGAGCCTGTGTTGACATCAATGGTGGTCATCGCCTCGGTTTGGTCAATAATTAGATAACCACCCGACTTTAAATCCACCCGATGCTTTAGTGCATCTCTTAAGTCCTCCTCTACCCGATGCACATCGAATAAAGGCTGCTCCCCCATATAAGGTAAAATACGCGGATAAATAAAAGGCACAAACTCTTTAGCAAACTGACGCACTTCGTTATACATGCCTTCGTGATCAACGATGACCTTTTCGGTATCTGGGTGTACCAGATCTCGAATTGAGCGCAGTGGCAAGGAAAGCTCTTGATAAATCAGAACCGCTGTTTTACCACTGCCTGCTGAAGCCTCTTTGCGCGCTTGAATGGTACGCCATAACTGTACTAAGTAATATATATCCTCTTCAAGCTTGGCCACAGGGACCCGCTCTGCTGCCGTACGCGCGATAAGCCCGCCCGTCAAGTTAACGGTTTGCATCAACTGTGACAGCTCTGTCTTTAAACGGTGACGCTCTTCTTCATTATCGATACGCTGCGAAATACCAATATGCTCACTAGAAGGCAAATAAACCAGATAGCGAGATGGCAAAGAGATGTTGGTGGTAAGACGCGCGCCTTTGGTGCCTAATTGGTCTTTGGTGACCTGCACCAGAATTTTTTGGCCTTCATGCAAGCGATACTGAATCAGTTCGTGACGTGGCGGCTCAATGATTTGACGCTCCTTAGTAGCAGTAGGCGGCGTCTCTACTTGAGTAATCGCATTACCCACTTTATCTGGAGAGTCGTTATCTAATAAAGAGTTATCCAGCAAGTCACTTTGCAGATTTTCAGTTTCATCAGCCAAGGCAGATTTCTTTTCTCTAAGACTGCCTGGCTCCACCTCTACTTTGGAAGAGTTAGCCAGCTCAGACTCTGATGAGGAAGGTCCACCCGACTTGTTTTCGGCAATATGTTCAGAGCGGTCTACAGGAATACTGGTTAAAACCGTAGGCTCTTGTTTATTATGATGGCGGGCGGCAGAAGTCTTATCTTCTATGACCGTTGGCCGAGGTAAACGGCGCATATCATTGACGTGCAAAAAGGCAGTACGAGACTGCCCAATTTCCACAAACGCCGCTTGCATACCTGGTAGAACACGGACGACTGTGCCCAAATAAATATTGCCTACCAAGCCAAGCTTATTATGACGCTCAATATAAACCTCGCTGACCACGCCATTGTCCAAAACGGCAACTCGAGATTCCATTGGGCTGACATTAATGAGTAGCTCTTCTGACATAGCAGACCTTTTTATCTTATTATTGGTTAAATATATTTTGGTAAAGACAACTAATTATAGCGAGATATTTTGCCTTTATAGCAAATGACGAAAATATCTTTTTTATTAGCCCCAGTGTACCACTGACGCTAAAAAATTGTTATCTCGTCTACTATAAGCCAACTACCTTCTTCTCAATATTTTTAATTGCTTCCAAGGTCTGTGATAAAGGAAGCCCTACCACATTAGAGTAGCTACCATTGATACGCTCTACCCAAGCTGCACCTTTGCCCTGAATGGCATAGCCCCCAGCTTTATCAGCAGGCTCACCACTGGCCCAGTAAGCTTCCATGGCCGACTCATCTAACTCAACAAAAGTAACCTCTGTCTTCTCTAAGATGTTTTTTGTGTGTAGCGAGTTGCCTTTGTTATCAAACACAGTTAACTGAACTGCCGTCCAAACCGCATGCTGAGTATTAGACATCTTTTGCCACATAGCAAAGGCATCCGCCTTGTCAGTGGGCTTTACTAAAATAGATACCCCATCAGCAAGCACACCGATAGTGTCTGAAGTTATCAGTAAGTAATGAGACTCCTCTGCCTCATACAGCTCAGTCAGGTCTTGTCCAGCAGCAGTTGCCTTAGCTTGCACCATTCGAACAATATAATCCTGTGGCGTCTCATTAGGCAGCACACTTTCATCGACCTCTACCGCTTGAGTAACAAAGTCAATGTCTGCCAAAGCTAATAATTGTTGACGACGAGGAGAAGTAGAAGCCAGAATAATTTTCATTATATGCTCAAGATTTTTAGGAAGTTAAGAGGGCTTAATTCAAGTGTAGGCCTGTTAAAGCCAAAATAGCGAGGATTGTCTTAGGGTTTTATTATAATTAGTATTTTCTTTTGACTTCCTCCCCTCGCTAAACCGAGGGGATTCCTACAGCTAGACGGTCAAGCCCGACCGCAAGGATGTTCTTAGCAGCATTGATATCTCTATCATGCCATGTGCCACACTCAGCACAAGCCCATCCTCTTATTCCAAGACCTGCTCTACCTTTCGGACTACTGTCACTTATTTTATGGCAGCACGAGCAGGTCTGGG
>ERZ808040.1183-NODE-1183-length-18591-cov-4.409150_pt1 | contig 18591 bp, 12 predicted proteins | sample MGYA00380191_ERZ808040 | MGnify/ENA primary metagenome ERZ808040 (study PRJEB31490, sample SAMN06133395) | mouse gut metagenome | isolation source: J6 | host: mice | place: China: Chengdu | collected 2015-05 ...
AAAGGATAATCCTTCCTCAGCTCCATGTCCATGTATTCCCCGTCGCTTGTTTCCCCAAGGCCGAGCGGTGCCGCAAAATATAACAGCGGATGTGGGTTAAACCCTTCCGAATATGCCACCGAAAGCCCGGAACGCCGGACCGCTTTCTGGAAATACCGCACGACATCCAGATGCCCAAGAAATTTTGTAAATCCGTATTTTGAAAATTTCACCCGAACATTCATGCGTCCATACCTCCTTCCCGGACTTTCCCGCCGGTCTCCTCTATTTCCGGATTTTGTTTTTGCCTTGGCGCATTTTTCTTTTCTTCGTTTTCTGCTTCCTTTGCATTTTCCCGTTCCTCATAGCACACGCCGCCGTGGAATGAATTTGCCCCGCAGCCGGCGCACGCCCTGCGGCAATTCGGTGTCACCACCTCCGCAAGCCCCTTTTGGTATTCGCGCCATAAAAATTCCTTCGTGATACCGGCATCGATAAAATCCCACGGGAAAATCTCGTCCTGCGCACGCTCCCTGGTCGTATAAAATGCGGGATCCACACCGTTTTGCTTAAAAATTTCCATCCAGAGGCCAAATTTAAAATATTCCGACCAGGCATCGTAAATACAGCCCGCGCGGTAAGCATCCAGAATGGATTTTGAAAGCCTTCTGTCACCGCGCGCGAAAATCCCCTCCATCAGCGTCGTATCCGCATCGTGCCAGTTATAGCGGATGCTCCTGCCGTTGCGCATTTCCTTTAAGCGCGCGCTCACGATGCGCTGTTTCTGCAGAAATTCCTCCATCGCATTCATCGGTACCCACTGAAATGGCGTAAACGGTTTCGGCACAAAAAAGGAGGTGCTGATCACGATCTCCGGCTTGCCGCGGCGGACTTGCTTTGGCAGTTTATAATAGCACTCCGCGATTTTATTGCCAAGCTCCGCAATCTCCCCGATGTCCTGCTTTGTCTCCCCCGGCAGCCCAAGCATAAAGTAAAGTTTCACGCGGTTCCAGCCTGCCGCAAAAGCGTCCGATGCCCCCTGCAAAATGTTCTCTTCGGTCAGCCCCTTATTGATTACATTCCTCATGCGCTGTGAGCCTGCTTCCGGCGCAAACGTAAGGCTGCTCTTGCGGATATCCTGTACCTTGCTCATCACGTCCAGGGCAAACGCGTCGATGCGCAGGGACGGCAGCGAAATATTGATTTTCTGTTCCCGGAATTCTTCGATCAGATAATATACCAGTTCCGGCAGTTCTTTGTAATCGCTGGAGCTTAACGAACTTAGTGTAATCTCGTCCATCCCGGTGTTCTGGATCATCAACTTCGCACGTTCCTTTAAAAATGCAAGGTCACGGGCGCGGATCGGCCGGTAGAGCATCCCTGCCTGGCAGAAACGGCAGCCGCGGATACAGCCGCGCTGGATCTCCAGCACCACACGGTCCTGCACCGCCCGGATAAACGGGACAACCGGCTTTTCCGGGTAAAACGTATCGCTCAACCCCATCTCCACCTGTTTACGGATCACCGGTTTTGCCAAAGGGTGGTTCGGCGCAAAGGATGCGACCGTGCCGTCCTCATGGTAGGTGACATCGTAAAACGCGGGCACGTACATCCCCTCGATCCCTGCCACCTTTGCCAGATAATCCATGCGGGTACCGCCGTTTCTTTTATTTTCCTTGTAGGCATCCAGCACCTGGTCATAGACCGTCTCACCCTCCCCGATATAAAAGAAATCAAAAAAATCGGCGATCGGTTCGGGATTGTAGGAGCATGGTCCCCCGCCGATCACGATCGGGTCGTCTTCCCCGCGCTCCTTCGCGAGCAGCGGGATTCCTGCAAGGTCAAGCACCTGTAAGATATTGGTATAACACATTTCATACTGGAGGGTAATGCCGAGAAAATCAAATTCCCGCACCGGATCCTGCGATTCCAGCGCAAACAGCGGGATATTCCTCTCCCGCATGATATGGTCCAGATCCACCCACGGGGAGTAGACGCGCTCACACCACGTATCCTCCCGCTTGTTAAACATATCGTATAATATCTGGATGCCGAGATGGGACATCCCAACCTCGTACACATCCGGGAAACACATGCAGAAGCGGATAGAAACCGCCTCCTTATCTTTCATGACCGAATTGACCTCCCCCCCGGTATAGCGGGCAGGTTTTTCAATCTGCAGTAATATATCGTCAGGTAATGCAAGCTTTCTCATGCTGTCTGCTCCCTTTCTTGGTTTCTTCGCAATTTGATTTGGTTGTATGTTCGATTTTTCAGAAAATATTCTACGATATTTTTGAGGAGATTGCAAGGAAATTTGGCGCAAGTGTATTATTGTGAGAAAACTTAGGGGCGCGCAGCACCAAAAAACTGCACGCCCGCTTCCCTAATACCATAATCTCCCCCACAATCTATGCTTATCCACCGCCTCATTTTCCCATGCGTTTTTCATACACATATCACGTATGTAAAGGTAGTCATCCGTCCTTTTCGCACTTGGCCAATGCGGATATCCGACCAATTCATCCGCCACTTCTACCGCTTCCTCCTTCTGACCGGTTAAGAACAAATGGTATAATTTCTGCTCGTGAAAGCGAATCCAATCTGCCTGTTTTCCGCGTTTTGTGGCGCATTTCTCGCAATCCTTTATTGCTTCTGATAATTCTTCCAAAAAAGAAGCACCTTTTTCCACATCTTCTAAGCGATTCGAGATAATGGCCGAGCGGTGGATCGCCATAACAAGATGCCGGCGATCGTGCTGGCTTTTTGCCAAATCCAAATATTCCTGATGCTGTTCCCACAAATTTTGCGGCGGTTTCTCCCCTTTTTTCCAGTTTGAAATCAAAAATGCATTATTAAGACCTATAAAATTAAGGTATCTCCAGTTTTTCTGGTAATCGGGAAGTTTTTCTATTCGTTCTTTTAAATCCTGATAAATTATATTGGGATCTTTTTCTTTTTTCATCACGAGTGTTTTATATAATTTTAGCTTTATTTCAATGGCATCTTCCTCTGAAAAATAATGTTTAACCGCGGGAGAAGCCGCATATACAAGCCACTCTTTCGATTTTTTATACTCCCAGATAGTACATAAATATTCTCCAAATCCTCTGCCGTAGAAGGCGCTTAACTGGCTTCCGTCTTTTTTGATAAATGGCTCTAACCGGCAATAAATCTGATATATTTTCCGATCTTCATCTAAAAAATCTTCGTTATAGTAATATTCTGCAAGGGCGATGCCTGTCCAATATGTTGCTTCCGGATCCTTTTCTTTCAGGCCAAGCACCCCATTTTCATCTGCCTCCAACTCAAATACGGCTTTTAATATATCAGGATTTTTATTATTATTGCTCTTCTTATACTCCGACATCGCCCCTTGCAGGCTGGTGCGGTTATTAACGTAAAAGCGGAACGGCTGCCCGTTTTGTTCCGCCTTTTGCTTTAAATGATACAACTTTACATGTGCCACACTATAATCCGGTAAATACCAGAAGACATTTTCACTGCAGAAATCTCTTTTTTCCAACAAATCATATATCTGTTCACACAAACATCCATCTTCCGAATAAAGATAAAGCCAATCAAGCGGAATATTCTTTATGGCCGGAAGCGCCTCCCGGATATAGGCATCATAGTCCGCTCCACATTCACACATGTGAAGGCGCTTCAAATTGCTATATTCCCCTAATCTTTCGATATCCCCAAACCTTAGCCCGGAAATATTCAGTTCTGTTACAAACCCAGGCGCAATCAGTCCTTCCGCGTACTGCAAAGAATCCCATGCCGTACTTCGGATGTCGAGTGTTTTGTGTACGCACATTTGTTCCAAAAATTCTTCTGCGAAATCATTATCACGGTAAGAAAATCCTTTAATTTCAGGAAGATATTCATAAATTTGCGCAATCGGAACAAAGGGTTCGTCCACGACCTGGAGCAAACCTTGTTTCCCCAGTTCCATAAAGTCATTGTACGATATTCCTTTTTTTCCAAGATTGCGGATACTCAAAACAATCTTTTCCCTGAGCTCTTTTTTCTCTGTACAGAATATTCCATAATATACCTGCCGCAAATTCTCGGAGACTTTCTCATTACATAAGAATTGTTTTCTGGCTGAAAAATCAGCTTTTCTAAACAGATACCTAGCCAGGAAATATTCAAAAAGTGTCAAATGGCAAAACTCAAACTTCTCTCCTGTTTTATCTGATACCATAAAGCAATGTGAAATTACGAGCATCATCGGCCCTTCATCATTTCCGGCCGTCTTTGTTTCGTTAATTGTTTCGAGACAATATTGGTTTAATATTTTCTGTAGCTGCTCATGGGTAATGACATTTTGTTGTCCCTGTTCCATCATTACCTCTATGATACCATCCATACAATTTTTCATTATATTATAAAAGTTTATCCAAATATCAGGCTTTTCTTCCGAAGAGTCCTGGTAATAAACATGAAATTCCCATTTCGAGACAGCCCGGACCAAGACATCAAAAGCACAAGCTTTATCCGTATCCGATACAATATCCTGCATATAAGGATTCCATTGCTTTTCATATTCTTGCATATATGCATACACATACCGGATATACATCGGGTAATGGAAGATGGAATTCGGATTGCTTTTTAGTATTCTTTTCAATAACCTGATATATTTTCCTTCCTTTTTTTCCGGATACCGGGACTGATGCCGCTGTTTTTCCTTTAACAATCCCTTTTCTTTTTTCTTTAATCCCTTTAACGATTTATATACTTTAATAATATCCTTATCTGACATTCTCATGATCTCAAGATTTATCATGGTAAAATTTTCTTTTGCCAATTTCAGATCACTGACAGAATTCTTTAAAAATTCCGGGCGCATCCCAAATATCATATTGTCTGCGACCAGCCCGCAATCTTCAAACACCGAAAATATCTTTGCATCCGTCCCGTTAAGAAAGATAGAAAAAAAATCTTCCCCGTTCCAAAACGGAATTGCCTCGTCCACCCCGTCAAAAAAAGCAATAACTCTCTCCCGGTCTTTCAAGTTACTATCTTTTTTCTGATGGCCCAAACATTCTTTTAAGTGTTCCAGATTTCTTATATTTTTCATTTGGAAATATACACATTTGTGCGTTTTCCATAGAATACAATACAATTTTCGCATTGCTGTCGACTTCCCCGATGCCGGCTTGCCATATATTGTAAAAAAATCCCCCTTTGAAATTTTGATCTGCTTTGCTAATTCCCGCATCGTCAATATTTCGCCGTTAGCGGACTCAAATTTCTGCGGCACATAGTACTCAATCTGATACTCTAATTCTATTTTTGAAGTAACATAATAGCGGTTAAGGACATCGTACAAACGGTCGATTGCTATCTTTTGGAAGAATAGCTTTTGATAAAGCGCCGGTACATAAGGAAGCACTTTCTGAATTATCTCTAAAATCCAATCCAACATGAATATATCATTTCCCTTCTTTTCATGAAAAAGTATTTTGTTCCATATTTCCAACAAATCCGTTTAATATTCTGTCAATTCAAACAATATATCTTTATATTATAAAAAAAGAGGGGAAATATCAATAATCATAGCAAAAAGTGAAATAGAGTTAACTTTGTCATCACGATATTCTTCACATTATTTTTCAAATCCGGAAAAATAAGATATGTGGACTTTATCATTTTTGCGATTTCGTCAAATGGCTCATAGAAGAAAATTATAAATATGTTTGACATACCTACTATATTGATGTATGATAAAAGAGTTTTATTTGGATTTTGAATATGGTTTGCTGGTTCTATGAGGGAGGTTGGAACATGGGATTATTCTAATTTGCCACATGGAATGTGGTATACAGATCAAAGAAAGGAGTTCCCTATGTGGTGCCCAAAATGTAAAAACGAATATCGTGAGGGGATTACCGTGTGCACAGACTGTAAGATCCCGCTCGTGGAGTTCCTGGACGAATCTAAGGAAAACACGGAACTGCTCCACGCATTTGCCGAGGAGGCAGAAGCAAAAAAACTGATCTCCTATCTGGAGTATTCCGGGATTTCAGCCCATGACGAGTGGCTTGGGGAGGAACAGCTTTATGCCGTATTCGTCGACAAGAAAGATTATAAGCAGGCGCGCAAGGCATTCGCTGCATTTTTCACCGTCGAGACCGCCGCGAATTACGAAAAGCTTTTTGACCAGACACAGGGGGAAATGAAACCCTCCGGCCAGACGACGGGTGGGGAACATCTTTCTTCCGATGGGACTTTTTTAAAGGATGCCCCGTACACGGCCGATTCGGATGATCTTTCGGAAGCTGAGGTGGGTGCCGACGGCGGACAAACCGATGAGGAGGATGAAATGATGGAGGAAATTCGTTCCGCCGTCACCTTCGCAAAACAGGCAAGCTATGTCTCCAAGGCAGAAAAAAGCGCGGATTACCGCTCCTCCGCCGTCACCTTCACGCTGTTTGGCATCGTCGGGATCATCGTCATGGGATTGCATTGGGCAGGTGTTTTTTCGTTCTTCTCAACACTCTCCTCCGTGATCGTTACAGTTTTGTTTGCCGGTTTCCTTATCGTCGGCATCGACAGCTTTTACCGCGCGAAAAAAGCCAAGGCGGAGTCCGTGGAAGAAGAGCGCTTTATCGGGGAATTAAAAGGCTGGCTTGAGAAAAACCTCACCTACAAGATGCTCGCTGCTGCCGATTCCATCGACCAGACAAGGGAAGAGAATTTCTTAAATGAAATGAATGAGATGAAGCGGATCATCCAAAAGCAGTTCGGAGAGCTTGACCCTGCATTTCTGGAACAATTCACGGAAGAATATTACAACGACCATTTTGAGAATTTGCAGTAACAGAAATTAAAATAAACAACCGCGGGGCGGATACAAGGGAAATATCAATCTCCCTTGTATCCGCCCCGCTGCCGTCATCGGTTTTCCTTCGCCGCCAAAGCCAGGGTCATCCGGATTCCCGGAATTTCCGGCACAGGTCTGTCCGTCACTTTGAATCTTTCACCCGCATCAATTTATCCACCATCTTCCCCGCCGCATCCGAGATATTCGGAAACAGAGGCTCTAGGGCATCCGTCACTGTAACGGAAATATGGTAATCCCCGTCATACCAAGTATATACCGTATTTACAAAATCCATGCGGCCGATGCGGATATCTTCATCCTCCTTGATACGGATGGTGATACTGCGCAGGGTAAGCTCATAACGGATCTTTAAGATTTCCCTTTCCCCCACCGTCATCTTCTGCGAGCTTAAGTTCTTTACCGCCGCCTTTTCCGCGTGGTACGCCGACTTCCAGCTTTGCTGTAAGGCATTCTTGGTGTAAACCGAGGTCATCACCGCAGAGAGCAGATCATAACTCTGCGCCTCTTCCACCCGGTCCATAATGACCTGGATATTCGAGATGGCATTCTGTCCACCCTCGTTTTTCACCTGGGCCGAAAAAGCAATGCGGTTCTTCGAGCTTTCGCTGACATGGATTTCATATTTCAGGGGCAGGGTCACGGAAAACGTTCCGATTTCCTGCTGTTTTGTGCGGTAACTAACCGGTGTCACCGTGACGGTGAGCATATCCTGTGCCAATACGTTATCCGCAGCTTTCTCCCGGTCTTTCACCCAGGCCTTGTAGTTGTTACTGTTCTGGAATGCATACACGTACACGGCATAACTCCCATAATCTTTTGCCATAAAATTTCCGTCTGCGTCGATGAAAGCGTCATCCGTATGCTCCCCCGTTAACGTGCGCACCTCGTAATGAATATAATTTCCGACATTCTTGTTTGTCCCAGTGTTGGTCTTGCAGGTGTATGTGAGGGCGTAGGCCGTATTCTTGTGCAGGGCATTGTACGAAACTCCCTTTATGCTAAGCGCAATGCTTTTGATATTGTCATAAACCCGCACGGTCACGGTTTCCTGCGCTTTTGTCCCGTCCGGTGCCGTAACGGTGCAGGTCACGGTTGTCTTCCCCGGCGCGGCAGCGGTAAGCTTCCCCGTCCCGTCCACCTTCACCACGGCTTTATCCTTAACGGAAAATTTTATCTTATCCTCCCCGGAAACACCCGATACCTTTAGCTGGAAAGTATCCTTCCCCTCCTGCCCGAGCAGGAGGACAACATAAGTTTTCGACAACTTAACCCCCGCCTGTGCCGGCACAACGGCACAAAAGAAAAGCGCCGCAAACAAAATACAGAAAAATGCTGTGAAATGCCGCTTCTTTCTTCCAACCTCTGCAAAATCCACTGTCTTTTTGCATGTTTTTTCACTTATCATGTTTTCGTCCGCGTGGCATTCCAAGCCCCGGATCAAAATACCGGTTCCGGGAACCCTGCCACTCTCCTTTCCCATCATGAAATGAACAAACCAAAAACATACTACCGGAAAAGCTCTTCCAACTCTTCCCTTGTCAGCCGGTTGACAAATACCTCCTTTGTCTGGATAACCGAATCGGACAGTTCTTTTTTCTTTTCCTGCAATTTATAAATCTTTTCCTCGATCGTCCCCTTCGTCAGAAGCCGCAGGACATGGACAGTGTTTTTCTGTCCGATACGGTATGCGCGGTCCGTCGCTTGGTCCTCCACGGCAGGATTCCACCAAGGGTCGTAGTGGATGACCGTGTCTGCCCCAGTCAGGTTAAGGCCGGTGCCCCCTGCTTTCAGAGATATGAGGAAGATAGACTTTTCCCCACTGTTGAAGCGTTTGACATACTCCAGCCGCGTTGCCGCCGGCGTGCTCCCCTCCAGATAAAAATAGTCGTGCCCGCCCTTATCAAGCTCCGCGGAAATCAGGTGCAGCATGGCGGTGAACTGTGAGAATATCAGGATGCGGTGCCCGTTTGCGAGCGCATCCTCCAATATCTCCAGCAAAAGGGCAAGCTTTCCGCTTCCTCCGGAATAATCACCAAGGAAGGTTCCCGGATGGCAGCAGATCTGGCGCAGCCTTGTCAGGGCGGCAAGAATCTTTAAATGCGTTTTCTCGATGCCGTTTTTCTCGATCTCAAGGTTTAGCTCCTTGCGTATGCTTGACATGTAGGAGAGGTATACCTTCTTCTGCTCTTCGGTCATCTCCGTCACGATCTTCTCCTCAATCTTTTCCGGCAGCTCCTTCAGCACGTCTTTCTTCATACGCCGCAGGATAAACGGCCGTATGCGGCTGTTTAGATGGGCAAGCGTGACATTGTCATTATTCATGATCTTCTTTTCAAAACGCATAACAAATTTGGAATGGCTCATCAGGTAGTCCGGCATGATAAAATCAAAAATGGACCACAGCTCAGAAAGGGAGTTCTCAATCGGAGTGCCGGTCAGCGCAAAACGGTGTTTGGCTTTTAACATTTTTACGGACTGGGCATTGATGGAAGTCGAATTCTTGATAAACTGCGCCTCATCGATAAAAACCGTATCAAAACAGATATCCTGATAGAACATGATATCACGGCGGATCAGCGGGTAAGAAGTGATGAGGACATCCCACGAATCCACCGCCTCGACGATCGCCTGACGTTCGGCCGGCATACCGATGCAGAGTCCTACCCGCATCTTGCCCGAAAACTTTTCGAATTCATCCTGCCAGTTGTAAACGAGGGAGGACGGGCAGACAACCAAAAATTTCCCCCCCGTCTCGCGCAGCTGGGATGTCATATAGGCGATGGCCTGCAGCGTTTTTCCGAGACCCATATCGTCCGCCAGGATACCGCCGAGGGCATTCAGTGCCAAAGTCTTGAGCCACAAAAAACCGGTCACCTGATAAGGGCGCATCTGTGCGGTGATCTCCTCCGGCACTTTGTATTCCCTTTTCTCCGGGGTCAGGATGCGCTCTATGAGCTGATGGAACCCATCGCTTTTTTCCACGGAAAAATCCGACTGTTTGAGCACTTCCTCAAGGAAAAAAGCGCTGCTGGTGGAAAGCTTTAAGGCTTGTCCGTTCAACTGCTTCGTCGTGACATTCAGATTTTCCAAAATATCGGAAAGACTGCGGATATCATCATTCTCCAGATTTAAGAAGCTCCCGTCCTTTAAGCGGTAATATTTCTTTTTCAGCTGGAAAGACCGGAACATTTCATGGAGTTCCTCCTGCGAGATATCATCGTAGGAAAGATCCATCTCAAGCAGGTCGATATCTTGGTCCACGCGCAGGCCGATCCGGAACTTTCCGCCGCTTCTTATGCCGATTTTCTTAAAATCCTCGGAGTAATACAGCGTGCAGTGCTGCGAGAGTTCTTCCATGTCGTTTTGGAGGAACACAAAGATCCCCGCGTCATCCTTTAAGATATAAAAGCTGGCGTGCGGCTCAAAATTCATGTTCTCCAAAAGCTGCATAATCTGCCGCTCTTTCTCCCGCTGCCGCACAATGATATAACCCGCCACATGCGGCTCCTGAAAACAGTTAAACTCGTAATCCCCGTACCGGAAGCGCAGTTCTGCCTTGATCGCGTCGTTGTATTTGTCAAAATAAATGCTCGCTGCAAGATCATAATGCAGATAATGCTCCTGAAGTTCCTCCGGGATCGGCAGCTGCATTGTCGTATGCAGGCGCGGAAGCACTTCCTCAAGGAAGCGCTGCTTGTTGTCACCGCGGAAAATCAGCGCCTGCTTTCCCCCGCCGAGATTATTATAAAACGGGAGGTAATTTCGGATAAACCGGCGGTCCGGCTCATACAGTACGCCACGGTAAAAAAGCAGTTCCCCATCTTCCGTCAGCGGGATGATCGGTTCTTTCAGTTCGTAGTCGAGGCTGATCGCGTCGTCGCACACGTCCAAATCATATTTTATCTCAGGGTTTCCCCGGATGAAACAGGTGTTCTCGTATACCCTGCCGTAGAGTTCAAGCGTAAAGCGGCTGCCCACAAGCACATGCAGCAGCTGGATCAACATTCTTTTGGAGAGCGTGAGCTGCGGCTTTAAAAAAAGTTTGGAACTGTTGGCATGGTCGGTAATGCTCTGCACTTCCATGACATTGAGCAGATAGTCAAGGAGCGTCACCGATTCCTTGTCAAATTCACTCTCATGGGAAAGATACCGGAATTCCTTGCCGAGGATGATATTTTCCCCCGCGGCATAGTCCAGCAGGAATTTCTTGAGCAGCTGGATCTTGTAATACTTCCCGCTGCCCGCCTGCAATGTCAGGAACGCCCTGCCATCCTCGCCCCTTAGCATGGACCTAAGCGTGATGGTCGCACTGACATGGAAGATATCCCCGGTAATCCTGGCCTCCTCCTGGTTCGCGAAATAGTCAAGGATCTGGAATACCCTCTTTTCTTCCGGGTTCTGCGGGACTTCCATCAAGGATTTTTCCTGGTATTTCAGCAGGAATAAAAGCGATGCGACAACATGCTTGCACGCCCCCTTTTCCTTGACATGGGAAGGGCAGTTGCACGCATGGTCAAAGGAACCGTCCTCATGCTCGGTAATCGTGACGGAATAGCTGTAATTTCCCTTCACGGCCATCCGGTACTGGCGGTTTGTCTTGGAATACGCGACATTACAGACCCTCCCCGCCTTATAATACTGCAGGCCGCGGGAATAGATCACATCGTTCGTCGCCAGATTCCGGATACCGGTTCGGGATAATGCTAACATGCCAAAAAACCTCCTTAAAACCTTATTCTGCTATTGTACCATATTTCGGAGGATTTGTGCATCATAAATTTCATTTTTTTCAATGTTTTTAAAAATCCCCGCACTTCCAGCGCATCAGCACCTGCTGCAAACAATACCAAAAGTCCGGTTCCGCTACCGATTCCGTCGTTCGGATCATCGCGGTGGTGTATACTTTTTCGTCAATTCGGTATACGATGGAACCAACCACATCCCCTGCCATAACGGGTGCAAAAAGCGTGTCTTCGTAATGGATCTCGACGGACGGCTGCTCCCACGCAGCAAGCAGGAGCGGTTCTACTGAATGCGCGTCCGCCGCGATATGCACTTCGTCGGAAATCCCCCCCACAACCGGGATGGTGTTTCGGTATTCCGTCAGATCCGTGAGCATCTCATCCGCCTGCTGTCCGTTGACGGATAATTTTGCACGGGAACCAACCGGCTCCTTATTAAAATATGTAAGGCCATAATTCATGAGTTTCTGCGTGTCGCTCCATTTATAACTTTTGTTCGGCGGCCAGCCGCACGCAAGCATGGTGGCAATCAGCGTGTGCTCCCCCCGCTTTAACGCCCCGACAAAACAGTAGCCCGCTTTTCCGGTAAATCCGGTTTTGATGCCGATTGCGCCGTCCATCATATAAAGAAACCGGTTTTTGTTGGATACGGTAAACGACCGCCCGGTCGTAAGCTCCTGAAACCGGTAGGTTGCCGTGTTTGTGATTTTGATAAAATCCGGGTTCTTGATCGCGTAGGAAGCAATCTTTGATAATTCTATTGCTGTCGTATGATGGTTTTCAGAATCCAGACCGTTCGGTGTCTCAAAACAGGTGTCTTTTAACCCAAGTGCCGCTGCCTTTGCGTTCATCATCGCGCAGAAGCCCTCCACGGAACCGCCCACATGTTCCGCTAACGCCACGGCGACATCGTTGTGGCTCTCAAGCATCAGGGAATAGACTAGATCCCCGAGGCGGTATTGCTCCCCGGTGCGGATATTCAACTGCACGTCCGGCTGTGCCGCCGCATTTTTTGATACCGTCACCACCTCATCCATCGAAGCATGCTCCAGCAGAACAATCAGCGTCATAATCTTAGTGGTACTCGCCATCGGCAGCACCTCATTCCCGTGGTTTTCAAAGAGCACCCGGTCATTCTCTGCGTCAAGCAGGCAGGAAGCATAGGCGTACAGTCCCTTTGGTACGACCCGTTCCACCTCCTCTTCCACCTCCGCGCGTACGGTTTCCTCCGGTTCCCCTTCCTCGGCATATACGCACATACAGGAAAAAACTTTCGCGCAGGCATTTTCCCCGTTTTCACGTAAGGCCTGCAGCAACGGATTTCCCCGGCACAAAAACAGAAGCATACAAAAAAGACACAGACAAAGCAGATTTTTCTTCCGCAGCAATCTCATATTCCCCTCATTTCCGCTGCAGCCTGTTGCGGTACAGCCAGACATTATTTTGCCATCGGTTCAGAATATGAGAAAATAGCTTTGTCTATGCCTTTTCGTGATTAAATCATTTCCACATTTTCCGTCGGGCGCGCGACAAGTACGGTCAGGTTTCCGTTGCGGCAGCGCACTGCGTCGATAAACTCCTTCTGGCGTTCTTCACAGACAAATTCCGCCGTGTAGGTCAGTTCAAACATACTGCCCATATTGGTTGTCTTCACCCGCTCTAACGATAAATTTTTCAGATACTCGGCGAACAGGTCGTCAAACACATTCGTATAATCAAGGCTTTCGGGGATGGTGATCTTGATCTCGCGCGTCCTCTGTTTTGTCTCCCCAAATTTTGAGTGGTCGAGCACGAACAACAAAATGCAAAAAACCACCGTGGCAAAAAGTGCGTAAGTCAGGTAGCCCATCGCATTGGTCAGCCCGATCGCCATCGCGAGGAAAATCACGCTGATCTCCTTGGCGTTGGCGGGTTGGGAGCGGAAACGCACGAGCCCGAATGCCCCCGCGATCGCAACACCGGTCCCGATGCTGCCGTTCACCATCATAATAACAATTTGGACGACCGCCGGCAGGATGACTAAGGTGATTGCAAAGCTTTTTGTGTATTTTCCCTTTGACATATAGGTAACAGAAAGCAAAAGCCCGAAAATGATCGAGCATACGGTCAGCAGCAATACATTCAGGATCGTCATGCCGCCAGAGGAATCAATGATACTGGTAAACATATTTTCTTCTCCTTTGGTCCGTTTTGTTTATTGTTCCAGAAATTCCATGTTTCTCTGGAATGCAAGCGAGCGCCCGATACCCGCCGTGACTTCTTTTTTGTAGATCGTACCGTATTTCGAGAATGATACCGGATAAAGGGAAAGCTTTTCCATCAACCTTACCAGCCAGAGTGGGTAAGCTTTTGCCGCTTTCACCTCAAGCAGCCAATAATCCCGCAAAAAAAGCTCGTCCGCGGCATCCCCAAAGCTGAGGGAGAGATGGTTTCTGCGGCTGCGGATATGGGAGTCAAACGTCATGCGGAAATCTGGATCCTCCCTGCCATACCACGCGGTGCGGTCATAAGCGAGATAAAGCTTCGGCACGGTCTTATGGAAGGCGATAAAATAATCAATCTCCCGCAGCACCTGCGAATCCTTCTTTGGCCGGATGCCGCGCAGGAGATAGTCCTCCGCCTCAGACAGCTTCAAGCTGATTCTACGCTTGTAGACAACATCCCTGTATTTCTTCTTAAGTTCAAGGTACACCTTGTCGTCCGCCCCGGGAATCCCGTAGCTGCGCAGTCGGAGCTTTTCCTTGTACACCGGCTTCTCGTTTGAAAGGCGAACAAGTTCATCATTCTCGGTATCAAAATAGATATTGCAGATCTTGGACAGTCCATAATCGTCCGGTACCATATACGGTCCGATTGCTTCTATAAATTCCGTGTACTGTGCGGGGGTAAGCATATACTTTTTCTCCACCCGCTGAAATATGTAACCGTTTCCCGCCATCCGGATTCTCCTCTTCCGGGATCTTACATGTCACGGTGGAACCCTGCCGCCACGCGGCATGCCTTTCTCCCTGAAAATTCTGTAGATATGGTACATCAAATTTATGTACAAACTGTGTAGGAAAAATGTAAATCCTGTGGAAATGGATTCCCGGATGCTCCTTGACCACAAATGCATTCTCACGGGACAACATTGAGCGTAAGCTGTATTTCCTCCTCCGCCTCAAGCTTAAAATCTTCAAGCTTTTCCGGGTTTACCGCCGGAAGTTCCTCCAGCGACGCGATCCCGAAACTGCGCAGGAAGTCTTCGGTCGTCCCGAACAGGATCGGCCGCCCCGGCGCATCCATTCGCCCAACCTCACATGCCAGATCGTATTCAATCAGCTTATTTACTGCATGGTCGCTCTTTACCCCGCGGATTGCCTCAATTTCCTGCTTTGTGATCGGCTGTTTATAAGCGATGATCGAGAGCGTCTCCAGCAGAACATCGGTCAGCACATGCTTTTTCGGAACATGCGCAATCCGAACCAGATACTCATACATAGATGCTTTCGTGCACATTTGGAACGCACCCTCCAGCTCAATGATCTTGATACCGCGCCCATTCTCCTCATAGCGCTGCATCATGCCGCGCACGGCTTCCCGCACCGTATCCTCGTCAAGCCCAACGGCAGCGGCGATCCGTCTGACCTCGACGGCCTCGCCCATTGTAAAGAGGATCGCCTCCACGATCGCCTCAAGTTCGTTTCTTTCCATGCTGTTTCCTTTCTATACAGAGTTCCGCATATGCCCTCCCCAAGCACCGCATACGCCGGAGGAATTTCTCGCCTCCCCATGTTCTACCCGAACGAAAAATGATCCACCGGGGCAACATCTTCCGCCAGATAATCGATCTCGATGTCCTCAAACAGTTCCACCTGACGGATTGCAATGCGCCCCATTTTCATCAGTTCCAGCACTCCTAAAAAAGTGACAATGAGCTCCATCTTGTCCCGGCTGCCCGAAAGCAGGCCGCGGAAACTAAAATGCCTGCACTGTATCCCAAAATGCTGGATCTGAAGGATTTTGTCCGAGAGATTGACCTCCTCCCGCTCGATGCGCCCGAAACGGCTGCGGATCGGGTCAATCTTGTCGGTCTGCCGCTTCATGACTGAACGGAAGACGGCGTGCAGCTTTGAGAGTGTCAGATCAGCCAAAAGTTCCTTTGCATGGATTTCCTCCTTGAAATCCGCGATTTCCGGCGGCACGGTGCTCCTCTTAAAAAGCATCATCGAGGCATCCAGCTGACGGTCTTTCAGCTCCTGTGATATATATTTGTACATTTTATATTCCAGAAGCCGCTCAACAAGCTCCTGCCTTGGATCAATGATCTCCCCATCCTCTTTTGCTTCCTTCGGCAGCAGCATCTCCGACTTAATCCGAAGCAAGGTCGCCGCCATGACAAGAAATTCACTCATCACATCGAGATTCTTCCTCTCCATCTGGTGGATGTATTCCATGTACTGCTCCGTGATCTGCACGATCGGGATGTCATATATATTTATTTTATTCTTATCAATCAGATGAAGGAGCAGATCGAGCGGACCCTCGAACGCCTCCAACTTTACCGGTATTCCCATATTACACCATTCCAAGCGAATTTTTTCCGAAAAAACGGCTGCCGGACGGTATCAAAGTCCGGCATACCCTATAACTATACTCATTTTTCCGGCAGTTGTCAAGAAGCTTGCGCCGTTTCATCCCAACAGCAAAATACGGCAATCCCGCAAGGTCTTGCGCGTCCCTAGCGTTTAAAATACTGCTTCCAAACCGACAAAAGCACATCCGAATATTTCGCCTTTGCCACCGCATCCGCAGTCACAAGGGGGACGCTTCCCAGTTCCTTCCCTTCATATACGAAAGAAGCACGCCCGGCGGGTGTCCCTGCCGCAACCGGGGCATTCAGGCTTTCTTCGTACGTGAGCACAAGCTCGATGGAATCCTTCTTAATATCCTTCCCGCACAGCTTCGCAAATTCCTGCTGCGGCACGAGTGCGATTTCTTTTGCCACGCCGGATCTTACCGGCACACTTTTAATTTGATCTTCCGAGAAATCATGCCGGTATAACTGGTAATTTGCAAAACCGTAGTTTAACAGCTCCGCCGCCTCCTGAAATCTTGTTTTTGTGTCCGGTGCCGCCATGATAACCGCAATCAGGTTCATATCGTCACGCCTTGCCGTCGCGGAAAGACAGTACTTTGCAAGCCCGGTGGACCCTGTCTTTAACCCGGTGATCCCCTGATAGGACTTGATCAGCTTGTTTGTGTTTGTCAAGCCGAATTCCGTCTGACCCCTTGACGTTGTATGTACAAAAGTATCCATCCAGACCGTGGAGTAATTGCTGATCTCCGGATGGTTCATGATCAGCTCGCGCGACATTTTTGCCACGTCGAGGGCACAGGAATAATGTCCGTCCGTGTCCAGCCCGTAACAATTCACAAAATGAGTGTTTTCCATGCCAAGCTGCGCGGCGCGCTCGTTCATCTGAGCCACAAAAGCCTCCTCCGAGCCTGCGATGAATTCCGCCATCGCGACACTTGCGTCGTTTGCACTCGCGATGCTGATACATTTGATCATTGTCTCGACGGGCTGCTTCTCATAAGGTTCCAGATAGACCTGGGAGCCCCCCATTGACGCTGCGTGTTCGCTTACGCTCACCTCGTCCGTCAGGCTGATCTTCCCGCTCTGCACCGCTTCAAAGATCAGCAGCAGTGTCATAATCTTTGTGATGCTTGCCGGGCGCAGCTGCTTGGTCGCATTCTTTTCCACAAGCACCTCGCCGGTGGAACCCTCCATAAGCACATACGCCTCGCTTGCCAGCGTAATCTCCTCCGCCGCGGCACGCCGACCCGGAAACAGGCCCGCTGTCAAAAAAATGACACAGCACAGCGCAATCAACTGTCTTACGCCCTTTTTCCTGTTGTTTCTTTCTCTTTTTCCCTGGGTTCTTCCTGCCTTTTTTCCGTGTTCTGTCTTCATACATTCCATGTCCGCACGCACCTAAAAAATATCTTGTCATATTGTACGGGCAGGCGGACGAATTTATTACTGAAAATGAACAAGCAAAAGATTGCTTTTTCGGCAGCCCACCTCATAGAATAGAAAAAAACGGTGGTTTTCTTCCATGCCCAATCCCCGACGAAAAAACGCCCGCCACAGGAAAAAGTGCCGCAAAACGTTTTTTATTGTCCTTGCCGGCATTTTCATCCTAACCCTCCGCCCGGTACTTTACCGGACACCGTGGCATCTTCCTTTCACGTTGCATTTTACGGAAAGCTATGTGCTGCTGGCACCGGGTGACGGCTGCACCCTGAAGGTCAACGGCTTAGCTTCCATCGCATCCTGCAAAAGCTCTGTCCCCCTCGTGGCGACCGTCACGCAGGGCGGTTATGTCCGCGCCAGAAAATGCGGTAAAACGGTGATCACCGCCACACTGCGCGGAAAGGGCGGAAAAAAAATCCGCTGCCTGGTCCAGGTAAGCGAACCAAACAAAAAAAGCCTTACCCTGCGCGTGAAACAAAGCGCTCATCTTTATCTGAAAGGGCTGCGCTTCCGTCTCGGGGTTAAATATAAAAGCGGTGACAGCCGGATTGCCAAAGTAACAGGCACGGGCAAAGTCACCGCTGTCAGCAAAGGAAAAACGGTCATTACCATCACCTACAAAGGAAAAAGTTTTGAGTGCAGTGTGACGGTAAAATAATGACCGATCCTTCCGCAATATACGGCAGGAAACCAATCCGACCGTTCCCTGCCGTATTCCGCTTCTGTCAGGCAAGCTCACTCATCACAATATTTTTGATTTTCCGGATCAGCGTGCCTGCCTGTCCGATCCCGACCTGCTGTGTCCCAAAAAGCATGGTGATCCCATACATTGGCTCATTAGAGAAAAATGTGCCAAGCCAACCGTCCCAGCCATATTCTCCCTTGCCCGAAAACAGCATCGTCCCCGCCTCGTCCTCACAGACACGCATCAGGCTGCCATAAGTGTAGCCTCCCATCCAGACCCAGCCCTGCCATAAGTACGGCTTCTGGTTTCC
>ERZ808040.1186-NODE-1186-length-18567-cov-4.388264_pt1 | contig 18567 bp, 24 predicted proteins | sample MGYA00380191_ERZ808040 | MGnify/ENA primary metagenome ERZ808040 (study PRJEB31490, sample SAMN06133395) | mouse gut metagenome | isolation source: J6 | host: mice | place: China: Chengdu | collected 2015-05 ...
TTCTGTTGAAACAAAGGAAGGTGCAGCGTTGGCCGGGAAAGAGGAAGGCCAGAAGGAAAAAGTGTTTGATGGAACAGTTGTTCTCACAGGCGCTGCAACCTATATGGACTCCGGTATCAGATATTTTAAAAATAAACCGGTCAAAGTTACCGATCAGAGGGTGTATGAACAGCTTTTAAAAACGGGGCTGTTTGTATGTATTTGATTATGGGCGCGTATGTATCCGGGAGGGATTTGCTGGGGGAAAATGGGGAATTTGTCGGACTGATTCCTTTAGATGATTTGGCAGAATTGTCAGAAGCTGCTTTGGATAATCTTTTAGCAGCAGGAAAAGAAATAATAGACGCATACTGTCAACAGAGTTTTGGCGAGGATAAAGAAGTTCCCTATATTGTGAAATTGGTAAATGCGCAGTTGGTATCTGCCATTTTATCTGATCCTAGCAAAACAGCAGAGAGCATTGAGGATTATTCTTATGACAATAATCTCAATGCTTTTTCTAATATTCTTTCCCGGCTGAACTTTTTGAAAGTGGGAGATGAAACAATCTGTGGCCGGAAGAAAAGTATAAGGGCAAAGGTGATCTAAATGAGCTTCGGAAAAATGTTGATCCATAAGTGCGAAGTATTACGGCATGAGGAAGAAAAGCGGGGAAATTTTACCAAAATGAAGCCGGTTTCCGTATATCCGCCTGGAACCCGTTGCCGATTTGTGCGGAAAAACGCAACTAATACAGAGACCAATGGGCGGACTAAGGTATCTGCCTATTATATTTTGTATTTGCCCAAACGGGTGAAAGTGAAAAATGGTGATGTGATTATATGGTCCCTTGATCCAGAAGCAAGATATACGGTTCAGGAGCCGTATGTGCCGTCTAATCGCTTTCATGTAGTCACTCTGGAAAAGGAGGGCGAAGTCTGATGGAGGATGGATTTTATATCGAAAATCTTGATAAATTGGAGCAGAAACTATTGAAAGCAGCTTCAAAGGAGTTTCCACAGATTATACAAAATATTTTAGAAACTCTTGGAGAAATTATTTTGAATTCAGCAAAAGATTCTTTAAAAGGTGATACACGGCCACACGCAAGATATATTAAGAAAACCAGAACCATTACCAGAGGCACTAATAAAGGCAAACAGAAAAATTACCTCCAGTTCAAAGGGACGGTTTCCACCAATTCCGTTGATACAGGGGTTTTGTGGAATTCATTGTCCAGGGGAATCAATGGAAATATCTGGGTTTATAGTGGATCTACTGGGAAATTCTCCCTTTGCGTAGGTTCAAGTGTATCTTATGCAAAATTTATCAATGATGGATATACCATGCGAACGCCACATTGGGTTCCTGGAACAATAGATGGAACAGGAAAATTTATTTACCAACCAGGGGCAAAAACGGGAATATGGGTAAAATCACGAGTTTATAAAGGAGTAAAGTTTTTTGATATTGGATTTGAAGAAATGAAAAAGGAGGCGCCAGAAGTTGTCAAATACGAACTTGAACAATTTGCAGCAGAATTCAACAGATAATCCGTCCCCACAGAATTCCGTTTTTTCTGAAGTCGTAAAAGAAGTATTTGGGGATATTCAGCAATACGAGACAGATGTTCCGCAGAATTTCAGCCGTCCTTGTTTCCTTTTCATCAATCCAGATAAAACAACAAGGACAAAGGAAATGACTGCTTCATCATATAAAGTTATGCAAAATTATGAGATATATTTTTTTGCTATGGAAGATGATGTTGAAAGCCTTACAAGCTATAAGGATTTTTTTGTTGATTATCTTATGGGAGTGAAAAAAATCCCCATTCCTGGTACAGGGCATTATTATACGATAGAGCAGGTGGCAGCAGATACGGATGATATGAATTCTATGGTGGCATTTATGATTGAGGTATCCAGAGTGAAGATAAGAAATTTGAGACGCCCTGAAGTGCCGAAGATTGGAAAAATAGTAAACAGTATTTCAATATATGGGAGGGATATGACAAGTGATAAATAATAAAAGAAAGTTTAGCCTTGATGAAATATGCCAACATTCAAAAGAACTTTTTGGAGTTTATCCAGAAGTGATCTATGGAGCACTTCTTCCAACAGAAACAAAAGAAACATATACTCTGGCTGAGGTAGAGGAGGCCATTAGAAAATTTGTGAAAAAGGAGGTAGTGTAATATGTCCAGTGGAACATGGAGGACGGGTGAAACAAAAGAACGAACAGGACTTTATAATTGGTTTGTGTCTTTGGCTACGTCCCGGATTAATGCAGCGAAGAAGGGTGTTGTAGGTATTCCTATTAAAGCGGACTGGGGACCATGTAATCAGCTTATTGTATGTGGAGATGATACAGAAATTATTTCTACATTTGGTGATGGGGGAACCGTATACTTGGCACGAAGGGCAGTAAAAGGGGGAAAAGAATATAAGCCTTACAAGATACTTATTTACCGAATGGCGACAGCAGAAGCGGAACAGGCGGTTGCAACAGTAGAAGGGAGTTTCAAACTGATTGCGAAATATAAAGGGGAGCGTGGAAACCATTTCAAGGCTTCCATCACTGAAAATATTCAGAATGAGAATTGTGTGAACCTTTGTATTTATGAGGACAGCATAATGATAAGCAAATATACTATTGAGAAAGGCGATCTAGATGGTTTGGTAGAGATGGTCAATAATGATGGGGAGTCCCTGGTAACAGCAGTAAAAACAGGAGAAATGGATATTTCTCCCACGGCTTCCATTTCCTTTGCTGGCGGTGCGTCTGGAAGCGAGGTAAGGGTAGAGGACTATATAAAGGCACTGACAGCTTTTGAAACAGCTTATATGAATACGCTGGCTTTAGATGGCGTGACCGATGAAGCGATCCTGACAATGGTAAAAAGCTGGCATAATCGAGTGTGGCATACCGGGAAAATGATTCAGCTTGTCATCGGCGGAACACATGCAGATGATAAGGAGCCTGACATTGGCAATATCCGTTCAAAGTCATGCGATAATTACGGAATTATCAATTGTATTGTCGGTGGGATTGATACTGCAGGGAATATGTATTCATCTGCAGAAATGGCTCCACAAATTGCCGGGGCAGTGGCGGCACTGCCTTTGAATGCTTCCATTACCTATAAGCAATTAGAAGATATTGTGAATGTAACAATAGAACTGACAGATACACAAATTTGCGAGGCTACTAGGGCAGGCTCTTTTGTTTTGTTTAAGGATACCGATCCAGAGAGTTTTGAGGTGAAAGTCAAGGTCGAAAGAGGCATAAATACATTTACTAGCTTCAGTGAGGAAGCTGGACAAAAGCTCCGAAAAATTAAGGCAATCTCTACCATGGCAGCAATTGACTATGATATTGGACGGTATGCCATGAATAATGTGCTGGGTGAACTTGACAATAACGGAGATGGTCGGGCGGCATTGTTCAGTGGTGTTTCGCAATATCTGGAAACCTTAGCAAATGAGCATGTAATTAGCCCTGATATTCTGGTAGGGTTAAGTGAAACTCTTGTAAGTGAAGGTGATGTAGTTTATATGGAAACTCAAGCACTTACTATTGATAAAATTGAACAAATTTTTAATAAAATTTATTTATAAAGGGGGATAGGTATGTTAGATGATACCAGAGTAATTAATGGTTCATTTGGTGAATGTCACAGCGAGGGAAAGTGGCTAACAAATGTTTATAAAATGTCAGCTGATGTTGAACCATCATATGGTGATGTAAAAATGTCAGGGACACGCTGGACGGGGCAGAAACTTTTGAGCGTAAAAGGTACGGGCAGCATTTCCGGCTATAAAATCACAACGGAGCTGGTTCAGAATGTTGCCAGAATTACTGATGACCGGAAGTCCGAGTATGTGACTGAGTTGATTTCTAAATTGGATGATCCAGAAGCATTTGGCTGTGAAAGAGTGCGTTTGAAGCATGTAAAATTTACGAAAATTCCTATTGTGGGATGGGAAGTGGGCTCCATTGTTGAAGAAGAATGGCCTTTTTCCTTTACAGGTGTAGAATGGTTAGATCCAATTACTGAAAAATAAAATAGGCAGCTAAATTAGCTAAAAGGAGAGTTTGATATGAAAGAAAAAACGATGGATTGTGAAAAATTGGAAGAAATGCCAGGAGATGTTTATGTTGCTCCACCAGCAATGTCAGATGATGAGTTGTTGGAAAAATTGCTAGGGACTCCAGATGTGGCTACAAAACAGGTTTTCATGAAGCGTTTTAATGCTTATTTTACAGTTAAAGCTATTTCCTCAGAGGAATATAGTCATTTGGAGAATCGTTGCAAGTATCCAGTAAAAAATAAAAGAACACATCAGATCGAAGAGAAAACCAATCAGGAAATGTTGTCAAATCTTTTGATTGTTACAGCATGTGTGAAGCCAGATTGGAATGAGCCAAAACTTTTGGAAAAATATAATACTTCTGATCCAGCTAAAGTAATTCGTAAGAGGCTCTATATTGGGGAAATATCCCAGCTTACAGAAGCAATTATGGATATTTCAGGATTTGATGATGGGTTAGAAGAAGCAAAAAACTCATTATGCGGGGCGGAGAAGCAGGGATAATACATAGGTTGCTGCAAGAAAGCAATTATTCCTTGTTTCCAGATGAAATATATGCAAAACCACGTAGAGTGAGGAATTTTATCTATGCTTCGCTAGAACTTACTTGGAAAGAAAGAAAAGAGAAAGGTGGTATGAAAAAATAAAAGAGGGGAGGTGAAGGAATGGAGTTAAGTGCGGTTCTTACTTTGAGAGATAAGTTATCAGCACAGATGGACAAGGCCAGTAAAAGTGTTTCAATAATGACACAAAGGGTGAATGAATCCAAAGAAGCCATCTCAAAAATCGCAGCAACACAAAATATCAATATTTCCGCAAATAGCAATATATCTGAAATGGTTTCCACTGCCCAGGCTTCAATTGCCTCCCTGAGAAATACAGTTTCCCAAAAGGAGCTTTCCCTGCAAACAAAAATAGACTTAGACGGTTTGGAAAATGAAACAATAAACGCAAAGCTGGCCGAACTGGGAAATTTTTTGGAAAAAAACAGCGGAAAGGTAGAGGAATATAGCAATAAGCTGGCAGTTCTGAAGCAGAAGCAGTCAGAATTTACAGAGAATACAAAAGGCAGCGTCAAGCTGGGGGTAGAGCAGTCTATAGAAAGTCTGGAAAAAAAGCTGGCGGATATTGAGGCGGCAAAACAGCAGTTTGCAGAGTGGCAGCAGATTCGGATAGATTTTAATGAACTGGAAGTTGCCAGGGCGGAGCTTTCTACCCTGGAAAGGGCTTTGGAGAATCTGAACAGTACCAATGTGGCTGTAAGGGCTTATCTGGATTTCAAGACAGACGCTTTAAAACAGGTCTATGACATTGATGAAAAGCTAAAATCTATCGGGCAGAGGATAATCAGCCCGGTTGTAAAGCTGAAAGACCAGGCAACGGAAAAAATCGCCAGTATTAAAAATAAGACGAAGGCTTTTGCTGGAGAAAAGTTTGCACCAATTATTTCAGCAGTAGATAAAACAAAGTCAGTAATGTCCTCTGTACGGACAGGACTGGCGAAAATAGCTGGTACAGTGGCTTATCCGGTCATTAAAGTAAAAGATATTGCTTCTAAGGTTGCGAACGCTGTGAAGACCAAATTAGGAGCTTTGGGTGGTAAAATATTTACCCCAGAAGTAAGGCTAAAGGCACAACAGGTATTCAACACCATAAAAGAGCTTGGCACTAAACTTTCCGGATTAGGCGCAAAAGCCGGTAAAGCAGTGGCTGGGGCTACTGGAAAAATCACAAAAGGTTTGGCTATTTCCGTTGGGGCAGCAGCTACCGTAATTGGTGGTATTGGTGCTGCGAGCGTTAATGTTGGGGCTCAGTTTGAAGCCAGTATGAGCCAAGTCGCTGCCACAATGGGAATGGCAGAAGATGAAGCGAATTACAGTAATGAGGCATATGCGAAGCTGGCAAATAAAGCAAAGGAAATGGGGGTCTCCACGAAGTTTTCTGCTTCAGAAGCAGGCGAGGCACTTAATTACCTGGCATTGGCCGGATATAAGTCAGACCAAGCATGTGCAACCCTTCCTACAATTCTGGATTTAGCAGCCGCCGGAGGCATGGATCTGGCAGCGGCATCCGATATGGTGACAGACAGTATGTCAGCCTTGGGAATTGCCACAACGAAAGAAAATCTTACACAATTTGGGGATCAGCTTGCGAAAACTGCTCAAAAGAGTAATACGAGCGTATCCCAATTGGGAGAGGCAATTCTTACTGTTGGTGGTACGGCAAAAACATTAGCCGGTGGCACAACAGAATTAAACACTTTGCTTGGTATTATTGCTGATAGTGGAGTAAAAGGGGCAGAGGGAGGTACAAAGCTTCGGAATATCATGCTTTCCCTGCAATCTCCCACGGATGTTGCCGCCAAAAAGCTGAAGTCTCTCGGTGTGAGTGTCTATGATGCACAAGGGAAAATGCGTCCAATGAATGAAGTGTTGGGCGATCTGAATGCGTCTATGGATAATATGACAGATGCAGAGAAACAAAATGCTCTGTCAACTATTTTCAACAAAGCAGATTTAAAATCCGTAAACGCTCTTCTTGACAACTGTGGGGATCGATTTGATGAATTAAGCGGATACATTGTTGATTCAGATGGTGCTATGCAAAACATGGCTAACACCATGAACAATAATTTGCAGGGGCGGATAACAGAATTCAAGTCTGCAATGGAAGGTGCCAGTATTGCCATATATGAGGCGCTTGGGAGCAGTAATCTAAAGGATCTGGTGAAAGAAGCTTCAGGCTGGATTGGGATTCTAACAGAGGCAACAGAAGAAGGCGGCATAGATGGTCTGGTAGGGGCAATTGGGGCAGTATTTGCCAAGGTTGTTACCAAAATGGCTTCATTGGCACCGCAGTTGATTCAGGCCGGAGTTGGAATTGTCAGCAGCCTTATTTCTGGCATAAAAAGCCATTTGCCGCAGATAGTCAGTGGCTTGACAGGAGCTGGGACAGTATTTGTCCAGGGAATCCTTCAACTGATTCCAGAGCTGCTTTTAGCAGGAGGGGATCTGGTTCTGGAATTCTCCAAGGGGGTTGCGGAACAGCTTCCAGAATTGCTAAACAGCGGAGCCGAAGCAATCACAAAACTTGCCCAGGGGATAGCAGACGGAACGCCTTTAATGGCTGATGTGGTAGTTAAAATTATTACTGCATTATCTGGCTCTATGGGGCAGAATATGCAACCAATTCTTGATGCGGCTTTAAAGGTTCTGATGGCACTGGTTCAGGGGTTTACTCAAGCATTGCCGGTATTGGTTCCAGCAGTGGTGCAGATAATTATGGGATTCGTGCAGTTTATCAGTGCGAATTTAGGTACGATTGTTATGGCGGCGCTGGATATATTGATGGCACTGGTTCAGGGACTCATTAATTCGATTCCCGTATTGATTCCGGCAATTGTTGAAGTGATTCTGAATATTGTCCAGTTTGTATCGGATAATTTGCTTATGATTTTGGAGGCAGCTCTGAATATTATCCTGGCACTAGTTGAGGGAATTACAGAAAATATCCCAATATTGGTAGATGGAGTAATTCAGATTATTACAGGTCTGGTAACATTTATTACCGAAAATCTGCCTATGATTATCGAGGCTGCCATCCAGATTATTGTTGCTCTGGTTCAAGGATTGATAGAAGCTATACCACAGCTTATTGAGGGAGCTTTGCAGCTTGTACAGGCCATTTGGGAAACCATAACAAACACAGATTGGTTACAACTCGGAATTGATCTGATAAATGGCATAGGAAACGGGTTGGTTGAAGGTGTTAAGGCAATTGCAGGCACTATCGGAAATGTAGCCGGTTCCATTGTAGACAAATTCAAAGGATTTTTAGGAATACATTCTCCATCTACAGTGATGAAAGCTCAGGTCGGATTTAATGTTGGCGCTGGTGTAGTAGAAGGCTTAAAAGAAACAAAGGCCATGATAAATAATGAAGTGGAAAACATGGCTGGTGATATGAAAGTAAATATGGTGGCAAATCTCACAGATATGCAGCCGCCGGAAATCAGGCCATATGAGCCGGATGAACCAGATACACCTAAAAGTCCCAAAAAACCACAGCCTTCTTTGGGCGGTGGTACGTATGAGGGATTGGATATTGCACAGCCCATAAGCAACTCGGATGTAAGCAATTCCTACTCTAAAATAACGAAAAACCAGCAGCAGAACGTAAAGAAATATTATATCGAAAAAATTATTGAAAGTGTAACCATAACGGGAGAAGGTGATGAAGATAGGCTGGTAGAAAAGATACTGACAGCACTTGCAGATGATATTGAAGAAACAGTGGAAAACATGGGAGAGGAGGACTTTGATTGATTTACAAAATATCATTTGAAAATCTAAAGGAAAGCATTACACTTCCGGTTAATCCTCCTGAACTTGTAATTGGTGGCGGAGGAACCACCTTTTCGGATTCCCAGGTAATTAAGGGAGGGGAACGCACGATTATTGGAAACAGTATGTTACAAAGCGTTGCGTTTTCCTCCTTTTTTCCCAGGGACTATGATTCTTCATATTGTGTTAGAAAAAACATTCCGGATCCATGGGAGGCAGTAGACAAAATTAACAAATGGCGTGATTCTGGAAAGCCGGTTAAGCTGTTGATAACGGAAACGGACATTAATATGTATGCAACGATCCGAAAGTTTGATTATCGAGAGAAGGGTGGCGAGCCTGGAGATGTATACTTTGATATTGAATTTAAAGAATTCAAATTCATAAAGATTCGTGAAGTGATAAAAGTAGCGCCGAAGGTAGAGCAGCAATCTGACAGACCAGAAACGGCAGCTACGGCCAACACCTATACTGTTGTGAAAGGAGATTGCCTGTGGAATATTGCTAAAAGATTCTATGGAAGTGGGGCTCAGTACACAAAAATTTTCGCAGCGAACAGCCCTCCTATTCAGAATACAAATTTAATATATCCCGGACAGGTGCTGACAATTCCATCATGATCGAACTGTATAAAGAAAGAGAAAAATATAAAGTGGCCGTGGTTCAGGAAACTCTTATTTCTTGGATCGAGGAGGCTGTCACCTCAATGACTTGGGGTGGCAGTAAAAATGAAGCTTCGCGTACTCTGAATATGGAAGTGCTGAAAGTGGAAGGAAAGACAGATTTTCCGAATGGAAGTTGTGTTGTGGTTTATAATGCGGCTGATGAAGAACTGATGCGATATATCATTACAAAGAAAAGCAAAACCAGAAGCAGCACGACAATAAAATATACTGCTAGGGACATACGCTGGTGGCTTATACGTAGTAAAATGGATAAGAAGTTTGAGAATATGACTGCCAGTGAGATATTTTTGAGTTTATGTAAAACGCTGGGAATTAACACAGGGACAGTGGAAGATACCAGGGTGAAATTTTCTGTATTACATTTTCTGAAAAAAACACCGTGGGATATGATTATTACGGCATTAACAGAAACCCGGAAACAGAGTGGGAAAAGATACACCACACGCATTAAAAATGGGAATCTGGAACTAATTGAAAAGCTTAACCAGACTTCTCAATGGGTAATTGAGGAAGGCGTGAATTTAATAGATGCTTCCTATGATGAAAGTATAGAAAACACATATACTCAGGTGAAAGTGATTGGCAAAGACTCTAAAGGAAATGAAATATCTGTTGTACAGAAAAACGAAGAAGCCCAAAAACTTTACGGAATTATGCAGGAATATGTCAGCCAGAGCAATAAGGTTACTCAGGCGGAAGTAAATGCAATTGCCGCCCAAAAGCTGAAAGAATTATCAGTATTGCAAAAAAGTGGTTCTATCAAAACCTATGGAATTAAGGGGGTAGAGACAGGCACAGGAGTATATGTAATTGATAATGAAACTGGGCTGGTAGGAGGATTTTATGTAGAATCTGACAGCCACAAATATAGCAACGGTTGCCATGAAATGAGCCTTACGCTGGCCTGGACGGATGAATTGCCGGAAATAGAATATCAGGCACCAAAAGAATCATAAAGCAGTTTGTAGAAAGGGGTGATAGTTTGAGTGCCGAGGCAGCAAGGATTATAAGTAAAATATCTAGTCGGAAAAAGACAAGTGGGTTTGAACCTATGTTGGGAACGGTATTAGTTGAGTCCCCATTAACTGTAAAATTTGACGATGTAGGCTTTGATGTGTCTGCGGGATTATTAGTAAACAGTTTATTTATGGGGCATAAAAGAAAAGGGGATATTACTTCTCCGGTCATGAGTCTGCCAAATTCAGAAATTGAATTTAAAAGCAGTCTTTCCGCAGGAGATCGAGTTGTCGGTGTTGCGGTTGGTGGTACGCATTATGTCATATTATGTAAGGTGGTGCCTGTTTAATGGGAATTCTACCAGAATTATCAGAAAAAGTAACAGCAGATACTACCATAAAAACATATAAGGATAGTCTAATAGGGAAACAGACCTTTAAATTTGATTTTGAAAAAAATGAGTTTGTCACAGATGTAATGGGAAATGCCATTATGACATGTAATCCCAATGAACTGCTGGAGCAAGTAGTAAATAAAATTTTGCATGATCGAAGATATAAAAATCTGATTTATCCAGATTCTTATGGGAATGAAGTTGACTTGATTTTAAATCAAGACGATCCATATGAGGTGGTGGAGTGTGAATTGCGGAGAGTATTTACTGAAGCGTTGGTATATCACCCTCTTATAGCAAGTCTTAGCAATTTTGAGATTACAGGAAAAGGGGATATGATTTTTTGTGAATTTGTTGTGAATGGCGTGGATGGAACCTCAATCCATCATGTAGAGGGGGTACATTATGTCAAAACTGCCTAGCTATGATTTTATTAAAATGATTCAGGAAGGAAATTTGGATGTAGTGGAATGGCTGGCACTGCAGGATGAAGAAAGTATAAGAGAACGCATATATGAACGGGTGCCAGAGGGATTAGATACTTCTGTTGGAAGTTATGAGTATGATGCCATTGAGCCTACCAATACGGAATTTGCGATAGTGTACTTTATGCTGAGAAATATAATATTACTTGCCTTTCCACAGTATTCCTTTGGCGAATGGCTGACATTGGCAGCAGCTTCCCGCGGGGTATACAGAAAAGGCGCAACATTTGCCAGCGGAAGCCTTCTGATAACAGGTGCTGTCGGGACAGCAATTCCCGCAGGGACAAAGTTTTCAAATACCATAACGGCGGGATCTGCTCTGACAGTAAAATATTACACATCACAAAAATATGCGGTGGTTGGTGATGACGGACAAATAGAGGTAGAAGTAATTTCTGATGAATTAGGTGCTGCAGGTAACGCGCAGGCGGAAGAAATTAATTTGAATTTATCAGATATTGAAAATCTGGTATCTATAAGAAACCCCGTAGCCTTTACAAATGGTGTAGATGAAGAAAAAGATGGACCTCTCTTGTCAAGGCTCTTAGATAAGGTGAGAAATCCTATAAATGGTGGAAACAAAAATGACTATAAACAATGGGCAAAAGAGGTTCCAGGGGTTGCTGAAGTAGAAGTTATTCCTTTGTGGAACGGACCTGGGACAGTACAAGTTATTATTATTGGAGAAGGAGGTTCTCCTATTCCTGATTTAATCGGTAAGGTGAAAGAATATTTAGATCCAGTGGATCATGAAGGAGAAGGAGAAGGGAAAGCACCAATTGGAGCAGTTGTTACTGTAATTACTACAGAAAACTATATGATTAGAATTGATATTAATGGACTTGAATTTGAGGCTGGATATAATTTATTGAATACTCGTCAAAATATTATCCAATTGGTGAAGGAGGAAGTTGCCAAAGTAAGTATTGGAGGGCTAGTAAGAATTCATTATGTAGAGGATGCCATTAAGCATGTGCCAGGAATAAAAGACTTTGGAAGTGTGCTGATGAATCAGTCTGGGAGTAATATTCAAACGCCAATTCATCTTAAACCTTTTGTTGGGGAGGTGTACTTTGATGGAGATTAGTCGCTCTGATATGATGATGAACTATGTGGAAAGTTATTATCAGGAAAGTTTGTTCTATACAGCTCAGAATAATGCAAAGGGTAAGGAATTAGATATTATTCATACAATAATAGAAGATTTGCCTAATCAATTTAATCCTCAGACAGCGACATGGGGGCTACGTTTATGGGAAGAGATGCTTGGGTTAGAAGTAGGATCAAATAACATTATAGAACGTAGAAATTATATTATGATGAAACTTTTAATACAACAAAGAATTACACCTATTTCTTTGGAGCGTTTAATAAAAAATATTGCAAAGACTAATGTAGATATTATTCGTAATGTGGCACCATACACATTTCAAGTTCGTGTTAGAGACGATAGTTTGGATTGTGATAGTAGTTTAATTCGAAGAATTGTAGAAGACTATAAAGAGGCTCATATGGCTTTTTATCAGGCATATTATCTGGGGCAAATCGTTTTAAAAGAGCGATTTTATTTTAAGACAATTCATAGAATGGCTATTTATTGGTTTATCGAACAGGGAATTCTTAATGGGGGATTTCTGCTGGATGGAAACCGGCTACTTAATACAGAGTTTCCGCCTTATCATATAAGGGTACAGAACCTGTTTTCCATATTTCATCTGGAAGAGATATATCTGAAAAAAATAGATAATGCCTTCTCTTTTGTAACAAAAGAAAAGTTTCCTGTTTTAATTGTTCATACATTTACTTGCTATTGGTGGGGAGAATTCAATAGGCTCCTGAATGGCAGGTATTTTTTGGATGGAGGAATCTGTCTGGATCGATTTTTCCCGCCATATAAATTAAAGGTTTTCCATAGGGTTGTATTGGCTTTGCAGGGGTGTATTTCAGCTAAGGCTATGTGGAATACCTTTAGGATGGAAAATGCCTTGAGATTTGAAATCAGGAGCTTATTTCGATATAAAATCTGTTGGTGGGATGGTGTATTAAACGGAGAGAGGGATTTGGAAATTCCAGAGTATAAGACAAAGGTAACACACAGGGGTAAAGTGGTTGCCAGAGAAAATTTTTTAGTTCCTATGGTTACAATTAGGCACAATTTATGGTATCTGGATGGCACTGTTCCTCTGGACGGAAGCCGAACACTAGATGCTTATCAAAGTAAGGAGGTCTTAGAATAATGGCAGAAAGTATTGTAACAGATATTGCAAGAGAAAAGATGCTAAAAGCAAGAGCAGGAGTAACGCCACTTCCTAGAATTATGGGGATGGCATTTGGAGATGGAGCAAAGGATGTGTCTGGTGGAGTAATTGCTCCAGTTGCAGATCAGACAGAATTACGACATGAATTGCTTCGAAAAGAAATTGATCGGTATGAAGTGATTTCTCGGTTAGTTTATCGGTATGTCTGTACTTTAGATGAAGGAGAACTGGCAAACAAATATATCAATGAGGTGGCATTATATGATGAGGATGGAGATTTGATTGCAATAAAATCATTTCTGGATAAAGGAAAAGACGAAGACCAGGAAATGGGTTTTGAGATCGATGATACATTCTAGGAGGTGGAGTGATGGCAAATTATGATGTTTCGAATCCTATATATAACAATAACATACGTAAGTTAGAAAAATCAGATCCAGCACATGCTAATATTTTTAATCCACTGTTTCAACAGCTTTTGGAAAATGATGAATGTTTAAAAAAAGAGAAAAATGAACTTGCTTTTCACTTAAGTAATCATGAAAAGGATATGAACTGCCATGTTACAGTTGAAGAGAAAAGTAATTGGACTAATGGTATTTTATCTACTAAAGATAGAGAAAAATTAAATGGAATGGCTGCAGGAGCAGAAGTAAACCAGAACGCATTTAGTAGGGTAAAGGTAGGAAGTGTGCTGGTAGAGGCAAATAGTAAGACCGCCCAGGTGGAGATTGCAGCAGGAAATAATGTGTCAATTACAGGAGATAATTCAAATAAAAAAATAATCATAAATGTTATCTTACCTTCTTCTATGCCCCCATCAGCGCATACCCAGAGTGCCGCTACGATTACAGCGGGGACGTTTGATGGGAATGTGGCAGTAAAGGCAGCAACCGATTATACTACATCAAAACTTCGAAATGCAAAATTTTCTACTTCGGTGCCTACCAGTTTAGCGAATGGCGAAATCTGTTTTGTTTATGAGTAAGGAGGAAAAATGGCAAAGGGAATTTATGCTGGAATGGGTGGTGTACATAAAGTAAAAAAGATTTATGTGGGAGTGAATGGGTCAGCACATAAAGTAAAACAGGTATATGTGGGAGTAAATGGGGTAGTAAAACCAATTTGGACACTTGCGACAGATGGGCAGCAAATTTTTACATCAAGTGGAACTTTTGTTGTGCCTGATGGGGTGCATAAAGTAGACATTTTTTGTGTTGGAGGAGGTGGAAAAGCAGGTAAATCTTGTAAAAATAGTAGGTATGATTATGTTTATTCTGGTGGTGGAGGCGGTGCTGGAGGGTATACAACTACTATGTTAGGTGTAGAATTATCCGCTGCCAATTATCCTGTAATAGTAGGAGCATCTGGAGGGGCGTCCAGTTTTGGGACGATATGTAAAGCAGAACCTGGAGGGAATGGTGCAGATAAAGATACTTATCGAAATGATATGGTAAGAGCAGGAGGTGCCGGAGGAATCGGAGGCAGCGGAGGCGGAGCAGCCGGATATTATTACGATGAAGATGAGGAAAGCGGAGTGCAGGGACCAACAGCAGGAGCCAGCAATGGAGGAACAGCCGCTAATGCTGTAACAGATACCAGTATACCTCATTATGTTATGGGAGGAAGTGGTCAAGGGCGGACAACAAGGGCATTTGGAGAAGCAGCGGGAACATTGTATTCTCCTGGGTCTGGCGGAAAAACACAATCTGGTGTGGCGGCTGGAACGGGAGCAGGTGTTACTGGTCCAAATAGCGGATCAGGCTGCAGTGAAAATACCAATGTATATACAGATCGGTATGATACTTGGTATGAAACGACAACAGGATATTCTGGGATTGTTATAGTGCGTTGGAAAGCGAATGAACAATAAAAGGGGTGAAAAAAGATGTGGTGTAATCAAATCTTTGCTTTAATTTCAGCAAATGAAGCTGGAAGAGTAGAAAATTTGATTGTTTGTGACAATATCGAGTGGGCAAATCAAACGGCTAGGAGCTTATATGGAGATACAGCACTTGCATTAGATACAACATGGTATCCATTAAAGATTGGAGATAATTATATAGATGGCAAGTTTTACTCTTCTGATGATGGAAATGAGATTAAAAAGAATTTGACGGAGAAGGAAAGAATTGCTTTGTTACAAGAAGAGAATATTTTTCTTAAAGAACAGCAAGCAGAACAAGATGAAATGATTTTGGAAAATAATTATCATCTTCTGCTTATGCAGGAAAGTATAGAAGATATAGTATAGTAGGTTAGAGCTGGGAACAGCTCTTGATTTTTTATCATCTTACAAGGAGGAGTATATGGTATACAAGTTAATGAAAAGGATATTGGAAAGAGGAAACTATGATAAGGCAGATATGCAGAAGAAGCTGGATACATATTTTGCATTTAATCGGATTACACAGGAACAGTATGAAGAATTGTGCACCTTCATACAAGAGGAAGAGGGAGAGAGAAAGGGGTAAAAATAGATGAATACACCAGTTACACATGCAGAGCATGAAGAATTTCGCAAAGTGATGGAAGCAGAAAACAAACGGCTGGCTGATGAAAATGCTCAGCAGAATAAGCGAATTGAAGTAGTGGAGGAAAATGTGCGACAGATAAACGCTTTAACAGTGTCAGTAGAGAAAATGGCGGTTACTATGGAAAATATGTTGGCAGAGCTTGGAAAGCAAGGGGAACGGCTAGAAAAGTTGGAAAAAGAGCCAGCGGAAGCACATAGGCAGATTAAAATGGCAATGGTAACAGCAGCGATTAGTACGATTATGGGAGCCATTATAGGGGCACTTATTATGATTTTATAAAAGAAGGAAGGAAAAAGAGATGGAAAGAAAAAAGATAGATTGGGCAAGGAAATTAACAAGTAGAAAGTTTTGGGCGGCGGTCATTGGTTTTGTAACTCCAGTAATGACATTAGCACAAGTGCCAGATAATACAGCTGTACAAGTAACTTCTATTATCATGGCAGGGGGAACCCTGATTGCTTATATTATTGGAGAAGGAATAACAGATGCAGCAGCGATTGGACAGGAAGAAAAAGAAAATGAAAAAGGGAATTGATTTATCATACGCAAACAAAGTAACAGACTGGAATCAGGTAAAGGAAGCAGTAGATTTTGTTATTTTGCGTGCTGGATATGGAAAAAATAATATCGACCAGAATTTGGTTCCCTATGCTGCTGCCTGTATGGAGCAGGGGATTCCACTTGGATTGTACTGGTTCTCCTATGCTTATACGCCAGAGATGGCAAAAAGGGAGGCACAGTATTGTATCCAGCAAGCGAAAAAGTATCAGGTGATATACCCAATAGCCTTCGATTTCGAATATGATTCTGCAAATTATGCCACGAGAAAGGGGGTGGCAGTTACGAAAGAACTGATTATGGAAATGACAGTAGCTTTTTGTAGAGAAGTAAAGGAAGCAGGATACATACCTTTAGTATACACAAATAAGGACTATGCAGGAAGATATTTTGATTTGGAACAATTAAAAAAAGAAGGATATGAAATTTGGTACGCTTATTATAATAAGGCATCTGACCGAGAGGATATGGCAATCTGGCAGTACACAGATTCAGGGAGTATCCCAGGGATTTCAGGGCGAGTAGATAGGAACATATGTTATGTGGATTATGTGGATAAATCAGGTTGGATAGAAGAAGCAGGTAGATGGAAAAAAAAAAAAAAGGACGGGGACTTTTGTAAAAACTGCTGGCAGGAAGTAGAAGGATTGTGGTATCATTTTGATTCAGAAGGGATTATGCAGACAGGCTGGCTAAAGGACGAAGGAAAAAGGTATTACTTAAAATCATCTGGAGCAATGGCTTCTAATGAATTATTAACGGTAGAAAGTCCTATACATGGAATAGAATTATATGCGTTTGCAGCAGATGGGCATATGCTTCAGACGAATGAGAGAGGAGCAGCGATATAATAAATTTTGTCATGAAATTTGTCATAAAAATTTAAAAAGCTGATATTCATAGCGTATATAGAGTTTTATACCGTGGGTTCAAGTCCCATCTTCCGCAGTACAAGAAAAAGCCGTGAAATCTAAGATTTTTCAGTAAAATCAAGGAGTTTACGGCTTTTTTATACCTTGTTTACAATGTGCTTTTGTGTTGTAAAATACAAATTTTTATAATTTTTTGTCATGGATTTTGTCATGAACTCTCAGGAAATATATCATTTCCAAGTTTTTTTGCTGCCTCTCTTTTAGCTTCCCTGTCTCTATCTATCATGGAATGTCGATAAACACTTTTCATAATATGATCTGTTTCCCAACCTCCCATTCTCATAATATCCGCTTCAGGAACATTCATAGAACTCATTTTTGATGCAAAGTAATGTCGGAGTTTATGAAGAGGAAAATGAGGGATATTAAGTTTATCTTCTACCTTTCCAAGATATGTGGTAATGGAGTTTGGGTATCTATTGTATATGTATCCTTTCTTCCTAATTTTATCAGCTACTTTCATTGGAATAACAATTTCTCGTGTGCTAGATGTGGTTTTGGTTGTCTTTTCTATCCACTTGGCATGTTCATTCATAACTTTTGCTTTATTTATCCTTATTACGTCTCCATCTAAATCTTCCAGGGTAAGAGCACATATTTCAGAGCGTCTAAGCCCATAACAAGCAAGAATAAGAGGAATTTCATATTCGCTGTCTTTTGCATATTCCAGTATTCTTTTTATATCTTCATCAGATGGTATATAAGGCTTTTTTTTGATTTTTTGTGGAAGAGTAGTATTAATCTTAAGATTAGGACAAAAAACGCTTAAAACGGCAGATATGAAGCCATGATAATTACGTACAGTCTTTGGGCTGAGTATTTTTGTTAGACGATTGATTTCTAACTGTATATCTAGTGCAGTAATATCATGAACATTTTCTTTCTTTAACTGTTCTGATATGCTCTTTAGTGCACTGTTATATCCTCTTATAGTGGTAGGGGACAAAACATTTTTTTTTGAAGCAATATATTCTTCGGCAGCAACTTGGAATGTCATGCTTTTATGTTTTTCCTGAATCTTATCAAGTTTCTCTGCTATTGCCTGTATAGCTTCTTTTTGTGTAGGTTTTTTGTAAAATGTTACAGAATACATATTGCCCTTATACATTTTCCTGATCCGATAAGAGCCAGATGGTAGTTTTTCAATTTTCATAGGTACCTCCTTTGGGGTATAAAAATAACACCCAATACAAACTAATGTTTTGGTTGCATGAGTGCTTCAAAAGTGGTACACTATCTTTGTGTTTGAAGGGTGTATCTTTTGGAGCACCAGAGCCGTTCCTGTTGGTGCAGGAACGGTTTTTATTTTTGCTTGACATTTTTAGTGTCAAGTATTTTTTATCGTTG
>ERZ808040.1189-NODE-1189-length-18517-cov-3.691323_pt1 | contig 18517 bp, 20 predicted proteins | sample MGYA00380191_ERZ808040 | MGnify/ENA primary metagenome ERZ808040 (study PRJEB31490, sample SAMN06133395) | mouse gut metagenome | isolation source: J6 | host: mice | place: China: Chengdu | collected 2015-05 ...
CGCTGCGGAGCGAATCAGAAAATACGGGTTTGCGTTTGAAGGGAAGAAGGTTCTGATCGGGTAAATAAAAAATCCTTTTGCAGTGCAGAATATCTGTCAGCAAAGCAAGAATCATAATGACATATTCGAGGAATTAAAACCTCCCCCTTCTCAAAAATCTTGATCCGAATCACCAGCGAATCCGAAGGGCAGCGGATGCTGTAATGAATGCTGTTCTCGAGCAGGGGCTGAAATAGCAGACGGATCACGTGATAATTTAAAACCGAATCGTCATAATCCCACAAGAGCATGATCTGCCCCGGATGATGGAACTTCTGGTTTTCCATATATTCTTTGCAGAACTGGATCTCGTCCTTCGTTTTTGACGATCTCCATATCAATCGACTGCAGGGTATTGAAAAAAAATGCGGGTTGATCTGAAGCTGGAGTGCCTTCAATTCGCTGATCGTCTTTTTCCGCGCGCCAGAGAATATCCAGCAGCCGTTCAATCTGATGAAAGTTCTTATTGGTCAGATACAGGCTAAACAAAAGGCACAGGATGGCGGCGGCGAGGCAGCCGATCAATACACAATAAAGAATATTGTGCATCAGGCGATAAATGTCCCGGGAAGGAACAAGGGACAAAAAGTGCAGATCATAATCGGGATAGATAAATTCCGTCAATACATAGGAACGACTGCTGTATTTGACGGAGGATAGATAGTGCCCGGTATCTGTCAGGGGAAGGGAAAGCTGCTCATGAATCCCCTGTTCCTCGTTGAAATGAAGCTGATCCGCGTTTGCATTGGAAAACAGCATACGGCCTTCGGAGTTTGTGACAAAGATAGACTCATTGGGATAGTTTTCCAGGGAGGACAGAAGCTCGGATAAAACCGACTGATCTAAGTTCACGACAAGCACGCCGCCGTAGTAACGGATCCTTCTGTAAATGGTAACCGCATTGTGTTCCTTCTCAAAATGATAATTCTGGAAGGCGCGCGGAACGATCCACTTATCCTCATCCAAAGCATGCTCTTTAAATTCCAGGAGCCATTGCTGGTCGGCGGAATCCTGGATTGAGGTCAGCTTTTCACCTGTCTGAAAAAAATAATCCTTTTCATTCGGAAAATATACATACACGGAATCAATGTAGGAAGAACTGGATTTTATGAAATAATTTGGAAAAATAACCGGGGCTCAGATGGACATATACGGCGGTCGTTTCCAGTGAGGCATCGCAAAGATTGTTCTGGACGTATTCTTTTGCCATTGCAATGAGCTTTTGGTGATAAGTGCTGTTGGCTTCATCAGCGGGATCCATGGAAGGATCCCCCGATTTTTCAAGCAGGTCCTTGATCCGCAGCATTGCTGCGGTGAGCTCTTCATACCTGATGGGCTTTAACAGAAAATCATGTACTTTATAGCGGATGGCCTGCCGCGCGTAATCAAAATGCTTGTATCCGGTCAGGATCACCACTTCGATCGGATTTTTTTTCCCCTGAGCATCCGGACCAGGTCAAGGCCGGATATGTTTGGAAGACGGATATCCGTTAAAAGAATATCCGTATGCTCCGTGGAGAGATAGCGGAACCGATTGCTTTTAAGGAATTTTGCCAGGAATCTCAGGAACGCAGGATAGGTGCATACTCTATTGGAGTTCTAAAAAATTTGATAATTCGACTGAATTATATAAATTATCAAACTATCTGACAATTCTCTGAAAATTCTATATTTACAAATCTTCCAAAATGTTGTATATTAAGAACTGCAATATAATACATTAAAACGGCAGAGCGGCAAAGCATCTCTCCCGCTGTGTTTTTGCTCCACAGCCATTTTCACGGAGTACTTTTTATCCCTGCCTATAAATGAGCACTCTCGAAAACTCCTTTGCGTTCATCTCACAAATCAGGATACAAAGAACTTCCAAGAATGCTCTGAATCTCAATTAAGAAAGAAAGGACATCCATCATGAACAATCAATCAGCAGGCCGTCAGGCCGGGCTGTACCATCCTCAGTTTGAGCATGACAACTGCGGAATCGGTGCGGTGGTGAACATCAAGGGCATCAAGAGCCATGACACCGTGGCAAACGCCCTGAAGATCGTAGAAAATCTTGAACATAGAGCAGGCAAGGACGCCGAGGGTAAGACAGGAGACGGAGTTGGAATCTTGTTACAGATTTCACACCGGTTTTTCTCCAAGGTCTGTACACCCCTCGGTTTTTCTTTGCCCGGAGAACGGGATTACGGAGTGGGGATGTTCTTCTTCCCCCAGGACGAACTGAAACGGAACCAGGCGAAAAAGATCTTCGAAGTCATTGTGGCAAAAGAGGGCCTGCGGTTCTTGGGCTGGCGCGAGGTCCCCATCCATCCGGAGGTGCTCGGAAAAAAAGCGGTGGAATGCATGCCCTGCATCATGCAGGCTTTTATCGAGCGTCCCCGCAAGGCAGAGCAGGGGCTGCCCTTTGACCGCCGGCTGTATGTGGCCCGCCGGATCTTTGAGCAGAGCAGCGACAACACCTATGTGGTCTCCCTTTCCAGCCGGACCATCGTCTACAAGGGCATGTTCCTGGTAGGACAATTGCGGCTCTTCTTCGAGGACCTGCAGGATCAGGACTACGAATCCGCCATCGCCATGGTGCATTCCCGGTTCAGTACCAACACCAATCCCAGCTGGGAGCGGGCCCATCCCAACCGGTTCATGGTACACAACGGGGAGATCAACACCATCCTGGGAAACGCGGACAAGATGCGGGCAAGGGAAGAGACAATGTCTTCCGAATATTTAAAAGGAGAGCTGCACAAGGTCCTTCCGGCCATCAACACCTCCGGCTCCGATTCAGCCATGCTGGACAATGCGCTGGAATTTATGGTGATGAGCGGCATGGAGCTGCCCCTGGCTGTGATGATCTCCATTCCGGAGCCCTGGGAGAACAACCGCAGCATGAGCCAGGATAAGAAAGACTTCTACCATTATTATGCTACGATGATGGAGCCATGGGACGGCCCGGCCTCCATCCTCTTTTCCGATGGCGACTGCATGGGGGCGGTGCTGGATCGAAACGGCCTGCGTCCGTCCCGGTACTATATCACGGACGACGATCAGCTGATCCTTTCCTCCGAGGTGGGCGTGCTGGACATCGATCCCACCAAGATCGTAGTCAAGGAGCGGATCCATCCGGGCAAAATGCTGCTGGTGGATACCATTGCCGGCAAGGTCATCGACGATGAGGAATTAAAGGCCCGCTATGCAAATGAAGAGCCCTATGGAGAGTGGCTGGACAGCAACCTGATCCATTTAAAAGATTTAAAGATCCCGAACCAGCAGGTGCCCGTTTATTCCAGAGAGGAATGCACCCGCCTGCAGAAGGCCTTCGGTTATACCTACGAGGATGTCAAGACCTCCATATTAAATATGGCGAAAACCGGGGCGGAAGGGATTTCAGCCATGGGAATCGACATGCCCCTGGCTGTGCTATCCCAGAAAAATCAGCCCTTGTTCGGATATTTCAAACAGCGCTTCGCCCAGGTGACCAATCCTCCCATTGACGCCATCCGGGAAGAGGTGGTGACCTCCACGACCATTTACGTGGGAAGGGACGGCAATCTCCTGGAAAAGAAGGAAGAAAACTGCAAGATGCTGGAGGTGAGCAATCCCATCCTGACCAATACGGATCTGCTGAAGATCAAAAACATGAAGGTGGACGGCTTCCAGGTGGCGGAGATCCCGATCACCTATTACAAGAATGCCAGCCTGGAAAAATCCATGGAATACCTGTTCATTGAAGTGGATCGTGTCATCCGGGAGGGGGCCAACATCCTGATTCTGTCTGACCGGGAGGTGGATGAGTACCATGTGGCGATCCCGTCATTGCTTGCCATCTCCGGCCTGCAGCAGCATCTGGTACGGACCAAGAAGAGAACCTCGGTTGCCATGATCCTGGAATCCGGGGAGCCCAGGGAGGTGCATCATTTCGCAACCCTTTTGGGGTATGGCGCCTGCGCCATCAACCCCTACCTGGCCCATGAGTCCATCCGCCAGCTGATTGATTCCCGGCTTCTGCACAAGGACTATTACGCGGCGGTCAACGACTACAACGATGCGGCCCTCCACGGGATCATCAAGATCGCGTCCAAGATGGGGATTTCCACGATCCAGTCTTACCAGGGGGCGAAGATCTTTGAGGCCATCGGGCTGAAAACAGAATTTATCGACCAGTATTTTACCGATACGGTGAGCCGGGTGGGCGGCATTGGCATCGAAGAAATCGCGAAGGACTACATTGCCTTCCATTCCCAGGCATTCGACCCGCTGGGGCTGGAGGCGGATATGACGCTGGACAGCGTGGGAAAACACAAATCCAAGAGCGGCGGCGAGGAGCATCTGTACAACCCGCAGACTATCCACATGCTGCAGCAATCCACCAGGCGGGGCAGCTACGACATGTTCAAACAGTATACCCGGATGGTGGACGCGGAGGGGGAGAAGATCAACCTCCGGGGCCAGCTGGATTTTGTATGGCCCGAGAAATGCATTCCCATTGAGGAGGTGGAGCCTGTAGATTCCATCGTGACTCGGTTCAAGACCGGCGCCATGTCCTACGGATCCACTTCCCAGGAGGCCCATGAGACGCTGGCCATCGCCATGAACCAGATCCATGGAAAATCCAACAGCGGCGAGGGCGGCGAGGACATGGAGCGGCTGGATACCAACCGGTGCTCCGCTATAAAGCAGGTGGCCTCTGGCCGGTTCGGCGTGACCTCCCGGTATCTGGTCAGCGCAAGGGAGATCCAGATTAAGATGGCCCAGGGCGCGAAGCCCGGAGAAGGCGGCCATCTGCCCGGCGGAAAGGTATATCCGTGGATCGCGAAGACCCGTCATTCCACGCCGGGGGTGAGCCTGATCTCCCCGCCGCCTCACCACGACATTTATTCCATTGAGGATCTGGCCCAACTGATCTATGACTGTAAAAATGCAAACAAAGACGCCAGGATTTCCGTCAAGCTGGTGTCCGAGGCCGGGGTCGGCACGGTGGCGGCCGGCGTGGCAAAGGCCGGGGCAGGCGTGATCCTGATCTCCGGATATGACGGAGGCACCGGGGCGGCGCCCAGAAGTTCCATCCAGAATGCCGGACTTCCCTGGGAACTGGGGCTTGCGGAAACCCACCAGACCCTGATCCAGAACGGCCTGAGAGAACGGGTGCGGATCGAGACCGACGGAAAGCTGATGAGCGGCCGGGACGTTGCGATTGCGGCCATCTTAGGCGCCGAGGAATTTGGATTTGCCACGGCTCCGCTGGTGACCATGGGCTGCGTCATGATGCGGGTGTGCAACCTGGACACCTGCCCGGTGGGCGTGGCGACCCAGAATCCGGAGCTTCGGAAGCGTTTTGCCGGAAAACCCGAATACGTGGTGAATTTCATGAAATTTATCGCCCAGGAGCTGCGGGAGTACATGGCAAAATTAGGCGTGCGCACCGTGGATGAGCTGGTGGGAAGGACCGACCTTCTGAAAGTGAAGGACGTGCCGGCTTCCGACCGCGCGGACACGCTGGATCTGAAAAACGTCCTGTACAACCCCTACGCCGGGAAAAAGAAGGGCATGATCTTCAACCCCAAGAAGGTCTTTGACTTTGAGCTGGAAAAGACCTTGGATGAGCGGGTGCTGGTGAAGAACCTCCTCCCGGCCCTGGAAAAGAAGCAGAAGAAGAGCATGGAGCTGGATGTGACCAACATCAACCGGACCTTCGGCACCATCTTCGGCTCGGAGATCACCCGGAGATACCCGGAAGGGCTGCCCGAGGATACCTATGTGATCAAGTGCAGGGGCGCGGGCGGCCAGAGTTTCGGTGCGTTTATTCCCCAAGGATTGACGCTGGAGCTGACCGGGGACAGCAACGACTATTTTGGAAAAGGACTTTCCGGCGGCAAGCTGATCGTATGCCCGCCCCAGGGGATCCAGTTTAAACCAAATGAAAATATCATCATCGGAAATGTGGCCTTCTACGGAGCCACCAGCGGAAAGGCATTTATCAACGGTGTGGCGGGAGAGCGGTTCTGCGTCCGCAATTCCGGCGCCATGGCCGTGGTGGAAGGCGTAGGAGACCACGGCTGCGAGTACATGACCGGAGGCCGGGTAGTGATCTTAGGCACCACGGGAAAGAATTTCGCGGCCGGTATGAGCGGCGGCATCGCCTATGTGCTGGATCTGGACAGCGACCTGTACAAGAAGGTCAACAAGTCCATGGTCAAGATCGAGCGGGTGTCAGATAAATACGACGTCCAGGAGCTGAAAAGCATGATCAAGGAGCATGTGGCGTATACCAACTCCGAGATCGGAAAAGAGATCTTGGATCATTTTAAGGATTATCTGCCGAAGTTCAAGAAGATCATCCCCGAGGATTACGAGAAGATGATGTCCGCCATCCTGCAGATGGAGGAAAAGGGCTTAAGCGCGGAGCAGGCGAAGATCGAAGCGTTCAACCAGATCAAGAATGGAAGATAGGAGGCGGAAACAGTGGGAAAACCAACAGGATTTATGGATTATAAAAGACAGGACAAAATAGCAGAAGCGCCGGAGAGCAGGATCCGGCATTTTCAGGAATTCCACACGCCTCTGTCGAAGGAAGAGCAGGAGTTACAGGGCGCCCGGTGTATGGCCTGCGGCGTGCCCTTCTGCCAGTCCGGCCAGATGCTAAACGGCATGGCAAGCGGGTGTCCATTGCACAACCTGGTGCCCGAATGGAATGACCTGATCTACAACGGAAACTGGGAGGAGGCTTATTACCGGCTGGCGAAAACCAACAATTTTCCGGAATTTACCTCCCGGGTGTGCCCCGCATTGTGTGAAAATGCCTGTACCTGCGGGCTTCATGAGGATCCAGTGTCCACCAAGGCCAATGAGTACGGCATCATTGAAAATGCATACGAAAAGGGATACGCCGCGGCCCGCCCGCCCAAGGCGCGGACCGGGAAGAAGGTGGCGGTCATCGGTTCCGGCCCTTCCGGGCTGGCCGCGGCGGACCAGTTAAACCGCCGGGGACATCTGGTGACAGTCTACGAGCGGGAGGACAAGGCCGGAGGGCTGCTCCGGTACGGCATCCCCAACATGAAGCTGGAGAAGCAGATCATCGACAGGAAGATTTCTATATTAGAAAAGGAAGGCGTAGTATTCCGGACCGGCTGCAACGTGGGGAAGGACGTGAAGGCTGCGTCCATCCTCAAGGAATATGACCGGGTGGTGCTCGCCTGCGGGGCCTCCCATCCCAGGGACATCAAGGTACCCGGCAGGGACGCGGCAGGGATCCATTTTGCGGTGGATTTCTTGAAGTCTACCACGAAAGCGCTGTGGGCCAATGAGATGAAATTAAAAGACGGCCAGTATATTTCCGCGAAAGGAAAGAAGGTTATGGTGATTGGAGGCGGGGACACGGGCAATGACTGTGTGGGCACGGCCATCCGCCACGGCGCGAAGTCGGTGCTGCAGTTAGAGATGATGCCCAAGGCGCCGGATCAGCGGGCCGAGAACAATCCCTGGCCGGAGTGGCCGAAGGTGTGCAAGACGGATTACGGGCAGCAGGAGGCCATTGCCCTGTTCGGCCGCGATCCCCGGGTGTACACCACCACGGTGAAGGAATTTGTCAAGGATAAGAAAGGGAACGTCTGCAAGGCGGTACTGGTGAAGCTGGAATCGAAGAAGGACGAAAAGACCGGGCGCATGATGATGGCGGAGATCGCCGGGAGCGAGTATACGGTGGAAGCGGATCTGGTGCTCATCGCGGCAGGCTTTCTGGGCAGCGAAAATTATGTGGCAAAAGCCTTCGGCGTAGAATTGAACGAACGGACCAACGTGAAGACCGCGCCGGGAGCCTATCAGACTAATGTGAAAAATGTGTTTGCCGCCGGGGATATGCACCGGGGACAGTCCCTCGTCGTGTGGGCCATCCGGGAAGGGAGAGAGGCCGCCCGGGAGGTGGATCTGAGTTTGATGGGGTATACGAATCTGTCGGTGCAGTAAGATGAGGTTTGTCTTTCCATTTTGATCATTTTATGCTATAATAGGTATTGCGCCAGAGCGCCGCGCAGGTCACCAATTTCCTTACGGAAATTGGTGACAAATTATATTTTATTCAGAACCAATGATCCTTTTACAGTGATAGCAAAATCAGAAATGATTCTGTTTGCAGATGAAGAGAATGATCAGGAGAATGATTCATAAAGGGGATTCGATATGCCGCAGATCATGCAAAACTTAATGGAGCGATATATATCAGAAATTAAAAAGATTTATGGCTTACATTTACGGGAGATTATTTTATATGGTTCCTATGCCAGAGGCGACTTTAAAAAGGACTCTGATGTGGATATCATGATCCTGCTGAATATTTCTGAACTGGAATTAAAAGCATACAGCCAACAGCTCTCCTATATGACTTATGATTTCAATTTAGACAATGAGGTTGATATTAAGCCAATCGCAAAAAGTGAAGCACATTTCAGGAAGTGGAGCGAAAATTATCCTTTTTATGCAAATATTCAAAGAGAAGGAGTGATCTTGTATGGAGCAGCCTAAAGAAGATATCGGGACAAAAAAGGATTTATGCTTGTACCGGATTCAGACTGCAAAGGAGAGTTTAAAATCCGCGAAAATATTATTGGCTGCTGAAGAATATAAAGGGTCTAATAATCGTGCTTATTATGCTATTTTTCATGCGATCAATGCCGTTCATGCATTAAACGGAAAATCTTTTAAGCGCCATAAAGACGCAATTGGAAACTTTAATAAAGATTATGTAAAAACTGAAATTTTTCCCAGAGAGATAGGAAGAAAAATAGGTGAAGCAGAAGAAATACGTCATGCCAGCGATTACGATGATTTTTATATTGCCATTCGTGAAGAGACAGAGAGACAGGTCATGGTAGCGGAAGAATTTCTTCGTTTGGTTGAAAGGTATTGTGTGTCTGAGATGGAAAAATAAAGAAGCAGAGAAGCTACAATTAAAGAAAAGGAACATCTGTCAAAAAATCCGGATATAAAATTCTGTATCCGGATTTTTTGTTATATCGGAAATGATATTGACGAAATGTCTGGAATATATTATCTTAATAAGGGACTGCCCGGGGAAACAGGTGAAAATCCTGTACGAGCCCGTCGCCGTAAGGTATAAAGTATATACTCACTGCTATGCATACCTGAATGGGATCTGTCCGGCCGGATTGCGCAGGAAATCTGCGCTCCTGCCTGAAACAGCCCAAACGCCACAATTCAGGGAAAAGCCATTGGAATCTATGATTGGAATATCAACCGGAAGAGACCTTCCGGCAGTCGAATCACAGATCTGAGAAGGCCTGCAAGCATCCATGCCGAGTCGGAATATCCGGACAGGACAGATCCTCCCACAACATCCAGCTGCGGACGCCGGCTGACGGAGGAAATACAAATCGAAGGAGAATAGAAGTTATGCGAAAGAAATGCATGAAAAAACAATGGTCATTCTTCCTTTGCATCGTGCTGATTGTGGCTATGGCACTGTCTGCATCGGGTTGTAATGGCAGCAGCGAAAACGGAGGAGACAAGGCATCGGCCGGGCAGGAGCAGACGGATGCGCAGAGTGATTCTCAGGCAGAAGCCGGAACGGATACGCAGAGCGATTCCCAGACAGGCACAGAGTCAGACGCGCAGAACGATTCCCAGACAGACACAGAGTCGGATGCGCAGAACGATTCCCAGACCGAAAACGAAGGCAGTGTGCTGGGAGAGGGTGATACCAAATTTGACTTCACCGTGGTGGATCAGGATGGGGAGGAAACCCTGTTTGAGATCCATACAGACAAAGAAACGGTCGGAGAAGCGCTGCAGGATGTGGGACTGATCGAAGGAGAGGAAGGGGAGTACGGCCTTTTCGTAAAGACAGTGAACGGCATCACTGCGGATTATGATAAAGACGGCGTTTACTGGGCATTCTACGTCAATGACGAGTATGCCGCGGAGGGTGTGGATTCCACGAAGATCACGGAAGGAGACACCTACGCCTTCAAGGTGGAATAAGCGTGAAGCCGACAACAAGGGAGATTACGATATTTGCGATGCTGGGCGCGGTCATGTACGCGTCCAAGCTCCTGATGGAGGTGGCGCCCAATATCCACCTGCTGGGCGTATTCACCATTGCATTTACAGTGGTCTACCGGAAAAAAGCACTATATCCTATATATATATATGTGATTTTAAACGGGATCTTCTGCGGCTTTGCGGCGTGGTGGGTTCCTTACCTTTATGTATGGACTGTTCTGTGGGGCGTTGTCATGCTCCTTCCGGAACCTCTTCCGAAAAAGCTCCGGCCTTTTGTATACATGACAGTCTGTGCGGCCCATGGCTTCCTGTTTGGGACGCTGTATGCGCCGGCACAGGCTGTTTTATTTGGAATGAGCTTTCAGGGGATGGTCTCCTGGATCATTGCGGGTCTGCCATTCGATCTGATACATGGCGTCAGTAATTTTTTCTGCGGGATCCTGATCGTGCCGGTGATCTCGGCGTTGCGGCTTGCGGAGAGAAGTATGGCAGGGGGTTCGGATTAGCCGGTTTTACTCTATAGACAGGAGGAAGAGGGTGGCGGCATTTCTGGCGCCCCGCATCGGGCTGACCGGGGGATGAATCGCCATGTGCGCAGAGCTTTGCATACGGGGAATCTAGTACGGAATTGCGTAATTAATGGTGAATTCTGCACCTGCTATTTCTGCCAGTTCTGCGTTGTCGTCAATCAACGATGCCACTGCGTCGCCTCTTTCCTCCGCCTTGTCCTGACATGGACATCAAGCGCTTATTACTTCAAAATTAATGCAACGCTGTACTAGTTTCTGATTCGGCTGTTCCGGAAAAAATGGCTGGAGGTATGATATGGACAAAAAAACAATCTTGATCATCGAAGACGATACGGATCTCCAAGACGGCTTAAGCATTTCTCTGCGGTCCGAGGGGTATCAGACCAGGGCCGCGTCCACTGTAAAGGAGGGACTGCGGATCTTTCACGAGCAGGGATGCGACCTGCTCCTGTTAGACTGCAACCTGCCGGACGGCAATGGATTTGACCTGTGCGCCCGGATCAAAGGGGAATGCGATATCCCCATTTTCATGCTCACCGCAAGAGATACGGAGATGGACGAGGTGAAGGCGCTGGAAACCGGTATGGACGACTTTATGAGCAAGCCCTTTTCCCTTGCGGTCCTGAAAGCAAGGATCAAAAAGCTGCTGCGCAGGGACACGCTGCAGATCCCGCTCTGTTCCGGCGATATCCGGATTGACCGGAATACCTGCAAGGTCTATAAGAACCAGACGGAGATCCACTGCAGCAAGACCGAATACCAGCTTTTGCTCTATTTTGTAGAGCATGCGGGGCGTGTCCTTTCCAAGGAGCAGATCCTGGATTCGGTCTGGGACAGCCAGGGAAACTATGTGGACGAGAACACGGTTTCCGTGAACATCCGCAGGCTTCGGAGCAAGCTCGAGGATGACCCGAAGCATCCGGAGCGCCTGGTCAATGTGTATGGAATCGGATATATCTGGAAATAACTTGTGCGGCTGCGCAGGATATTTCCACACAGTTCCCTGGAAGGAAGTGTAGAAAAATGACGGGAATCTTGGCAGGAATGCTATTGATAACAGCAGGGATCGCGGCGGCGGAGCGCTTCCGGAGAAGAAGGATGTACCGGATGGTCAGCCGGATGCTGGAGCAGGTGCTCAACCGGGAGAAAATCGGGATCTCCGATATCCGGGAGGGAGGGCTGTCCGCCCTTGCCGGGAAAATGATCCGGGTGCAGGAAACTTTGGAATACGAGGTGGACCAGGCGCAGAAGGAAAAAGAACAGGTGAAGAGCCTGATCTCCAACATGTCCCATCAGCTGAAAACGCCTCTGAGCAATGTGGTCATGTACCGGGAGCTGCTGGAAACGGAACCGGATGCGGAGCAGAGGGCGGATTTTCTGGAACGGATGCGGCTGCAGCTGGACAAGATCAACTGGATCCTGCAGTCTCTGTTCAAAATGGTGAAGCTGGAGCAGGACGTGATCCGGTTTGAGACGGAACAGGCGTCCCTGAAGGAAACCCTCGTGAGCGCCCTCAGCAGCGTATATGAAAAAGCGGAGAAAAAGGAGATCCGCATCGTGACGGAGCCGTTTCCGGACTGCCTGCTTGAACACAATCCGAAATGGACCGCGGAAGTATTTGTCAATATTTTAGAAAATGCAGTCAAGTATTCGGAGAGCGGAAGCCAGATTGAGATTCAGGTCAGACCGCTGGAATTGTTTACGGAGATCCGGTTCCGGGATCACGGGATCGGGATCCGGAAAGAAGAGCAAAACCGGATTTTCCAGCGCTTTTACCGGAGCCGGGATGTGGAGAACCGGGAAGGGTCAGGGATCGGCCTGTATCTGTCCCGAATGATCCTGGACAAGGAAAAAGGCTACATGACGGTCGCGTCGGAACACGGAAGGGGGAGCTGCATTTCCGTATTCTTACAAAACTGTCAGAATTGAGTGGGGATTTTGTCAGTACAATGAAAGATTCGCCTGCTATTCTATCTATTAGGAACGAAGCCCGAAGACAGCCGGACACAGGCTGCGCTGCCGGTGGAAGTCCGCAAATCAGAAGAGCATTCTCGGAAACTCTTTGCATCCAGTCGCAAAGATGGGTGCAAGGGAGTTTACGAGAGTGCTCCACAAAAAATGGGGTGAAAAAATGGATGTATTGCAGGTGAATCATGTAAGCAAACAATATGGAGAAAAAGAGAATGCGGTTCATGCATTGAGGGACGTTTCCTTCCGCGTCGGACAGGGAGAGTTTGCCGCCATCGTAGGGACTTCCGGCTCCGGAAAGTCCACGCTGCTGAATCTGATCGGCGGTCTGGATGTGCCTTCCGGGGGAGAGATCATCATAAGGAAGCACAATATCGCGGGCCTGAAACGAAAGGAGCTGACCATCTTCCGGCGGAGAAATATCGGATTCGTGTTCCAGAATTACAGTCTGATGCCGGTCCTCAATGTGTATGACAATGTGGCTCTCCCGGTGACCTTTGACAAGGGAAAATATGTGGACCACCCTTATATTGAAGGGCTGCTCCGGGAATTGGGACTGTGGGAGAAGCGGAAGCGTTTTCCCAATGAGCTGTCCGGGGGACAGCAGCAGAGGGTGGCGATCGCCCGGGCGCTGGCCAACAAGCCGGCCCTCATCCTGGCCGACGTAAACTGGACTATGGTTTTTGACTGTATATAGCGTGCTTTGTGTTTAAAATGATGGAATATAGCTACTTGATACACAAGGCATAGGGAAAAATGTGTATGAAGTAGAGGGAAGAAATGGAATGACTGGCAGGAGGAATGTGATCTCCGGATGCCGGTTTTTTTGTTGGATAGAAAGCATGGACGGAGGGAGGGTATGGTGGTATCAAGATGACAGACAGGTGAGGTGGTTCGATACGGAAAGAGAGAGGATGAACATGAACAAGGATATTTTCTGGCAGCTCATGGAAGAGGCAAAAGAACAGTGTGGAAAGGATCTGGGATGGATGGTGGACTGGCTGGGGGGGCATCTGCTGGGAATGCAGCCGGAACAGATTCTGAAATTCTATGCAGTCTTAAGCGGGTATCAGGAGGCAGCCAACAAATACGGCCTTTGGACCGCTGCAGAACTTCTAAAGGAGAACGGCTGCAGTGATGAGCGGTTTCTCTATTTCAGGAACTGGCTGATCGCCCAGGGGAAAGAGGTCTATCTGGCCGCATTAAAGGATCCGGATTCGCTCGCAGATGTAAGACGGTATGACAATTGTGAGTTTGTGTCCTTAAACTATGTTGGATATAAGGCTTATCAGGAATTGACCGGGCGAGATATTTATCCAGATTGTACATCGGAAATGAGGAATGGGATGCTGGAAGAAGTATCCCAGGAGATCCCCTGCCATCCATTGATAGAATACCCTCTGGAAATACCGGACGCGTTGACCGTGTATCCAAGGCTGGGCGCTATATACGCAAAAAGATATGATTTTGAGGATCTGCGTAAGGATTCCATGTGGAATACTTCGCTGCCGGAGATCAGGGAGCTGGTCGGTCAGGGTGCAGAGAAGGTACGGAAACTCCGAACCAAACAACAGAAAAACATAGATAAGAAGAAAAAAAGAGAGAGGCCGTCCAGGTCACTGTGTATCTAAGGCAGAAAATAACTCTTGAAAGCAAACATAAGTTCTGTTATGATATAGTACAGCATGACAGATAGGGGAAGAGGAATATGAGCAAAACAAGTGTATTTGAAGAATGTCCTGTTTACGAATCGGAGCATTTCCTGCTGAGAAACATGAGGATGGAGGATGCAGACGGGCTGTTCCAGTGCTACAGCAATCCGGAGGCCGCAAAGTATTTTAATGGAGACTGCTGCGGCGATGACTTTTATTATACCGATTTCAGGCAGTTTGTGAAATGCATGGAATTCTGGGAGAGCCGATACCGGGAAAAGGATTTTGTACGTTTTACGATCGTCCATCAAAGCACAGGAAAGATTGCAGGGATGGCGGAGATCTGCCCCTCTTACAAATATTCGGCGGACGGTGCCTGCATGGGAATCCTGCGGCTTGATCTTCTGCCGGAACATGAGAACAGGGCAGACATCCAGGAACTGCTGGAAACGGTCCTGGCCCATGTGTATGAAGATTTCCAGGTCCGCTCCGTGATCATGAAAGCGCCGGAGGATGCAAGGATCCGGAGGGATGCAGTGAAGAGCCTGCACTTTGTTCCAGCCCAGGATGAGTGCAGCATTCCGTTTCAGGATTATTTTATCCGATATTGAGGGCAGATGAATGATATAAAAATGAATACGGAAAAGCAGAGACAGCAGATGCAGTGAGACCGGATCCCTAGTGAAAGGGCCGGATGGCTATGAGGGGTTATCCCTTGAGGATGGTCAGTGAAACTGGATCTGCTTTTTGTTTTGGAATGGGATGGGACAGATACACAGGGATCACACTGCACCTTGTTGGATCTGCACAGTTTCGGGGCATCCGGTTTGGTAGGTTCTGTGAATGGATTTCTGCTTTCGCAGCTGGTATCGTGTGGTACTTGAAGCAGAGAGGATTCTTAAGAAAGGAGGAAGATGACATGATGGAATGCGGCAGAGAGGAACCGTGGAAGGAGGAGCTGTCCCTGTGGGTGGATCGGAAGGTGGTGGCGTATCTGAAGGAAAACCATTCCCGGTTTGAAGAGATCCTAAAGGAGCAGGGCCGTCTGGCACAGACCTATCCCGCGATCATACCTTTCCTGGATGGGGAAGGGGCTGTGGAGCTGACGGCAGAGGAACATCAGGCGGTCAAAGATTACCTGAGCCTGCGGGAAAAAGCGGAGCTTTTGATCCGGGAATACCATTATTATTTAGGGCAGGCCATGCATATCCCAGGGCTGCAGGAGTTTGGCATCCATGGGGCAGGGGAGGCCGGAGAAAAACGGACAGGACAGCTTTTGGACCTTCTGGCTGAAAACCAGATCGAGGAAGCAGACCAATGGCTCCGCTCCACCAGCACAGAGTACCGGGCGAGAGTGGAGCTGGAGTCGGAGGCGCACAAAGCAGTCAGCAGCCTGGAGAAGACAGAGGAAATGCGGACTGCCATTGCCCGGTACGCGGATGCCATCCATGGACGCTGGCTTACATTTTATAAACTTTTTTACCAGTACGCGGTAGAGGATATTTTAAGATCATCAAAGGAAATCAAAGAACAGCAGGATTCATGAAGAAAGGGGAAATCAAATGGCATTACAGAAACGGATGCCGGGAACCGCGCATGAAAAAAGAAACTCCTGGATCAGGGGAAACGGACCATACAGTATCAGGGGAGAGCTCCGGGCCGGGATTTCCAGAAAGAAAAAAATACTGAACCGGAAAGTAAGACACCAGTCCAAGGTGCTCCTGCAGAATGCAGACTATAAGAAGATCTGTAAGTCAGGCAGGATGGTAAATTATACTTGAACTGCAGCCCTGTATGAGCAGTGCGGCTATTTGATGGTCACCCGGCTTATGCAGGGCTGTATCCATATGGTTACTGTATGCGAAAACAATGCCGGGCAGAAAAGGCAACGGTTCATATGCGGGATACGCAGAGAATCCGTGGAAGGATCCGATGTGGTATGGGTAGAGAACCGGAGGCAGAAATGAAGGAAGAACGATCCAAGGCAAGATGCCCCGGATATATTAGTAGCGGATCCGGAGCGGCAAGTTCCGGATTTATGGATCCTTCCCGATCTCCCGGCCCTCAATAAGGTAGTCATAGGAAACATGGAAGATCCGGGAAAAGGCCTGAAGTTCCAGGTCTGTGACATAACGCTGGTTTGTTTCAATCCTTGTGATAACATTTTTATCCATGTCATAGCCTGCGAGCTGGAGGCGGCAGGACAGATCCCTTTGGGAATAGTTGTATTGTTTCCGAAGTGCAATTAACTGTCGGCTGATGAGGTTTTTCTCACCGGTCTTGGTCCTTGGTTTTGGCATAAGATTTCCTCCTGACATTGTCTCAGTTTATATAGTTCCTATTGATTTTACCTGTTGAAAGATCAAAACAATGCTGAAAACATGCCAGGCAGGACAGGATTCTATTTATAGAGGGAAGAAAAGGGATAGGAGAAATCAGCATTAGAAAAGTAGAAATCAGCGAAATGATACGGCAGGAACATCTTACAGGATGCGTCCTGCTTTTTTGCTTTCAGGAGGTGACAGATTTTGGAGATGAGTGTATTTGAGCTGCTGGCGATTGCCAGGGAGAGCGCAGGCGCAGACTATGTCAAGGGGGACCGGATCCTGTGTGGAAAACGGTATGCCGCGGATACGGAGCATATGCTGGAATTCCGGGTCTTGAGCAGCCGGGAACCCTACGGAAAGGCGGGAGACCACTGCCGCCTGTTCTTGACAGGGGCAGCATACCGAAAGCTGCGGGAAAAGGAGCGGCAGGAGAAGATCCGGGTCATCCATTACGCAAGGGTTCAGGGAAACACCCTCGTCTATGGGCCGCCCGCAAAGCGGCCGGCTTCCAGGGGGAAGACCCCCTGCCTGCTGGGAAGAAAACATGTTCCTGACCGCAGCCTCTTCCTGCCTCTTCCCGTCTCTTAGGCAGGGCATTTCCGAAGCAGTGTCTGAGAACCATACGTTTTCAAGAGCATTCTTCAAATGCAGATCAAAATTTCTGTCCTTATCCACGGAGATCGGATCATGGTAACGGTTGAGAATGGCAGACCACAGACCCACCCGCTGTTCGGAACCGTTACGGATTATAAATACATATAGGAAGGAAGTGATACCCATGGTAATCGGAATCGACCATGGCTTTTATGCCATCAAGGGGCCCCATGTGGTGTTCCCCAGCGGGCTTGCGGTTTATGATTATGAGCCGTACACCACGCAGAATGTCCTGCGGTATGGCGGGAAATATTATGTCTGCGGTACGGGACGGCAGGCATTAATGAAGGACAAGACCGCTAATGACAATTACTATCTCCTGACCATGGCGGCGCTGGCACAGGAGATCCGGCACCGCAAAGCGGAGAAGCAGCTGGAGGTGGTCCTTGCGGCAGGGCTCCCACTGTCCGGCTTCGGCCGGGAGAAGCAGGCGTTTTACCATTATCTGCTGCGGGACCACCAGCCGCTGTGTTTTCAGTATGATGATGAGAAATACCGGTTATGGATCCGGGACGTGAAGCTGTTCCCCCAGGGCTATTCGGCCATTGCGCTGCACCCGGAGTTTGTGGACGGGGAGCCATCCGTCCTGCTGGCCGATATCGGGGGCTGGACGGTAGACCTGATGCGGCTGGACAATGCCGTCCCCAATGCAGCCACCTGCCGGAGCCTGGAGCTGGGGGTGATCCGGTGCATGGATGAGGTGAGGGAGCAGATCCGCCGGAGGATGGGGCTGTCTGTAACGGACAGCCAGATCGAACGTGTCTTAAATGGGAGCACCTGCAGCATGGATGAGACCGCAAAGGAGATGATCTGCCAGCATGGGAGGCTCTATACCGAGCGGATCTTGTCCTCTATCCTGGAGGCAGGCTTTGACTTCAAGGCCATCCCGGTGGTGTTCCTGGGAGGCGGCGCTTCCATCATGGAGCGCAATATCAAGCCCCAGGACGGGCTGTGCCGGGGCGTGTTTTTAACCGATGTCCATGCCAATGCAGCCGGATATGAACGGATCGCCGGGGAGATGATGAAACCATGAGCCGGCCGGTGTTCTCTTTCCGGCCCAATCCGGAGAATCCGGAGCACCGGAGGGCATGGGAGATCCTGAAACGTGTTCCGGAAGGGCAGAAGAACCGGTTCCTGGTGAGGGCGATTCTGCAGGAGGACCTGGCGCGGCATCTGGAAGAATGTGTCCGGCAGGCTGTCCGGGAAGAGCTGGGGGAACTGCGGTTTGAACAGAGATCCGCAGCTCCGGAGCCGGAAGTCCCGGGGATAGAGATCCCGGAGCCGGAGATCCCCGGCCGGATGTTGGATTTTTTGTCCCGGATGGAAGGGTGAGGTA
>ERZ808040.1190-NODE-1190-length-18509-cov-5.341037_pt1 | contig 18509 bp, 17 predicted proteins | sample MGYA00380191_ERZ808040 | MGnify/ENA primary metagenome ERZ808040 (study PRJEB31490, sample SAMN06133395) | mouse gut metagenome | isolation source: J6 | host: mice | place: China: Chengdu | collected 2015-05 ...
TCGCTCGACTTGCATGTATTAGGCACGCCGCCAGCGTTCGTCCTGAGCCAGGATCAAACTCTCCATAATAGAAAGCGTCGATATGTATCGCATAACTTCGTCAGCTTCATTCGCTCTGTCGGTCACGTACTTATGTACGCTCCCTTCTTCGCTCAATTGCTTCCTCGTTCTGCAACACATCTCGCCGCTTCTATCTAATGATCAAACAAGTTAATCATTAGATTAGAAGAAATTCGATTAGCTCGATTTCTTTGCTGGCATCATTATGATGTCCAAATTGTTGAATCAAAATTGATTCTGTATATCTTGACGTTTTGTTGTTCAGTTTTCAAAGTTCATATTTTGCACTTGGTGTTATATCATTTCAATTCGCTGTAGAAGCGACTTCTTTAATATAACAAATCCTTTTTATTTCGTCAACAACTTTTTCAAAAAAGCTTTTCCGAAGATATATCGCTAAAACTTTTCTCATGAAACGTTGTCGCTCTCTTAAGGACATGTATTACTATACACCAAGTGCAAAACAACTTGCAACCCTTTTTTTAAAGTTTCTTTTTTCTAAACATTCTTTCGTCTATGACAAATATTAATATCCCAGTAATAACAATCATTCCACCAATTATTTGGCTATTCGATAGCGTCTCATGGAACACATAATAAGCAAGAATTGACGCACCAACTGGCTCAAATAAAATCGCAATTGAAATGACATTCGTACTTACCCATTTTAAAGCCCAATTAAATAACGTATGTCCTAATAAGTTTGGAATGAGTGCTAACATGATAAACCAAAACCAATCTATCCCTGGGTAAGGACCGAATGACTCTCCTTTGATTAAAACATAAAAGAATAATGCAACAGTACTAAATGAATACACCACAAATGTGTAGGTCACTAACGTAATTCTTTTTCGCACGTCTTGTCCTAATAGTAAGTAAGCTGTAATTAACGCACATCCTATCAATGCTAATATGTCTCCATATAAGGCAGTGCCACTCACCTTAAAATCTCCCCAACTAATAATGACACTTCCTGCGATAGCAACAACAGCAGATAAAATTGTTTTTACAGATAGCTTTTCTTTAAAGAAGAAATAGGTACCCGCAAACGCAAAGATGGGTTGCAAGGTTACTAGCACGGTAGAACTCGCAACAGACGTATAATTTAAAGATTCAAACCAAAATATAAAGTGAAATGCTAAAAATATTCCAGCAATTGCCGAATAAATCCAATCTTTCTTTTGAAAAATCTTTAATTCATTACGATATTTTAATAAAAATAGCGGTAACATCATTAATACCGAAAAGAACATTCGATAAAATGCAATCACACCTGCATCAGCGGTAACTAACTTTACAAATATCGCTGACAAGGCAACAGAAATAACCCCTATAATAATTGGAATATAAGGGTGTACTGTAGGTCTCTCCATATAATACACTTCTCTTTCATCTAACATGTTATGATTTCTTAAAATCGGAAATACGATAAATAGTATACCATTTCCATCACGAGAAAAATATAGGAGGAGGTTAATATTTGGTGACACTTATCACAGATGCTTTTAACATTGAAACTTTGATCAAAATATTAGTTGCTTTATCCCTTAGTTTAGTAATTGGTATTGAAAGAGAAATCAAAAAGAAGCCTATTGGTTTTAAAACAAGTGCGGTCATTGCTACATTCAGCTGTCTACTAACAGTCATTTCTATCGAAGCTGCGTATCTCGTTCCCGCAAGAGATGATATCAATGTCACAATGGATCCGCTTCGTCTCGCAGCTCAAATCGTTAGTGGTATTGGATTTTTAGGTGCTGGAGCCATTTTAAGAAAAGATAATGACAATATTACTGGACTTACTACCGCAGCAATGATTTGGGGATCGGCAAGTATAGGAATCGCTGTTGGTGCTGGCTTTTATATTGAAGCTGCTTTCGCTGTATTAAGTATTATGCTTATTATAGAAATCGTTGCCCCCGCATTTGGAAAGTTTGGTCCAAAACGTTTGCGCCAAAAAGAAATATCTATCACTGCGACTTTATGTGAGTACAAAGAAGTTCCTCTTTTTACCAAACATTTGGAAGACCAACAGATGACAATCGAAAACATTCGGATTAAACAAGTTCATATTAACGATACTACGTATCATAAACTTTTTATTAAAGTGTCTGCTACGCCAGAGCAATCTACTTTAAGTATTTATGAAAATTTATACGAATTACAATATATACAGTCTATCGAAGTTCATATGTTACGCAATTAATAAAAAACGTTAAAAGTATGACCCTAGTATTTCGGTTCTTTGTCAAATAACGTTGGTGAAGAATATTAGTCGATATGAATGATAGGAAATCTAGAATTTGGAGATCTAATTTTAGGTTTCCTTTTTACTTTCTTCGTCTTTAAAAGGTCGTTACTTTCCGTTTCAGGCGGACTTTCCAGCTTCAGGCATCAGCCACTCGGGACATAAGTAGCCAATCTCTGTGACAAATAACGTCACAACGATTGTCTGACTTATGCCTGTCGTGGCTAGACGATGCCTTCAGCTTTTATTCTTTTCCACGGGCACGGCTTCAGCCTCCTCGTCGCCAAGTTCGGGCTCCTGTGAAGTCTTCAGCTCGTGCTGTTCCCGTAGGAATCGCCGCCTTTCACTTCAAGTAACTAGTTAAGTATATAAATTTGAAATATAACCTTTCAAAAAAACAGTCATCCTACAAGCGCAGGAGCTGGTTTATCAGCCACTAGTATTTCATACTTTTAACGTCATTTATAATGAAGCATGTAATATGTTTCGTATATTTGCTTCTATTAACGGATTGCAGCAATCTATCGTCTAATTTCTAATTGCTTTTTAACCATCTTCTCGTAATAAGCGTCATTTGTTAGATCACCTTTCAACCTGCTTGGTACAATTAACGAATCCCTAAATACGTGTAATTGAGATTCCCCTTAAGTGTGACTTCTTCAACTTTTTCCTCTCGTCATTCTCGTCAAATACGTTCTTTGCTAATTTTGCAAATCGTGCTTAACTTACATAAAGTTGCTAACGCATCCTTCACTGGAATAAACTTTCTATTCCGTTTACCATAACGAGATGAGAACATTTGTTGAATGACCTTGCCTAACAAATTAGGACTGATATCCATCATCCAAAATCTATCTCTCCTTTATCGCTAGGCTATCCCCTTCACGCGCTTGAAGAAGGAGTCTTTTTTTGGTGGCTGTTAAATCCCCTTTTCTTTTATTATGTGTTGCACAAGATTCTTTTGCTCTAAATTGATTAAATTGGGATTTTATACACATACTATTATAAAATTCGGAGGTGGACAGTCATATGAATGCTTTTAGAAAAATTGCATTAGCGCTTACAATCATCGGGGCATTAAATTGGGGTGTTGCAGGTATTTTTCGATTTGATGTCATTGCTCAATTAAGTGAAGGTGCAATGGAACCATTAGCTCGTTTACTTTATATTATTATCGGGATTTCTGGTCTTATCAGTTTAGCGGTTCTATTTGATGAATGGCGAAGAATCGATGAATATGTAGAAAAAACTCACTCAATTGAAGAAGTCTCTTAACAAATGAGCGATTTTTTATTATCCACTACTTTAATTTCACTATCAAATGGAAGGGTGATGTAATCAATGCGTCACCCTATTGCACGGTTAATTTCCCTTCGTCCATTGTACATGACGCTCCTTATTCATCACACTTCACTTTTTACGGTTATATATTTCATTTCATCCACAACAAAAAAAGCAACTCCCTTTATCCAGGAGTTGCTTCGAATTTTAGTTTATGCCCAACCACGGAAACGAGAAGCTTCTGCTGTTGCACGAACACCAACCATATATGCTGCTAAGCGCATATCGATGTTACGTGTTGTTGCAGTCGTGTATACGTTGTCGAATGCTTCAACCATTTTTTCACGTAATTTTTCACGAACTTCTTCTTCAGTCCAGTAGTAACCCATGTTGTTTTGTACCCACTCGAAGTAAGATACCGTAACACCACCAGCACTTGCTAATACGTCTGGAACTAATAAAATACCGCGTTCAGTTAAAATTTGAGTTGCTTCAGCAGTTGTAGGACCATTTGCCGCTTCAACTACGATATCAGCTTTAATGTCATGTGCATTGTCTGCTGTAATTTGGTTTGCAATTGCAGCTGGTACAATGATATCACAATCAAGTTCAAATAATTCTTTGTTTGTAATTGTATCTTCAAAAAGAGTTGTTACTGTTCCGAAGCTATCGCGACGGTCAAGTAAGTAATCGATATCTAATCCGTCTGGATCATGTAAAGCACCGTACGCATCAGAAATTCCGACAATTTTCGCTCCTGCGTCATATAGGAACTTAGATAGGAAGCTTCCAGCGTTACCGAATCCTTGGATTACGATACGAGCACCTTTCATGTCGATGCCACGTTTTTTCGCTGCTTCTTCAATCGCAATTGTTACACCTTCTGCAGTCGCACGATCGCGTCCTTGAGAACCACCTAAAACGATTGGTTTACCAGTAATAAATCCTGGTGAGTTAAACTCATCAATTCGGCTATACTCGTCCATCATCCATGCCATAATTTGTGCATTCGTAAATACGTCTGGAGCTGGGATATCTTTCGTAGGTCCCATCACTTGGCTTAGTGCACGGACATAACCGCGACTTAAGCGTTCAAGTTCACCCATTGACATTTCACGTGGGTCACACACGACCGCACCTTTACCTCCACCGTAAGGAACGTTTACGATTCCACATTTTAAAGTCATCCACATTGAAAGTGCTTTAACTTCAACGAAATCAACTTCTGGATGGAAACGTACGCCACCTTTTGTTGGTCCTACAGCATCGTTATGTTGTCCACGGTAACCAGTAAATACTTTTACTTTCCCGTCGTCCATACGAACCGGAATGCGTACTTCTACCATACGAATCGGATCTTTTAATAGTTCGTACATTGGCTCATCATAACCAAGTTTATCAAGTGCTTCTTTAATGACATCTTGTGTGGATGTTAGCAGTTGCATCTTATCAGTCAATTGTTTTTCGCCTCTTTGAATTAAATATTTTTTACAGTATTCATTGTATCATATTACAAAGAACGTTCAAACCATTTTTCTTAAGAATTAAAGACTTTTTGAATTCTTTCTAGCGCCCAATCAATCTCATCTTTTGTAATCACTAATGGCGGTGCGAAACGAATTACTGTGTCGTGTGTTTCTTTACATAATAGTCCTAATTCTTTTAACGCTTCACAATATGGTCTTGCCTCTTCTGTTAGCTCAACACCAATAAATAATCCGCGTCCTCTAACTTCTTTAATCGAAGGATGATCAATCTTCTTAAGCTCTTCAATGAAGTACTCCCCTAACTCCAATGATGCATCAGCTAATTTTTCATCTTCTAATACTTCTAAAGCTGCAATTGACACAGCACATGCCATTGGGTTTCCGCCGAATGTTGAACCGTGTGAACCTGGGTTAAAGACACCTAAAATATCTTCATTTGCAACGACACATGAAATTGGGAATACACCGCCACCTAATGCTTTTCCTAAGATGTACATATCAGGCTCGAATCCTTCCCAATCCGTTGCAAACATTTTACCTGTTCTGCAAAGTCCAGCTTGAATTTCATCAGCAATGAATAAAACATTATGTTTTTTACATAGCTCATACGCTGCTTTCATAAAGCCAGCAGGTGGAACTAAAATTCCTGCTTCACCTTGAATTGGCTCAATTAAAAATGCAGCCGTATTTGGTGTAATCGCTTTTTCTAACGATTCAATATCACCATAAGGAACAACATTAATTCCTGGTAACATCGGACCGAATCCACGTTTATATTCTGCTTCAGAAGATAATGATACCGCTGTCATTGTACGGCCGTGGAAGTTCCCTTCACATGCGATAATTTCAGCTTGTCCTTCTGCAACACCTTTCACTTCATAAGCCCAACGACGAGCAGCTTTCACTGCAGTTTCAACAGCTTCAGCACCTGTGTTCATTGGTAGTGCCATATCTTTATTCGCTAATTTACAAATTTTTTCATACCACGGACCTAATTGATCATTGTGGAATGCTCTTGACGTTAACGTTACACGATCTGCTTGATCTTTTAACGCTTGAATAATTTTTGGATGACGATGTCCTTGGTTTACAGCTGAATATGCCGCAAGCATATCCATGTATTTGTTTCCTTCAGGATCTTCCACCCATACCCCATTTGCTTCTGAAATAACGATTGGTAGCGGATGATAGTTATGCGCTCCAAATTTTTCTGTTTGAACAATGATTTTTTCAGTAACTGACATTCAAATTCCCTCCCGATATAATAAATGAGCAGACTACTGAATAGCAGTCTGCTTATTTAATTAAAATGCTTCTGTTTTATAATTTCCCTGAAACTTAAAATGTTTCAGAAGTTGTTTTAGCTTGCATGTGTAATTGTAAGTAGTCTGGGCCACCAGCTTTTGAGTCTGTTCCAGACATATTGAATCCGCCAAATGGTTGGTATCCAACAATTGCTCCAGTACAACCACGGTTGAAGTATAAGTTACCTACGTGGAAGTCTTCACGAGCTTGTTCGATATGGAAACGGTTATTTGTGATAACTGCTCCTGTTAGACCATAGTCTGTATTGTTTGCAATTTCGATTGCTTCGTCGAAGTTTTTCGCTTTTGTTAAACCAACAACTGGTCCGAAGATTTCTTCTTGCATAATACGTGCATCTGGTGCTAGATCAGCGATTACTGTTGGTTCAACGAAGTAACCTTTTGAATCATCACCACTACCACCAACTAATAGACGTCCTTCTTCTTTACCAATTTCGATGTAGCTCATGATTTTATCATAAGAAGCTTGGTCAATTACTGGACCAGTGAAGAATTCGTTTGTTGCTGGATCTCCGTGTGTAGCAATTTCTTTCGCGTATGCTTCTACCTTTGCAACTACTTCATCGTAAACCTCTTCATGAATGACTGCACGTGAACAAGCTGAACATTTTTGTCCGCTGAATCCAAATGCTGATTTAACGATTGATTCTGCTGCTAAATCTAGATCTGCATCGTTGTCAACAACGATTGTATCTTTACCGCCCATTTCAGCGATTACGCGTTTTAACCAAATTTGGCCTTCGTTTACAACAGCTGCACGTTCGTAAATACGTGTACCTACTTCACGTGAACCTGTGAATGAAACGAAACGAGTTCTTGGGTGATCAACAATGAAGTCACCAATTTCAGAACCTGAACCTGGGATGAAGTTTACAACGCCTTTAGGCATTCCAGCTTCTTCTAATACTTCGATAAATTTATATGCAACAACTGGAGTAGTTGAAGCAGGTTTTAATAATACAGTGTTACCTGTAACTAAAGCTGCTGCAGTTGTACCAGCCATGATCGCAAATGCGAAGTTCCATGGAGAGATAACAACGCCCACACCTAGTGGAATATAGTGGAATTGGTTGAATTCGCCAGGACGGCTTTCAACTGGAATTCCTTCAGATAATTGTAACATTTGACGTCCGTAGTACTCTAAGAAGTCAATTCCTTCTGCAGTGTCTGCATCTGCTTCGTTCCATGGTTTACCAGCTTCTTTAACTAACAGTGCTGAGAACTCATGTTTACGACGACGGATGATTGCTGCTGCTTTGAATAAAACGTCAGCGCGGAATTCCGGCTTTACTTTTCTCCATGTGTTGAATGTTTCATCAGCAATGTTCATTGCTTTTTCAGCTAATTCACGGCTTGCTTTTGAAACGTTACCGATTACCTCTTCTTTATTTGCTGGGTTAGAAGAAACAAGCTTATCTTCTGTCATAATACGCTCGCCGCCAATAATTAACGGGTAGTCTTGACCAAGATATCCTTCTACCGTTTTAAAGCCTTCTAAAAGCGCTTTCTTATTCTCCTCAACTGAGAAATCTGTGAATGGTTCATGTTTGTATGGAATCAATTTGATTTCCTCCTTCAAAAAATTGAGCGCAAAAAATATTTGCACTTTAGTTTTGATTACATATATAATAATGCAAAAGATTATTGCGAATTTCAAGTATTATTTACTATTTTCAACAAAAAGATTTGGTGGTGGACTTTTTGAGCGCATTAACAGATGGTTTACATCCTTTCCATACTTTCGTTATTGAGCAAATTGATGTGGGGATTCATGCGATTGATCAGGAAGGTAAAACCGTTATTTATAACGAAAAAATGAAGGCGATTGAAGGACTTGCTTTAACTGATATTCAAGATCGTTCGATTGTCGAATTATTTAATTTCAACCAGCAAGAAAGTACATTATTAAAAGTATTACAAAGTGGAAAATCATTATTGAACATTAAACAAACGTACTGGAATCGAAATGGCGTACAAATCACAACGATTAATGACACTTATCCCATTTTTCAGGAAGATCACATCATTGGTGCTGTTGAAATCGCCAAAGATATTACCGCAGTTGAGAAATTGATGCATCAACCAATCCAACAACAAACTGATCTTGCAAACTTTGGACAATTGATCGCAACATCTACTGCCATGCAAATTGTAATTTCAACAGCTAAAAAAGCCGCAGCTGCGAAATTACCGGTATTACTTGTTGGTGAAACGGGAACTGGAAAAGATATTTTAGCACAGTGCATTCATAATAAAATCGAACCGAAACAACAGCAATTTTATACGCTAAATTGTCAAAGTGCCGATCAAATATCCATTGAAAGAATGCAATCCTTACTCAAAACAGATCAAGCTTGTACATTATTTTGTGAACGTATCGACTTATTATCTCTCCCTTTACAGCAACTGCTCGTGGACTCTTTACAAAACATGGATGCTCAACATATCGTTTTTATTGGCAGTATCGGTGAAGACCCAGTCGATCTCATTGCAAAAGGCATTTTATTGAAAGAGCTCTACTATTTTTTTGCCTCTTTCACAATCCCAATTCCGCCACTACGCAAAAGAAAGTCGGATATTTTACCTTTTGTCAATCAATATTTAGATATTCAAAACAAACGGTATCACAACAGTTTACAACAAGTGTCGCCTGAAGTGAAAACCATTTTCCGTGATTATCGATGGCCGGGGAATATGCGCGAATTAGAATTTTTATTAAATGAAATTTCATCCTTAACAACTACCGAAACGACGATCACATATGATATGCTTCCTCACTACTTCCGCCTGAAAGCAACTGAAGCCGCAAAAGATACAACCGGCGGAAAAGATTTTATCGTCCATAGCGAAAAAGATTTAGTATCGCTCGACCAATATTTAAAAGAAGCAGAGGCATATTATGTTGAAAAAGCTTTAAAGTTAAACAAGCACAATATTACCAAGACAGCTAAAGCACTCGGTATGAGTCGTCAAAGTTTGCAATATCGATTAAAAAAACTGAAAGATGATAAATAATTTCAGATAAAAAAAGGAAGTAACGATTGAATCACCGTTTACTTCCTTTTGTCATTTTCTGGATTGTTCAATCCATTCTTCCAACTTTTCTTTCAGTGAGTTAAAGCCTTCCGCATCATGTTTCTTTACATGCGCTTGTAAAGATTGCCTTCCTTTAGGCGTTGATCTTTCAGGTGGATCTTGCAAAGCACGAATGGACAAACTGATTTTGTCTTCTGCTTCATTCACATCTAATACAACGACCTCCACTTCATCACCAACGGCTAAATAGTCTTCAATATCTTTTACATAGCCGTACGTGATTTCTGAAATATGAACCAATCCTTGCGTTTCTTCATCCAATGCAATGAAGGCTCCATATGGTTGGATTCCTGTCACTTTTCCGGTGAGCTTTTCTCCAGTATTATATACTCTGACCATTTGGAACAGCTCCCATCCTTCGATTTAGCGCACTTTTATTTGTCTCATTTTGATTATAACACGGTTTAGAATAGTGAGCAAAAAGGGACAGTTAAAAATGTTCTTGTTTTTATGGCGCTAGTACTTTAAGGAGCAATTCCAAATAAACCTGTTTTTTTCTTAAAATTCGTGTAAAATTAAATGATGTTTACAAAAAGAAAGTAGTGATAATTTATGGCTCCACGTGAACAATGGGCCTCGAAAATCGGCTTTATTTTAGCCGCAGCAGGAAGTGCGATTGGATTAGGTGCAATATGGAAATTCCCTTACATGGCAGGCATGAATGGTGGTAGCGTTTTTGTGCTACTGTTCATTATTAGTACAATCGCAATTGGGTTACCGATTTTATTAGCAGAGTTTATTATGGGCAGGATGGGACAAACAGATGCGATTAGCTTTTTCGAGCGCTTTGGAAAAAGTCGTCTATGGCCTGGAATTGCATGGTTAGGATTCGCTTTTGGTTTTATCGTTTTATCATTTTATAGTGTTGTCGGCGGATGGATTTTATCTTACCTCGTCCGTTCTTTAACTGGTGCGTTAACAGGTGCTGATCATGTTGATTTATTCTCATCTATTACAGCAAACCCAATCGAAGTGTTGGGGGCACAATTCGTCTTCATGTTTTTAACCATTTGGATTGTACAAGGCGGGATTAAAGGTGGGATCGAGCGCGCAAGTAAATGGATGATGCCACTACTATTTATTTTCTTTATCATATTAGCCATCCGCTCCCTAACGTTAGATGGTGCTATGGAAGGCGTAAAGTTTTTATTTGTTCCAGATTGGTCTTCATTTACAGCGAATACATTTTTACTAGCACTTGGACAAGCGTTTTTCTCATTAAGTGTTGGTGTTACCGCAATGATGACGTATGCATCCTATTTACCTAAAGGAGAAAAACTTGGTCGTTCAGCAGTCAGTGTTGCGTTCTTAAATATATTTATTTCTATTTTAGCAGGCCTTGTCATTTTCCCTGCTGTTTTCGCTTTAGGTGGATCACCTGCTGATGGTCCTGGACTTGTTTTTATTATATTACCCGCAATCTTTGAGCAAATGCCGTTTGGTTCCATTTTTATGGTGTTATTTTTCATTTTAATGTTATTTGCAACATTGACTTCAGCAATTGCATTATTTGAAATTGTTATTTCAACAAGTATACGAGAGCGTTATGACCGTCGCCGTCGCGCTTCTTGGACGCTCGGTAGTTTAATTTTTATCATTGGATTACCAAGTGCTTTGTCTTTCGGTATTCTAGCCGACTTCCATATTTTTGGTAACAATGTGTTTGACTTTGCAGACATCATTACAAGCCGAATTGGAATGCCAATTGGCGCGTTCTTTATTTCACTCTTTGCTGGTTTTGTTTTAACGAATGAACAAACCGCTACAGAATTAAATATGTCCCCTACCATCCATCGAATATGGAAACTTTCGGTAAGATTTTTAGCACCGATTGCCATTTTAATTATTTTCTTTAGTTGGATTTGGGAAACATTAGTCGCCTGAGATGATGTTCGGGCATACAAATAAATACATCACCTAGTAACAATTTTCTTAACAAAAAAACAGTGTTTCCTCGAAACGTACGAAGAAACACTGTTTTTATTATGCTTTTGTAGTTGTACGTTCTTCGATGTCAAATTGATGGACGGACGTCGTTAAGTCTTCTGCAAGTTTTGCTAATTCAATAGCACCCTCATTAATTTTCTCCACTTGGAAAGAAGTATGTTCAACTGAAGCAGTTGTCTGTTGAACGCCTGCTGCAGATTGTTCCGCAATGGAAGCAACTTCTGATACCCCTGAAGTCATTTGTTCACCAATTTCTTCAATATGCCCTAAGTTTGTTGACATTTGATCCGTCAATGTAACCATATTCGACACAAGTTCTGTAATTTCTCCAAATACTTCACCTGTCGTTAATACTTTTTCTTTTCCATCTGTTACTGTTTGATAGCCATTCACTAATGCTTTGACAGCATTAGATGAACCTGTTTGTACGCGATTTACAATGGTCGTAATTTCATTGACAGATGAAGCAACCTGTTCAGCTAATTTTCGAACTTCATCCGCTACCACCGCAAATCCTTTTCCTTGCTCTCCAGCACGTGCCGCTTCTATCGCAGCATTTAACGCTAATAAATTCGTTTGTTCAGCAATTTCACTGATAACCGTCACGAGACCTGATATTTCTTTCGTTTGATCATCTAATTGACGGATTTGCTCCACGGATTCATTCACGACTTGATAGATATCATTCATTTGATCTACCGATTCGTTCATTAGACGATTTCCATCCTCTGTGCGTTGTAGGACTGTGCGTGTTGCACCTGATACTTCGTTTCCTGCTTTGTTTACTTGTTGAACATCTTCGAAGAAATCGCCAACCATTTCAGCCATATTCGACGCAGTATGTGCTTGCGATTCCGCACCAGCAGCTAATTCTTCCATCGTAGCTGCAATTTGATTTGTCGTATCATTTACGGAACCGGTAACCGAAATAAGTTGTTGACTATGATCATTCAATTGATTGGCTGTATGTAATGTTCCAGTTAATGTGTGCTGTATTTTTTCGCGCATTGTATTTAACGAATGCACTTGTTGCCCTACTTCATCTTTACGCTTTGTCTCCAATGGTTCGTCATTAAACACACCATCTGACATACGTCCAATGCGATTTGTCACTTCGACTACTGGTCGAGAAATATTTCTCGATAAATAAACGCTCATCACAATGCCAACTATAACCGCAAGTATTGCAATAATAAAATTGTAAAGTGATGTATATTGACCTTCGATTGCACGATCTTTACTCGCCACTAATGCTTCATCTTGGTGCATTGTTGACATTTCTGTCATATCATCGATTAACATATCTGCAATCGGTTCAATCTCATCACGAAGAAAAGTATTTGCCTCTTTCATCTTCCCATTTTGAATCATTGGAAATAACGTATCGGTAACGAGTTCTCGCCATTCAATACTTTGTGCAACAACCTTTTTTGTTAAGTCGCTTTCCGAACGCTCTAGTAATTCTTCCTGCAATGCAATACTTGATTCTGTTAAATCATCGAAACGATCTAAATAATATTCATCTTGATTCAACATATATCCTCTAATTAATGCAACACGTTCGACTACATTATTCGATAATCTTGCATCTGTTACTAATACTGGAATCTGCTTGTCCGCTATGTTACGCGCATGACTAACAAGACTGTTCAAGCCCATAATACTATTAACACCTAATATAATGACTAACGCTAGTACAACTCCAATTCCTAACATAATTTGGCTGCGTAATGTTTTCAAATTCTTTCCTCCTGACATGCTTTCAATTTACAGTAATAGTATCGTCATAACCCCCAATAATTAGATAGGTCAAATTGACTATAAATCACTTTAAAAAAAGAATGAATACCTTTGTATCCATTCTTTCTTTCATACGATTTATACGATGCTTTTCGCCTCATATTTTAAAGCAAGTAATTTATAAGCAACTTGCACACAGTCTTCAATCGGAATCCATAGATGAAAAGATTGTTCATAAATCATTCGCATACTTTTGGCTAAGTCCATTGGATGATCATGTAAATCGAGCGCCTCAACGACTGCCTTGATTGTTTCTTCATAAGCTTCTTTTTCTTGTTGGAACGGATCCCATTGTTCTAATAAATTAACTGCTTTTCGATTCATTTCATGTAAGTCCATTTTATTCACCTTATTTTTATTTCAATAATTATATGATAGCATAGGAGTAGAAAAAGAAAAGGGGGAGAGCTTATGACGAATTTTGAAGAAGTAATTGATCGTCGACAGACACGCTCAATAAAATGGGATGCTATTGAAGAACGCTTCGGCGTAGACAATCCTGAAGATGTTTTACCGATGTGGATTGCCGATATGGATTTTAAAGCGCCTGATGTCGTTATTCAAGCGATTCAAGAAACATTAAATCATGGGGTATTCGGTTATTCATATGTTTGCGAGGCTTGTAAAGATGCAGTCCAAAATTGGTTACATACACGTCACAATTGGGATGTTCAACATGAATGGATGTTAACACATCATGGGGTTGTTCCAGCTATCGCATCAGTTGTCGAAACATTCTCAACAACAGGAGATAAAATTTTAATTACCCCACCTGTTTATCCACCATTTTTTCAAGTGCCTGGCCATTTGAATCGTGAAGTGGTAACGTGTGAAATGAAGGAACAACATGGAACCTATTCAATTGACTTCGAAAAATTTGAAGCTGCACTACAACAAAATGTGAAAATCTTTATTTTATGTAACCCACATAATCCAGGTGGAATCGTTTGGAAAAAAGACGAGTTATTAACAATCATTGAACTGTGTAAACGATATGATGTATTGATTTTATCGGATGAAATTCATGCAGATCTTGTCTTTAATGGTGCAAAGCACATACCGCTTGCATCGATTGCGGGAGATGCACAAGATCAAATTATTACATGTGTTGCACCAACAAAAACATTCAATTTAGCTGGCGTACAGGCATCATTTATGATTGTTTCCAATGAACAATTACGTGAAAAGCTTGAATTAAATGCGCAAGCACACGGGCAAATGAATTTAAGTCCTTTTGCAGCAGCTGCACTAAAAGCTGCTTATGAAGACGGCGGACCATGGTTGGATGAATTATTGGACACAGTCTCTTCAAATATGGATTATGTAATTGAACAATTTAGTGAACATCTTCCTAAAGTGCATGTAAAAAAACCTGAAGCAACCTACTTATTATGGATTGATTATCGTGAAACAGGGTTAACAGAAGACGAAATGATGACGCGTTTATTACATAAAGGAAAATTAGCGTTAGAACCAGGGAGTAAATATGGTGAAGCGGGTGTAGGATTTTTACGGATGAACGTTGCTTGTCCTCCAGCACTTGTAAAAGATGGTGTAGACCGTTTCATTCGTTCACTTTCAGAATAAACAATAAAAACAGGTAAGGCATTGTCCGAGTGACAATACTTTACCTGTTTTTCTTATTGCTTATTCGTTTCCCTTTCAGCACGACGTTCGCTTAAAATGCGTTCTTCTAACTCTCTCGTCTCTTCCTCTTGTTGTTTCGATTTTTTGCGGAACCACATAAAAGCCATTACACATAAAATCATAAAAATTGTAAAAGAGAATGCTGCGGGAATATATTCAGTTTTATCTTCCGGGAAGTAAAGGAACGGCATTAAGATTGCGTTCATTTACACACACTTCCTAACTGTTTAATATTTTCAAGATTACTTTTGTAAAATATCAATAGATTCAATAACTACATCATAAACAGGCTTGTCTTGTGCACCTGTTTTTGTTTGTGCAATATCGTCAACTGTGTCCATGCCTTCAATTACTTGTCCAAATACTGTATGGCGTTGATCTAAATGCGGTGTTCCACCATTCGCTTCATATGCTTGAGCGATTTCTTCTGGCCAGCCACCTTTAACCATTTGATCAGCAGATGCTGGTGCTGCACCATTTTGAACGATGAAAAACTGACTACCATTCGTTCCTGGTCCTGCGTTCGCCATTGATAATGCGCCGCGTACGTTAAATAATTGCATTGAGAACTCATCTTCAAATGAATCGCCCCAAATACTTTCTCCACCCATACCTGTTCCAGTTGGGTCTCCACCTTGAATCATAAAATCAGGAATCACACGGTGGAAAATAATACCATTATAATAACCATTCTCAGCATGCGTTAAAAAGTTTTCAACAGTCTTTGGTGCTAATTCTGGGAATAATTTAATTTTAATCGCACCTTTATTTGTGTTCATCACAACAAGTGCTTCATTTTCTAATACCTCATTTGTTAATTGTGGATACGTCATGTTGTAGCCTCCTAATATTCTCTTTCGACAATTTTACTTTACCATAAACTTTTTAAAATATCGATTTTTTAAGCACGTTACTTCCTTCGAGTCTCGAATTGTTTTATACTAGAAAGAACTGTTGATATTACGAAAGAAGGGTTTTGGGATGGATATACAAAAACGAAATTTTGTCATTATGTGGATTTGTAACTTTTTAGTTGCTGGAACGATGACGATGATTATGCCTTTTTTATCATTATACATTGAAACATTTGGGGACCATTCTGCGGCATACGTCCAAAAATGGTCTGGATTAATCTTCGGTGCAACATTCGTCTCCGCATTTTTCATGTCACCAATTTGGGGGAGGATCGCAGATAAACACGGATTCAAACCCATTCTAATGATTAACGGAATTGGACTTGCCACTTCTGTATTTTTAATGGGATTCGTTCAATCCGTTGAAATGTTCTTCTTACTACGTCTTTTTATGGGGGTTGTCACAGGATTCATCCCTACTTCACTCGCCTTTATTTCTTCTCAAACTACACGCGAAGACGCAGGTAAAATGCTTGGTACATTACAAATGGGTAATGTTTCCGGTATGTTATTTGGTCCGATTATCGGGGGTCTTCTGGCGGATGTATTCGGCTTCCAATATACGTTTATGATTACATCTGGATCACTTGTTTTAGCTGCATTTATTGTATTATTTGGTATTCAAGAAATTCGTAAAGCCAAAAGTAAAAAAGCTGTTCAATATTCAAGAAAAACAATTATTCAAGCTATTGTCAAACATCGATTAATGTTTAATGTCATGCTTGTAACAGCCATTATTCAAGTCGGAAACTTTAGTATTCAACCGCTGTTATCTTTATATGTTGCAGAATTAACAGATGCTAAAGATGTCGCCTTTTTAGCGGGCTTAACATTTAGTGCTGCTGGACTTGGAAATTTATTATTCGCACGAAAATGGGGTAAAATTGGTGATGATATTGGCTATGAAAAGGTATTAGCAACATTGCTTGTTTTATCATTCGTCTTCATTATTCCACAAGCTTTCGTTTCTCAACTATGGCAACTAATGATTTGGCGCTTATTATACGGAATTGCAATCGGCGGTATGATCCCTGTTACGACAGCCCTTGTTCGTCGTGAAGCACCTATTCACATTCAAGGCGAAGTGATGGGATATAATACGAGCTTCCGTTTCTTAGGAAATATTGTAGGACCAATGCTCGGCGGGATTATTAGTGGGTATATTGGAATTGCTTCTGTATTTTACGTAACAGGTTCACTATTTTTAATCGGTTATCTATTTTTGTATATTGCACGTCGAAAACCTTCTCAAGATTTCGAAGACTTTATTGCTTTACAACATAAAACTTCTTAGTCGTTGATTGTAGACAATTGAGCACGGGACTGGGCAAAAATCAATACGCTAAACAAAAATGATGCATGCTTTACAAAGATGCATCATTTTTGTATGAAATGTCATTAGATTGTCTGTCGTTCTGAGCGTGCCTGCTAAAAGCATCGCTCAAAACAGAAGACAACCGGTGTTAACATATTGTTGATGATTTTGTGTCCCAGTCTTATGTTTTTATTGTGTGAATAAAAAGACCACATTCATGATTTCAAATTATTTTTCATAAAATCGTGTATAAAGCATCTTAAAAAAACGAATGAAAGGATGGTGCGATGCTTTTTTTAAGCATATTACTATGTACCATTTTATTGCTTCCTATTCTCAACTCCTTCATCGAAAAGCAATTAGAATTTTTCTTATTTTGTTGCAGCATCCTAGCGATCATCGGGACAAACCAGTTTTCCATTCCTTTATTACGTCATGCAATTGTCGCACCTATTTCCATTACAATCGCTGTTTTCATCGCAAGCTTATTATTTCTTTATTATGAATCCCCTTTTCGTAAATTGATTATATTTGGTTATCAACGCACACCTAAACGATTATTTTTGGCACTGATTCCTCTTTTATTAGGACTTCTTTCAAGTCTTATTACCGCCATTATCGCTACGCTATTACTCATTACCATTACAAGAGCTGTTGGACTTCAAGGTAAAGATCAGGTTCGATTCGTTATTATGAACTGCTTTGCCATCGGTGTTGGTGCTGCCCTAACACCAATTGGAGAGCCGCTCTCAACAATTGTCACAAATCAATTACAAGCTTCACCAACATTTCTTTTTCAATTATTAGCTCCGATTATTTTGCCGCTTTTAGGTGCATTTAGTATCGTTACATTTTTCATTGTAACCCCTCGTCCTTTCTCAAGAAATATGGTCCAAACACGTTCTTATGACACGATGCATACCATCATTGTTCGTACGGTTAAAATTTATCTCTTCGTATTTGCACTTACATTGCTTGGCATCAGCTTCCAACCACTTATCGAACAATATATTATTCCATTAAATCTTGAATCCATTTATTGGATGAATATGTTGTCAGCCATTTTAGATAATGCCACATTAGCAGCTGCTGAAATGAGTCCTCAATTATCAGAAGAAGCAATACGAACCATTTTAATAGGACTTCTCATCTCCGGAGGAATGCTCATACCTGGCAATATCCCCAATATTATTGCTGCAAAACAATTAAACATTACGAGCGCACAATGGGCGAGATTTGGGATACCGATTGGCCTACTTTTTATGCTCATATATTATTTATTCGTACTTCACTTCAATTAAATCGAATAACGTTTTACAATTATTATTTAGCATGGTATACTCATTTTTATAGCTGTATATATGAGCGTCTGGAGGAGTCTGTCACAAAGGG